>Ga0114899_1001492_pt1 | contig 13725 bp, 30 predicted proteins | sample MalvireepMed_215_FD_83497 | JGI IMG/M metagenome (GOLD analysis project Ga0114899, IMG submission 83497) | Marine viral communities from the Global Malaspina Expedition - Malaspina viral metaG DeepMed_215 | ecosystem: Environmental > Aquatic > Marine > Oceanic | place: Mediterranean Sea... | reverse complement strand
TTAGTTTTTCCTGCAAATAGATTTAATACTGTTCCCCTGCAACTATCTTCCACCCACTCTTTTATTCTGGGTGACTGGAATGTATATCGCCTTAAATTAGTGGAAATGTAAGTTTGTTTCATAATAACCTTTTTAATATATATCAGTGTAAATAATCAAAACCAATTATTTTCTACCAGACCTGCGGGGTTTTAGTTTCCGTTTCGAGAACTTTTTTCTGGAAAAGAATTAATGCGTTTAAATTGACATCCATTAGTTCTCACGGCACTTTATTTCTTTCTTTGTAAGCGTCATAGTCACCCAGCCAGTTCTTATTAAAGGATAAAAAGAATATCTCGCATAGTCAGCATACCTGAGAAAAGAACCACCTCTAACATACCATCTTCTCTTCAACTCTTCTTCATCACCATCGATAGTAAGCGAGTCAACAGGTTTAGCATATAACTGATGATTGTGACCAAGCACAAACACATGACCATCACTATATACCGCAGCCATTCTATCAAGTTCAAGGTCGCCATTCTTTGCGCCACTCTTTCCATGGCCACTGACAATGTTCCAACTAGTTCCTTGAATGTCGAATTGAGCGTATCCTGGATATCTGAAATAAGGGACATTTAACTCCTTTGCTAATGTTTTAACTACATCGAAATCTAATATAGTAAAACTTCTTAAGAAATCATGATTTCCACCCCTTAACCAAAGACATTTATCTTTTATCGAGTCTACAAGTTCTATAAAATGCAGATACTGTTCATCTGGCGGTATATTCTGACCTCTCTGGTTTATAGCCTTATAGCCAGGTGGGATAAGTTCTAATAAATCACCGTTACCAAACCATTTTGCATTATCATCCCTCTGTATCTTATTTACTGCCTGTTTGAACTTCTTCGTATCATGCTCTATAGCACCTACATGAATATCAGTTAGACAATGAAGATTTATTGTAGTATCTGATTTGTATTTAAATACTTGACCAGGTCTTATCATCCCCTTTTTATCTGGTGGATGCATATCAATAAATGAATCTATAGGTACATCAAAATTTCTTGTGCAGGAATTGCAAATCATCATTTGCACTACTCCTACTTTTTTTCGATTACGCCTACCGTTCTTCTTTAAGAATGTTGACGAGCAACGTGGACATATCATTGTTCAAAGCTCTCCCGCAATTCTTTTTGTTCTCTTGTGGCTCCTTCAAGTTCATCATTTGAGAACCCTTGGAACATACCAAGAATACCTACTTCTCTCTGCTTAACAGTAATTCCAGATGTCCCAACAATCTTGCCTAACTCTTTAGCCGACTGCAATATTATATTGTCGTCTTCACTAAAATCTGCAAGATACTTTAACTTACTGAGTATATACTCATGGTCTATACCCATCTCTTTTGCAACATCCAATACTGACTTTTCTATTTCTTTCATTATTCTTTCCTGTTTTAATAATATAGTAGCTTTTTTACGGGCCTTCTGATTTGATGTTTCCATATAAGCATTTTTATATGCATCAACAGCGCCCATACCAACAATCACATTAGTAGTGAACACCTTTTCTTTATTCGTCACAGCCCTCCTTTCTTTTACTCTTTTACTGGTATCCTTTATAGTCTTACTGAAAGTGTATCTGTTGGCATGAGAGCTAAAGTCCGTATCCATCTTAACATTTCCTCTGTTAAGAAAACTGCCAACTACAGTCCTTACCCAGCCATCAGCATACTTGTAATTTTTCCTGTCACCAGGATGACTCACTTTATTGCTTACTTTAAGTAACTGGACAATACGACCATCATCAGAATAAACCCAATCACCTTCACTGGAATTTCTCCAATTGTCATTAACGACTCCTTTGGGATTAGATGCTTTAAACTCCCCAATATCATCGTATACATAATGAGCTATCCCTTTAACACTTTTCTCTTCCAAGCTCTCTCCCAATAGTTATAGACATACCTCTCGATTCCTCTAACTGCTCAACTAAATTATCAATTAGAGAATTGACTTCTTCTGGTATCATGAATACTTTACCATCAATTTCTATAGGACTACAATACTCAGCAATTGTGTTCAATATTGCTTCCTGAGTCCTGAGTCCGTATCCCGACAACGCTTTTAACTCTTCAGCCATATTTTTTATACCTTTATAACCCAACCCCTTAACCCAACCACCACCCCTAATCTAACCTAAATTTTTACTATATATCAAGCCTATTAGAATATAAAATACCTAAAAAAACTACATGATTTTGAAGCACGTCCTTTTACCCACTATATATCCGTATAAACGGATTTTACTATTTGTATTTTTAGTTAATTTTCATTTTAATTGAATTTATTAGTAATTATTAATCATTAACCAACAGGAGTCAACTCATGACTAAATCTCAACAAAGCCTGTACGAGAAGTACCAGGCCCAACTAGACGGCCTACTTGACAACCATTGGGACACCTATAAGGGTGCTCCTCTGCAGCGTCAGTGGGACAAGATGTTTGGTATGTCTATACCGAGCAAGAATGACCTAACCAGGGCCCTGCAGTCTAACATACAGTGCCTATCAGCGATGTGCGAACGTCGTACTGGTAAGGCCCTGTGGTCTACCGAACCTGAAGAGACACTGAAGGGAGGGCCAGTGGACTAGAGTGGATGAGACGGACGGAGCACAGGTGATAGCGTGCTCCTTTTTGTTTGTTTCATGCTGCTTGGTGTGAAATAAGTGATATCAAATAAGGGCTGGCTGTTGCTATGCTGACATGGAATCGCCAGAACGCTACATGTTCCCAATACGTAAGAGCTGGCCCTTTATTTTCTCATAATTTGCCTATAACTTGGGCATCAACTGTTGTGGAGGACACAATGACTAAATATATCTGTAAAACATTTGCTGGTTATGCTGAGTGTGATGAGTGGCAGAGAGACCACCCGTTGTATGAAATAAAGCACCTAACATGTGAGAACCCTTACATTGTAGTGCTTGAGATGCCTGTGTTATCTCATGACTTTGTTCCAATTAATAGTACTATAACTCGTGATGAGTTTAAGTTGGACAGTCGTGATGGGTTAACACCTAAGTGTGATTCAGTTGATTACATCGAAGCTGACAACTTTGATGATACTATGACTGCTGATTACAGTACTTTCGATAATAACTATGAAGGAGCTTGGAAATGAGAAATTGGAAGGTAATTTACATCGGATTAAAAAGTCTAGGGAGGACTAATAATGGACATTGACCATTTAATCAACATTGGTATTTATCTTGTTATGTGTGGCGTGATAATAGCTGCAGCTACAGAACTAATTTTCAACAAGTCTAAGGAGGACTAACATGGTAACAATCAAGGAATTACAACTCAGTGTACCTGACAAAATATTAGATGTCTACACTGAAGGTGATGTGACTGTAATTGTCATACCTACTGGCAGGGTAAAAATATTACCTAAACACAAAAAGCTTAAGCTGGGATACTCACTGAGAAATGGTGGTAGAAGGACAAAATATACATTGCCTAACAATGGTATACATTATCCTGACTGGTTAATGCATGAAACAAGGATTGAACATGAGCTGAATATCATAAACAATAGGCATGGAAAGGTGCAGGAAAGATGGAGGAAATAACACTATACCCATCCATGCTACACTATGGGGAGAAAATTGAAGCAGTTGATAAAATTAGACTGTTAATGGGTCTTAGTGGTTATTCTCGTAATGAATATACTATAGAACCTAATTTTAAATATATGAAGGTAGGTTATTGGAGACCGATATCTAATATTCAAATATCATATATTAATGAACATTCAGAACTTGCTGTTATAAAAGAAGAATCATGGTTTGATGATGATTGCGGTGAGTTATATGCATATGATATATTATTTTTACAAGGGGTTGTATAATTCCCGTCTAATCCACAATACACGGAAACGATCTCTAGTCCTCCTGGAGATACAGCCCCTTAATATTTGAGCAAGCACGATCGCAGAGGGCAGTGGGGTCTTCGGGCCCCCCCGCTTTGTAAACACTAACATGAGGTAAAACAATGTTTGGAGAAACAATAACAACACTTGATGTAATGAGTGCAATAGTATTTTTAATAATAATATTAGCTGCACTATCTTGGATATTAGAAGATAGAGAAAACACTAACGATTGGAAAAACTTATGAACTGGATACAAACTACAGCAGGTTTGCAGATGGCCAATGTAATAATTAAATATCTGCCAAGAATAACTTTATGTCTTGAACATTTAGCAAGCGCATCAGATAACGTTGTACCGAAAACACAACAACAAAGACAAACCAGAAAATATAACAATGTTGTAAAGTCGTACAAAGATGGAAAAATAACAACATTACACGCAAAAAAAATGTTTGAAGAAATATCAGGATTGAAAATCTCAATGGCTACTCTACGAAAAAACGGGTGCATCGGTAAATGATTGATACAATAATTCAGGGACATCCAACATTAATGAGGTTAAGAGAGATGTCTATTTCTATGGGAGTATATTCATGGTTTATAGAAGGTGCAGTCCTTTTATCATTTATATGGATAATACACTATATCTATAAAACAATAAACAGTAAGGAGACAAATAATGTCAAAATCTAAAGCAGTCCCAAGTTCACTCCAAATTTATCAAACACTAAACTTTGACGAGTTTGAACTGATAGAAAGCAACAGGCCTATTGATTGGAAGAAAGTTGAAAGAATGAGAGTAGAAATCCGTAGAAAGAATTTGTCAAGTTCTTACATAGTTTTATGTAATAGTAAATCTGCAAGTAAAAGACGATATGGATGCTCTGGCAAGAAATATGGTGTTGTAGATGGACAACATAGGTTTCTTGCATATAAATTGGAAGAAGTTAAAATGTTCTATCAGATAAACGATAGTGTCACTTTAGATGATATTCCAAGAGCTGCAGCTCAGCAAGATTCGTGGAAACTAACTGATTTTCTTCACCATTACTGTGTAAGAGGATTTGGTGAATATAAAGCTTTCAAAGGCTATATGGTGAGAAACAAGTTTCCGGCAGCAACAACTCTGGTAATACTTTGTGGAGATAGAAGCACATACGCAAGAAGAAAGTTTATCAATGGAGAACTTGAAGTTAGAACAAATTGGACTATAGCTAATGATTTTGCTGAAGCTGTTCATCAGTTTAGTAAGCTTATTAAGTTTGCGCGTCAGTCAAGGTTTATTGAAGCATACTATATCATGTTTAAGAACAAAGAATATGACCACAGTAGAATGATGGCAAGGATGGAATACATGGCAGGCTCAATGAAAAGACAATCTGACACAAAACTTCATCTTGAACAGTTAGAATATGTTTATAACTATAAATCCAGGGAAAAGGTGCAATTTTCATGAATAAAAGAGCTCAAAAAGAGTGGGAAAAAGCCTGTAAGGAAGAACAGGAGCTTAAAGGATATGTAGCGGCTGAAACATTATTTATACCAATTCTATCAGAAATGATTGATGATGGTATAATAACAGTCCACCAATCTAAAGAGTTCACAACTATTATGTCTCAAATGAAGAATAGAGACGCAATCAAATACGAACTATATAACAATCAAGAAGAGGAATAAAAATGACAAGTACAGATAATATTGGTGTTGATTCAACAGACAAAGAAGTTAACAGACTTGTGCAATTTGCAAGGTCATTCAGAGGTCAGTATATAATTTCAAAAGCTCTACATATGACTACTGAAACATTAAAGGCATTCGAGGAAAAGAATATGATAGAAGTAGCTGCTCCAAGTGACAGAGCTGATATGGAGTATTTACTTAAATTATATCCAATATATAGGACAGCTAGAAGAGCTTTAGAAAAAAGTATGAAAGAAAAGGAGAAAAACTAATGGGATTCGATTTGTATGGAATAAAACCTGAAAGTGATATTCCGAAGCCTGATGAACCTGACTTTGGAAATGATAAAGAAGGCACAAAAGCATATTTTGCATGGCAAAACAATACTCCAGGCGCATATTTTAGAAACAATGTATGGTATTGGAGACCATTGTGGGAGTTTATAAGTGATAACTGTGCAGATATAATAACAGAAAAAGACATAGAAAATGGAGCATCAAATAGCGCACATAAAATATGTAAAACTAAAGCCAGGCGAATTGCTGCAAGAATAAGAAGGTTAGATAAGGAAGGAGCTCTTGATATTAAATCTTCAAGTCATAAAGAACATATAAAAACTCTACCTCAAGAAGAATGTAATTTATGCAGAGGGACAGGCACAAGAGAAGGTATGGAAGGATGGCAAAGTCAAGAACAATGGTTGCGTAGTCATAAAAGTCTTGAAAGAGTACCTGAAAAAGACTATGAAGGAGTTCTATTAAACGTAAGCTGGGAATGGGCAAATGAACTGAATGGATGTAATGGTTGCAAAGGAACTGGCAAAGTTGAAAACTTTCAATCACATTATCCATTTGATGCAGATAATGTAAGAGAATTTGGAAAATTCTGTGACAAAAGTGGTGGATTTGAAATATGTTAATTGACTATAAGTTCAATTATTGTTAAATTTATAGAGAAGTAAGGAGAACTTCATGGATATTATGCTTATTTACCATGATTATCTTGTTCATTTAGAAAAAGAACGAGAAATTAGTGATGAAAAGATGTTCCACGCATCATCTGCAGGTCACTGTTTTAGGAAACAAATGTATAGATACTTTGATTTTCCTAAAGAACCAATGAACGAAACATCATATAGAATACTCAGGCTTGGTACTGTGGTTCATAAAGATGTTGAAAATGCTATTATACATTATAAGAAGAACCATAAGGGAAACAGTAAAATATATACAGAAGACAAAATAAAATTAGAATCATTAAATGTTGTAGGTACTTATGACTATGGTGAATTATCATCTTATAATGATTCTGGTGAAGATAGATTCTCAATTTATGATTTAAAAACTGTAGCCGCTTATAAGTGGTCAAAGAAGTTTGGTAGAAAACCAGAAGCAACTGGAGATGTTAAATATAAAATGCAGATAGGTACATATGCATTAGGAGTTGAGAACAAATATGAACCTGATAAAATATCAATGTATCTAGTTTGGTATAACAAGAATACAAGCCAAATAAGGGAACAAGTAATTAGTCCTGAATGGATTGACAAAGCAGCGGAATATTGGACAGAGCTAAATGAAATATTAGATGACCTTGGTGAAGAACACTTTGAGGAAGAGTTAAAACCTGAGTGGACAACTGGAGTTCCTTTTGAAAACTGGGAATGTAGGTATTGTCAGTATTCTGATATTTGTCCAAGTAAATTAAGTAAATAATATAGGAGAGGTTAAAAAATGAAATCAAACAATGATTTAATAGTAGTTGATAAAACTCGATTGGCTGCTGTCAAACAAATGAGGAAGGCAATAACAGATAAACATAAATCTGTATCAAATATTGCAACAACAAAGCCATTTATAAAGAAAAAGATGGTAATGGATTATGTTGAATATTCTTATATGCGAGAAGTTGCTGATAAAGAGTATCCAGGCTGGTCATGGACAATTATTAAAACAGAAGTCTTAGGCAGTGAAGCATATGTAGTTCATGGAAGATTAAAGTGGTACGATGAAGGCATATGGAGAAAAGGTGATATGTGTGCAGCACATAGGGTTCAAAAGAAACGTGGCACCAATGAATTTGTTGATATAGGTAACGATGTTAAAGCTGCTAACACAGATTGTCTTAAAAAAGCATTTAATATGTATTTAAACATAGCAGATGATGTTTATAGAAATCAGGTTGAGGATATGGAACTCAGCGATGACCAAAAGAATGATATTCTTTGTCTTGCTGCTGGTGTCAGTGAGGAAAAAGTCTCACAAATACATAATCTCATTAAAGAGCAGGCAATAAATACTGCAAACTATAATGCATCATTTTCTAAATTAGAAAGAGAGACCATATGATAAATACAAGTGTATCTTATGACGATGGTTTATTAAAAGATGAAAAAATATATACTATTGGGACTAACGATGGTAAAGAATTTAGGAATGTAGTATATAAAGGAACTAAATTGTTGAATGGAAAACCAATGATGGTATTTAAGACTGTTGATAATGAAATGTTAACAGTAAATCCATCATTTCACACATTTACACTAACACACAATAAAGGAGAATAACATGGGTAAACTAACATCGAAAGATGCTCAATCTTTAAAAGAGAGTGGGATTCTATCCAAAAAAGCCCTTGATGAGATGGAGAAATCAGGCCATGTCAGCAAAGGTAAAACTGCTGTTCGCAGGTTTATGAAAACTGCAGATGGTAAAATGGTAGAACCTCGTTTATATTTTAGAGGTGGTAAAAATACGACCCCTAGCAAAAGAATGGTGACATTCATCGCAGAATATAGTGCATTGTTAGACAAGTACGCCACAACCCAAACAAAACCAAACAGTAAATAACAATAAGGAGCAATAATAATGACAACAACAATAGATGCAACATTTGACCCAGAGAGTAAATGGAGACCTATTGAGGAAGGTGTTTATCCAGCTCACATTGCAACAGTATCTCATAGAGAACTTGATACGAGAGCAGGTGAGGCTATTGTAGTAAACATGACATATAAAATAGATGGTGCAGTTAAACACACCGACCAACCACTTTGGAAGATGGATGGTTATAAATATGTCAAAGATACCAATGGCAACAGGATACCACAAACTGTTAATGGTGAGCAGACATTTATATCCTGCGAACACCTTAAGGATAGAATCTTTAAGGATAACGGTTGGTTCATATTTACATCAAGTTCATCAAGTAGTAAAAATGCTCGGTATTTTGAGTTACTTGACAACTTGGGAATCAAATGTAAAGAAGAGCAAGTGAATGGTAAAAGCACAAAGCGACTCGTACTCTTAGAGGAGACTGACGTGGTTGGCTTACCGGTTCATGTTACTGTAAGCAGGAAAGAGTTCGTTACAGCTGAAACAAAACACTTGCCACCTAGCGAACAAGAAAAACGTCATACATTTGAAGTAATTCAAGTGAAGCCGTGGGAAAACGGTGAAAGACTATCTTCTGACGAGGTTAGTACAGACGTTCCTTTCTAACTAGAGATGTCTTTAAGGGCTCATGCTACTTCATTCTATTCTTCTATGGTATGTGGGTTTATAATGAATGAAATGGGCCTTTAAAGGCTAATAAATTAGTTGAATGAAATATGTTAAGGTTAGTATATTGAGATGAGGGCGGCTTCCTCATATTTATATTTTTCTTCCTCATCTCTCCTTACTACCTCAACAGGCCGCCCTCAAATTTTCAAGGAGAGAATTATGGCAAAACCTGGAATAATGAAAGCACAGTATAGGACTATGTGCAAATTTTGTTATCAAACTGTAGCTATTGGTGAAACTATAAGAGTATATGATGATAAGTGGTATCATAACAAATGCTCACATAGAATTGAAACTTTAACAAAGAGGAGAGAAAATGGAAAAGGAATCGAATGCTCTGATACGACTGACTAAGTCAGAAATAGAGTATGTAATTATATCTCTTTTGCATAGTATGACTTCAGCTGAATATTTTCAGACAACAGATAACTATGCATTAAAGATGTTTGATAAACTGAAAAAAGACTTTACAAAAATTAAAGATAGTTTGGAGGACTTAGAATCAGATGAAACCATCAACACAACTGGAGCGGAAGTTATTGCAGGCAGACAGGCTGGCGAAGAATGCGATTAAAGATAAGCCAACGCTTGAACCTTCTAGTGGATATATGTTTTTAGAAGATGTAGATATTGGACAGCTTGTTAAAACACAAGGTTGGACAAAAGCTATTGTTTTAGATAAAAATAAATCATCAGTAACAGTACTTGTAACAACATGCACATCAGTTGCAGACCAAAAGTTTTATGTTGGTAAACACAGATGGGCTGGTAAAACTGAAGTAAAAATAGAGGAATAAAAATGAAAGATAAAGAAGCAGTTAAAGAAATATTAAGCAACCTCCAAAGAAATGCAGATAAACTAATTGGATACACAGAAAGATATTCTAATGCTCTTTTAGAAATAGCAAAAGCTGGCGACCAAGCTAATCCTTCACACTTAGTTGGGCTAGCTAAAGCTGCATTAGAAGGTGAGCCAACAACTGCTGATAAGCATAATCATGTGTATATTAGTGATATAAATAAAGAGATTGCAGATGAAATGAAATTTGGCGGTGATACTGGAACTGATGCTGATTTTGTTGATGATAGTTTTCTTGATGAAAGTTCAGCTGAATTAGCAAAGTTTGATAGGGAAATGAGAGAAGAAGCAGAATCTACATGGAGAAATACTGTATTACATCCGGAATATAAATCAGAATATGATTCTGAAGATGATACACAACTAGGAGCATCAATAGTTAAGTCTAATGATAATGTTAAAGGTGTGTTTATATCTAATGGAGAAGTAAAACAAATAGATTATACTGATGAAGAAGAATAATGAGTAAAAAAAGATGTTCAAAGTGCTATAAAATAAAAGATAGAAGCGAATTCTATAAAAATAAAGGCACCAAAGACGGTCTCATGTATTATTGCAGTGTTTGTGATACAAAGCGTTTAAGAGGGTCAAACAAAAAATTAAAAGAAGAAAAATTAGAAGCACGTTTTTTATATGGAGAAGGGGATGTTTTACATAATTCAAGATACCTGAGTGATAGAAGTGAAATGTTTAGAGAAAATGGTAATGGGTGGTGGTGGAAAACAGAAGATAGAACACACAGAAGATTTAGAAGAGATAGTTATAAAAAGACAAGATTTGCAGGGAAATTTGCAAAGGAGAAAAAATGAGTGAACAAAATGAAATACCTTATGATATGAACGATTATTATAGGGAGACAGATGAATATTATGCCAAATTAGGAGTAAAAATGATTAACAATGTATTAAAAGGAGTCAACATGAGTAAAATGCCATACATAGCAAAACTTGCTGAAGAAGGTAATTTAAAAGAGCTTATAGAAGAAGTAGGCAGTGAAGAGGTAGCACAAGGATTTATAGATGCAGTCAAAGAAAAAGTTGGAGCAGAACCTTATCCAGAATATGATAAAGAAAAAGGGGAATATAAATACCCAAAGAAAAATAAAAGTATAATAACATCCATAGGATATAGAGGAGAAGAATAAAATGAAATGTCCTGCTTGTGGATATGAACCATCTAAACATCATAACACTACTGCTGGTATATCTAAAATGTTAAAAGAAAGAAATAAAAACACTAAAAAAGCACTAACTAAAATAGCAACAATAATTAACAGTACTATACCATCACAAGATAGAGATGCATATTGGAGATTCTTATGGGCAATTAGATATGAAAAAGATGGTTTAGTAGAACATGCAATAGAAAACTATTATCAAAAAAGATATTATCTCCAAGGTAAGGGGTTCCCATATCTTAGAAAGATAGTACAAACACTAGGTAAAGACAGTGAATCTTTAAAACAACTTGAAAGAAAGAGAATAGGTGGAGTCCCACCTGTTATTGAAATAACCGAAACAGTAGAGAAGGAAATAGCATGATAAGAATAGTAGAAGGGTTTGCATCAACATCAAAACCCAGAAAAAGAGGAAGGCCTTTAGGTTCTAAAAATAAACCTGGACATAAAGCTGGTGGCAGAAAGAAAAAATCAGTAAACTTTCTCGACGCAGTAGTTGCAGGAACTAAGAAATTTCTTGAATCACCATTTAAATAAGGAGAGAAAATGTTACAAGAAGCATATTTCCCAGTAAAAGAAGTACCAGCAGTGGGAATTCCAACAGAATTAAATTCAAAAGAAATAGATTCTACTGGATATAAATTTATAGTAAGAGAAGACACTGGACAAGTTCTCAGTTGTATGTCTAATGACTATATGCTGGTAAAGAATGAAACAGTTGGCAAGTTTGCAGCTCCAATCATTAAGAAAAATAATGGTAGGCTTACAGAAGTAAGAGTATTTAAGCAAGGTGCAAGAACAATAATGAAATGGCAATTCCCAAACCATAGTGTTAAAATAGGACCAGATGATACAATGCATCCTGAGATTGTTATACAAAACAGTTACGATGGTACAATAGGTGTTAATATCATGGCAGGAGCATGGAGATTGATATGTGCAAATGGTCTTATCATTGGTGTTGTAGCTAGTCAATATAGGAATAAGCATAGTGTTTATAATGTTAAACTTGATGACCTTGATAACATTATAAATGAAACAATGGAGAAAACTAAGCTCATGTTCAAAGATGAGTTTCCACTGCTAATAGAAACAAAAATCAGGGAAAGACACATAGTGAATTTCTTAAAGATGTTTCCAATACAGGCTAATGAAACAATTACACAAAAGTTGATAGCAGATAAACCTACCAGCTTTTGGGACTTGTTTAATGTCGGCACAAGCGTACTGACTCATAACATGGATAGAAACTCTCAGTCTACACATCAAATTGAGAACGTTTTGTATCCTACTATGAAAAAGTGGGCTAACAAGGAAGTTGGCGTTGCCTAGTCTTGATTGGTATGATTGTCCAATAGTAATTCCGTATTATGGTGGTAAGTATGAGCTGAGTAAAGTTCTTATTCCGCTCATACCCCATCATACCCGTTACCTTGAAGTGTTTGCAGGCGGGTTATCAATGTTTTTCAGAAAGCATAAGGTCGAATGGAATGTGCTGAATGATAAAGATAATAACATTGTAAATCTGTATATATCTGTCATTGAACAGAAGGATGAATTGATTAAATATCTATTTTGGCTTCCCACATCAAGAAAATTATTCTTAGATTTCAGGGAGGAAATATATAAAGGAGATGATAATGAGATACAAATACCAGACCCGTTACAAGCTGCTAAATACTTTTATTGTATAAGGAGTAGTTTCAATAAGCTAGGTCATACACCATTTTCTATGAATAAAGATATGAATAAAGATTGGAATGATGAATTATCTTATTCAAGGAGGTTTTTAGCAGGAGCCACAATAGAGAACATGGATTTTAACGAGCTTATTGATAGGTATACACCTAGGAAAGATGATTTCTGGTATCTTGACCCGCCATACTTCATAGCAACGGAAAAAGGAGACTATTATAGACATAATTTCTCTATTGATGACCATTTTAGGTTAAGAGACAGTGTCGAAAAGATACATGAAGGAGGAGCTAAGTTTATGATTAGTTATGACCACAAACCAGAGGTGGAGGGTTTATATAGAAAATTCAATATGCAAACTCTCAATATGAAATACAGCGGTGCTACTAAAGACGCTAGAAAAACAGAAAGAAAGGAATATATTATTATGAATTATGAACCAACATCACAAGTAGAAATTTTTAAAGAGGACTAACATGAATGATAAAATAAGAATACTGCCACATTCAGAAGAAGCAGAAAAAGCATTGTTAGGATGCATGATAGAAGGTGGTGAAAGAGAACAAGAGATTGGGATGGCATGGGTGAGAGATGATGACGCATTTTATAACTCAGATTGTTATGAAGTATGGATAGCAATAAAAGAACTATACAAAAATGGAATTGAAATAGATTTTATCACTGTCGCAGACAAAGTTAAAGATGCAACAGATAAAGGACTTGCATATTTTATAACAGGTCTCATGGATTTTGTGCCATCAAAGGCTAATGTAGAACAATATGCAAGAATAGTATGGGAAAAATATATACAAAGAGAAACTGCTAAATC
>Ga0114899_1001491_pt1 | contig 13727 bp, 16 predicted proteins | sample MalvireepMed_215_FD_83497 | JGI IMG/M metagenome (GOLD analysis project Ga0114899, IMG submission 83497) | Marine viral communities from the Global Malaspina Expedition - Malaspina viral metaG DeepMed_215 | ecosystem: Environmental > Aquatic > Marine > Oceanic | place: Mediterranean Sea... | reverse complement strand
GTTTTTTCTCGGATGCTTTCAGCCCGTTCTTTTCTGTAACTCTTTCTAGCCTTTTTAACACTCGCACCTATTTTTTTTACCTGACAAATTCGACAACTGACACCACACTTACCATTTTTACCGTGTGATTTTCTACAAGAACCCATCTTTAGTATAATCCCCTGAATAATCCACTTCTTCTTTTTGTACGTGGTTTATATTTTTTACCCTTTGAGGTTGTAATATTTGCGTTTTGAAAATAGCCTTTATTGACTTTTGCGTCCCTTTTTAACCCCGCTAATTCTCTTTTTGCACTAGACAAAGAACTAAAATGTGTTCTATATTTTTTTCCTTTACTTGTATAATTTACATAATATCCACTTATAGCCATCTTTATCTTTTACCCCCGTTCTTTATTAATGTTTGTAAACTATTCATAAAACCTCTTGGCTGTTGTTGACTTCTTTCTTAAATAAATAACCCATTGGTTGCCTTCTTTTTTAATTCTTGTTAAATAAGCCCCTGACTGACCATATAAAAAAGCTCGTTTCTGAGCGTCCTCTTTTCTTCGATAACCTCGATACCTTTGCCATCTGAAAGTACGCCCTATCGGTGCCCACTTCCAAATACCGTGACCTGTTGATGATGATGCCATGAATATGACCCGCTGTATCTTGTCCACAACGGGTATGTTCCAACTAGGATTATCTCCTTGTTGCAAACAGTGTTGTTACCGTAAAGGCTCTTTATCCCCTACTTCTTATGGTTTCCCATAAGCTCAGACTATCTTTTCAACCTCGTGGGTTGGCGGTGTCTCGTGGGTTTATTTTATTCTCTCTCGAGTTTCAAAACCTAGTCGTTGCGCGTGTCAAGACTTTTTACAGTCAAAACTTCCGCTCGGGTTATCTTAGCTTCCGCCTTAGACTTTCCCGTTTTTACACCACTGATTTTCTTAAATGTTACCACTTAAGACGGCTTTTCGTTAAAACCTGCAATTAAGAACAATACTACGCTCATAACCGCAATCAATGCAATTAACAGTGTTGTTAACGTAGATGAGTTTACCACCTACTTCTTACAGTTATTATTCCTGTAAGCTCAGACTATCTTTTCAACTCTTTGAGTTGGCGCGGACTCGTGGATATGTTATATTCTCTTTCGAGTTTCAATATCTAGTCGTTGCGTGTGTTAAGACCCTTTAAAGTCAAAACTTCCCTTCGGGTTATCATTTCAGACCTTCCCGTTGTTTCCGCACTCATTCTCTTACTAATCACTTAGTAAGACGGCTTTTGAAGACCAAGGTTACCTACAACGTTTGTGTCAATAGCGTTTTGAACTGTTATTGTAGCGTTGCTTGCAGTTGTTCCAGCAACCAATGTTGCTTGGATAGATGCCAAAATTTGGAATCCTACTACAAGTACCAATGCTACGACAACTAAACCTATTGTCAAACTTTGCAATGTCAATGTGTTACCCTACGGGCTTTTTATCCCATAGTTCTTATGGTTTCCCACAAGTTCGGCATACCTTTTCATGTACTTGACATGGTGCGGTCTCTTGGGTGGATTATATCTTTTCACCACCTATGCTCTGCCCCTGAATATACTTAGTATATCCTTCGGTTCGGGTTTTCTTATCTTTCGACTTAGAGTTCCCCGCTTTATACCGCACTGATTATTTTAAATGTCACCATCTAAAACGGCACGTTAATACCTAGTTGTCCCTTTTTGCTGTTAATTAGTTTGGACAACATAACCAAGATAGTTCTTGTTGGTTTAAAAAGGATTGTTAACCCCCAACTTCTCTCATCAATAGGATTATTCCGAGTACAACTGACCCAACTAAGTAAAGAAGGCTAGATGAACCGATATAACCACCGACTAGAAGTAGAACCGCACAAAAGAAACAGATTAAACTTGTAGTAGCCCATGCTACCGCTGTGCCAATATTCGGACTTGCTCTTAACCCGATAAATAGGATTAGGAAGAACCCAAGTAGGAATACATTAAAGAAATTTGGGTCTACGCTAACTACGTAACTCATGTAATCTCCTGAAGTGTTTACTGCATTTGGTAATGGATATGCCATATTATGATGTTAAGTTCCTGTTGAAGAAGAACTGTAATAATAGAATAAATAGTATAATACTACCTATTAATATTATCGCTGAACCCAGTAGGCTTCCGAACTCTCCAAACGGTGCTAAGCTAAGTAAATCCTGTATAATACCCCAAGTACCCGCAATACCTTCTGTAATAAATGAGGTACTACTTTGCATGGTACTTAGTGTAGGATTTGTGATATTGAAAGTTACATTAGCAACTTGTGTAGCATTAGTAAAGTATTCTAAGCTGGTATAATTTGGGCTCATAATGTCCGTCCCTGAAATATTAGTATTGAAAGTAGTCCCGTAATTTTGATTAGCATAACCGACTGTATAACCTAGTCCAGATATTACAAGAACTAAAGTTAGGGAAAACATAATTATACTCGTGAAGTTTAAATTTCCTTTTTTCATTAGTCGACCCTCAATTTAGCGATATACCATATTACGAATAATACTAACGCCCCCGCTATCCATAAGAACTCTTCGGGAACATCTAATACGAATTTACTAGCTAACCATAATCCTGTAACGCTTAGTATTAAACTTAACGTTGCACTTTGTGAAGCTACACCTATTGTAGCAAATAATACAAGTATAAGCAATGCGTACATTAATCCATCACTTTTACTAAAGAAAGTATTTAGCGTAGCTACTTGTGAATAGCTTTGCCTAAACACTTGAATATCAGCGGGTAAAACCTTACCCGTTACGTTTCTTTCGGTGAACCTGCTCCACCCATAAACTTCAAAGTCATCATTAGGATAAGTAGCGCTGTAATCAAAATACCAAGTTCCTGAAAGATTGTTAGTAGTTTCATAACTTATTTCTTGATTCATTCCGCCCGTTGTTTTATAAACATAAATAAATGACCTATTACTTGTACCCCCGAAATCTGTAAAGTTATAATTTAAAATATCAGTTTCACCATCAAAGCTTACATCAATAATATAACAGCTCTGGACTAACTGCTCTGAAGTTGGTGGGTTATCATAATTACCTGAAGGATTATAAACCGAAGTATTACAATTTACCGTCATTAAAAACAAAGTGCTATTGCTAAATTCTCCATCACTTACCGATATATTAATTTCTGAATTACCAAACGCAATAGCACCTGCCGTGATATTAAATTCTTGCGCAGTAGCATTAGAATTACTGAAAGTAAAATTTGTAAACAATGACGCATCACTGAAACTAGCGGTGTAACTCAAGTCGGTAAATAAGTTATCAATGTCTGAAACATTAAATCCAATACTTAACGTTTGATTTGATATCATTACTTTATCATTAATTGAACTTATAAGTGGGGCATCGTTTACACCTAAGACTTGCAGATTAAATAAACTAGAATTTGTAAGACCGCCTGTATCAGTTACAGTAACGTTTATTGTTGTATTTCCGAATTGGTCAGTAAGCGGTGTAATATTTAAATGACGTTCAAGAAGCTGACCACCTAAGAATATATTAACATTGGGTACTAAGCCCGTATTACTACTTGTAGCAGTTACCGTTAAATTAATTCCACCGTCTTCGGCATCTGAAACATTAAAAAGAACGTTCTCAAGTGTTGCATCTTCAAAGATTGTATAATTTGCGATAGCCGTTATACGTGGATTAGTATTTCCAGGTGGTACTGCACCTGGATAAGTAGAAGTAAAATGCCCGACCCACGCTTGACCGTTGTTTCCGCCGTTGTGTTCTTTGCTCATAGATATACCCAATACATCAGTAAAAGAGTTTTCCGAAGCGACCCAACCGCTTGTTTCTCCACTATCTGTACTATTAATTCTTATTTCGTTGGCTGAAGCATTAAACTCTATTACAAATTTACGGTACGCATCACCCGAAATAGTTGCAAAACTTGTAGCAGATGCCCAAGTACCGTATTTATGGGTTTGTGTATTAACCCAACTATGTGTGGTAATTAAAGTTGATGAACCTGTATCTGACCAAAAACTTATAGTACCATCTCTACAATTAATACCACAACCCGCACTTATAGGAATATAAACAGTATAATTAATACGTGTTATACTTGTGTTACCTAAGCCCCCTATTGTTGAGGTCTGCGCATCATTAGACCTACCTGAACAATATAACGCCCCTTCACTACTCTTAACCTGTAACGCGCAACCGTCATCACTAGGTGGCTCGAACCAAACAACACCACTAGGTGAAGGTTGTATCGGGTCTTCTGGCGCACGTTCAAAATCATCAATAATTTGAGTAGCCCCTAAAACCGAAGCTGGTAAAATTAAAAGCATTCCAAGAATTAAAAATAGTCTAGTTAGTTTCATAGTCCACCCCCGTCCTGAGTAAACAGGAATCTTTTACCGTAGAGTATGACAATTAATATCATTAGAATAATTGTAGTAAAAACAGGTAAGTTAGAGAACAGCTGATTAGTTAACGGCATCTCTGCTACCATGCCCGACATTGAAGGATTATTGATAAAGCTCTCCCACATATTACTTATTGGAACTGATAAGAACCACATTATAGTTCCGACTACCAAATAGATAACCGTCCATATAATATTGGTGGGTACAAGAATTGCCGATATTAATAAAACTAAAAGCAGTCCAATAAAGGAAAGACCAACCATTGTATCGCCCATTTTAGCTGTTTTATCTATACCACTATTAACGGTATTATTGATATGAGTATTAGACATATTCAAAGAACTTTCACCCGCAGTACCTAAAGAAGTTTGAATACCGTCACCAACTTGCCACATAACTGTTGCAAAAATAGCAATACCAAAAATGGTAACCATAAAAACCATTATGTCTTGTACTTGACCACGCTTATTTTTTAGTTTTGAATATACCATTAATTTCCTTCTCAAGTTTATCTAGGTAATCGTTGAAATCTCGTTTACCAAACAGAGCATCTTTAACAATTAGTTCTAGTATCTGAACTTTTGGGATACCTGTTTCTTCACTTGCCTTCTTTAACAGATTGTCTGAGCTTATATAAACTCTTGTCAACTTAGCGTTTTTATTCTTTACCAACATTACTAAACACACCGATTACATAAAAGAACAATATGATGATTGTATAAATAGCTAAAATATAAGTAAACCAAAGACCCGTAGTTAAGAATACAGTTATGATGTCATTACCGAATAAGAAAAAATTACTGAACAAATCAGCAACATAACTAAACACACCAAAGAATAAATACCATAAGATTAAGTAATGTAATTGTTTTTCCAGTCCCATTCTACTTAAATTAACTTCTAGTCTAACCACGTTTACCCCCTATAAACCAAAGAAAACCTATAAGTAAAAATAGCCCACCGAGTAAAGCATTACTTTGTATTGCCCCTGAGTCTGAATTTAAATCTGGGTTAATATTTACTGCGTACTGATAAGGAATTATACAAGTTGTACCATTAGGAAAATTGTCAGTATAAACTTTATAGGTTGCGTTGTATTTATGCGGGAAACCTTGCGATGTACTATCTATCGGGCTTACATATTCAAATTCGTTTCTAGTAACACCATCAGTAACAGTAATACCTGTTAAATCATAAGTATCATTTACCCAAAAGACACTATCGTTATATTCAATTAATAATTCAATTTTTGTAATATTATTTCCAATACTACCTACTTGATGACTTAACTTCGTATTCTTCTGGTAAATAGTTCTATCTATCGGTGTGTGTGGGTCAAATACTTGGTAGTTAGCATCTGGTTGACCTGTAAATACACCTGAGTCTGAAGTCTGACAACTATCGCTTAAAGAATAAGGATACATAAACATACTTGGGTTTCCTAGCCCCGTCCATGCTACGCCGTCATGATATTGACAAGCTATGTGCCAAACACCTTGATAACCTGCGGTTATGTTCTTGAAAGTAACCTGACCCATAGTATCAGCAACAGTACTCGTTACTTGATACATTGTTTCATTACTTGTTGCAGGTGGTAGCCCAGGCATTATAATTTGGTCTGAAATCGTACACTCCCATTGTTGAGCTTGTCCGCCTGTTGGTGTAAATTCTAAGAACGGCTGGTTACTTAATTGAACCCACCCTGATTGAGGTTGTAAAATGTCTGGTGGTTGAGCCATAACAGGAATTAATAAACTTAAAATAATACCAGCAGTTAATAGTAAACCTCTGACTAATTTGAATGTCCTTTTTGCCTTTTTGTGCTTTTCTTTACGCACCCAAAATTTTGTTTCCATATTGAATTAAGAGTATAACCATTAAGATTTGAACGAACATTACTGAGCCAAAGAATATTTGCATGCCATATTTATCAAGAAAACTCTCAACTGTAAATAATTCTTCTACTTGTGTATCCATCAATTCGCTTAGTCTATCTTTACCTACGTTCTTTGCAACAAACGCAATGGCACCCCCGTCCTCTCGAACTACCATAGGGTTTAGCATTTCATACTTATTAATCTTTGTCAACACTAAGAAACATTGGTCTTTAGAAAAAAACCCTCTTTTACCTGAGGGTATAATATATTCTGAGTTATAATTATTAATAACTACTTTAGGTTTCTTTATAGTAAATTCGGGCTTACCTGTTTTCTTATTTGGTATTAACCCAACTCTATATTTAACTTGTTTAAAACCTGCGTGGGTCGGTATGAAAACAGTAGCTATTGTGTTGTATCTACCCCCTTTTAGAACAAGAATTAGTATAAGTAAAAGTCCACCAATAATAAGAATAAACATTGTAGCTACAACAAAAGTCATAACTGAGTTTGCTAAACTAGATGCCCCTGAACTTGATGCTAAACCACTAAACCCTTCTGCAAATGCCATTATGTTATATTAATCCCAAAAATTCTTTTCTTTTGTTTCGGTGCTTGTTGGTTTGTTATTTCTTTGCTTTGAACACTTGTAGTAATTGCTGTACGTTCACCACCTTTATTACTTCTGTTAAGATTGATTGTAGTATAAGTTCGTAGGGTTTCCCATATAGCTTCTATATCACTTTGATGTAATTCCCACCGTTTTTGATTAATTGAACTTAATAATTGACGCTGAACATTTTTCATTGTTGTTTTGAGCATCTTCATAATATATTCTGGTTTAATATCATTGAACGTAGCCGACCTAGAAAAATAAGGACGTAACTGCATCATAATAGCCAACACCCCATCGCTATTAAGTAAAGCCCGACTATATTTACTTTTCACAATTTTGGCGTTGGCTTCATCATATACTTGACCTGATAAAATTAAATATATCTCTTGTAAGTCTGCGTCCAGTCTTGAATATTCTAATAGTGCTTGTGTGTTTGGACTTTCATAACGAGTAGCTTCGGTAGAAATGTCGCTAACCTCTGGGTAATCAGAAGGGTAACTCATATGTACTAAAATTCGTACTTATATTTAAGCTTTGTCCTGAGTTGAAACTTATTTGATTCTCGTAACAATAGCTTTTAGGAAAACTATACTTTGCCCCGTCATATCCTTCTTCTTCGCAAAATTCTTGGGCTAAATTATAATCTTTAACCATTATTGTTAAAATAAAAATAGAAGTACCAATAACTATTGTAGTAAATAACAATGTTCTCAAAATTCCCATTATATTCTTAATTCAAATCCTGTATACTTTCTTTTAAGCTTTCTCTTTCTTGGTGCTTTTAATCCTAAAACTCTGGCGGTGAAACTTCTTTGGAATCTACCTAAGGCTTCATTGCCTTGCCTTCTTCTTTGTTTAACTTTTCTTTTACCTTTCCCGCCCCACCAAAAAGGACTGAACGCGGGAATTGGTGAGGTGCTTGGACTTATATAAGGTGATAAAGAAGGACTAAGACTAGGACTTAAAGAAGGACTACGACTAGGACTAAAACTAGGACTAAGTGAAGGACTGAACGCTGGACTTGGTGATTTGCTTGGTTTTAATGATGGACTTAAAGATGGTTTGAACGCTGGACTAAGTGCAGACATTCTTACAGATGGTTTTCTAATAGGAAAATCAAATTTTATCGGTTCATCTGTAAGTTTAATTCCAATATCCTCTGAAACCTTTTCAAATTTTTTAGTTGCTGGGCTTGGTCTTAATCTTCTTTTTCTTTGGTAGCTTAAAACTCTTAATAAGTCGGCTGGGTCTTTATACCTACCTGAGTGGGCTACACCGACTTCACCCAACTCAGAAAAGATTAAACTACCCGCTAGTTTTCTTTTACCCGTACCTGAAAGTAAAGGTATACGTCCACCCTTATAAGTTTCAAAATCTCTAAATGGTCTGAACAAAGTATAACCAAAAGCTTTTTCTGGTGCTATATCACCTTCACCAATTCCTTTACCTTTGAACTCAACCGCCTTACCCCAGTCCCCCGCTACTTTCTTTTCAATAGTAAAACCTTCTTCAGAAATTCTAAACTTCTTTGGGTCTAACTTCTTATAAACATCTTGAGTAATCTTTTTTAATTTCAATTCATTACTTGTTTGGAACATAAATTCAATGTCCCCAATATCTCGTTTTAGATTTTTAGGTAAACGTGGTACAAATCCAAAGCTACCAAACACCGCCCCCTTTTTACTGGCTAACTGATATACTTTAGCACTTTCTTTAGCGGTTAAAAGTTTAGTAGGTATTGCTGGGAATCCTTTATCCAAAAGCGGTGTGTAAGTACCACCGACTTCTTTAACCGCCTCAAGTGAAGATAAATAATATTTACGTGCATCTTTAGCCGAAACCATTTTACCTTCAACTAATCTCGAAGTTTCTTTCGGTATAAATTCTTTTATTCTTTTTCTGACTATCTTTGTTCCTAAAACGGTTTGTGGTTGTGTAAATCCCTTTAATGAAATCTTACCAAGGTCATCAGTCCACGTAAAACCTTTTGGTGTTCCTAAAGTTAGGCTTGGTCGTTTCAAAGGAACTACCTTTCTGACTGGTTGAGTAATTTGGCTACTCACTTCATAAAATTTAAGTCGTGATTCTCTTAAAGAAACCGTAGCTAAAGGTTTATCACCTGTTCCGATTGTTATACTTTGACCAATTTTTTCAGTTTGAACATTAAATAATTTCGTTACACCTCTGGCTGCACCTATCGTAGCAAAAGGAATAGCTGCAAGTGTCATTGGTTTAAGTTTACCTTCAGTAAAATATTCGCGACCAGCTTCTATACCTACCGCTGTGCTAAAACCTAACTCAACACCTGTTATAGTACCTTTACCAACGGCTTTACCCGTTTCACCAGCAAATCTTCGGGTAAGCCAATTATAACTTTTTGTTAAAGGTTTGCCAATAACGGGCAGTTTTGAAGCGTATTTAGAAGTACCGATAATAACACCCCCTGCACCTCTGGCTGCAACACCGATTATTCCACCACCAGCCGTAAATACACCTAACCATGCAGCCGTTTGAGTAATTTCTGGTTCAGTATATTTACCAAACACTTCCCGTTGAGCTAATTGAGATACAGGAATCTTACGTGTATCCTCGAGTCCACCAATACTACCTTCTCTTTCTAATATATCTAGTTGAGTTTCACTAGCTAAAGTTGCAGGCATCCATGAAGAAAATAATTCCATTTCTCGCGGGGTTGTAGGCAATAAAGGGTCATCTCTGAATAATCTGTATTTAGATAATTTGGGGGCGATGCTTTCAGCATAAAAAGTTCCTACTCGACTAGGAAATCTTACAACTTCTTCTTTTTCTGGAAACCATTTCTCTAGCTTAGCTCTTTGTTCTTGAGTTATTACTTCAGCCTTTTTGCCTCTACCAACAAATTGTATAGTTTCACCAGCCTTAACCCCGACTGCCGAAGCAACTTTCTGAAAACCTGACGGGGTAGAAAATTGTAAAGCTCCACCTACTGAAACTTGTTTAACTGTACCTAATTTACCACTTATAGAACCTCTGACTACACCTGTTTGAATTGCTTGAAACCCACCCGTCTTAGTTTCTCTAGCAACTACTTTACCGTCTCTGTAATAAACTTTCTCTCCACTTTTTCTAGTTATTACTGCCGTTCCTTTAGCAGTACCGAAATCTTTAAACTGACTTTTGGCTGGAGATACAAAAGTAGTAGTAACTGTTTGTTTTGGTAAGGGTTTACCTTCTAAGGTTTCTTCAATTTCTTCTTCAGTCTTACCTTGTCTTCTTAATCTACCTTCAGCAGTCTTTCTACGTCCACTTTTTATTGCAGCTCGAAGTTTTGCACGTGAAGCTTCTTTTTTAGCACCGCCAATTATAGTTACCATAATTATTACTATATCTTTACTTATATTTAAAATATCTTGTTAACTGTTAATAAGGTTGGAAAGCAGTTACCTTTAGTTTGTGTAGTTTCCTTAATGCATCTTGGGCTTCATCTTTGTACTTCCGTATCCTACTTTGTGGTACTTCACAAGCTTCAGCCATTTGTTTAATTGACATTACTTTATTTGTGTATAAATATAAAACAAGTTGACCTAAAACATCTTTCTTAACATTTGTTTCAAAAACGGCTGTATTAGTATCGTTTGCTATTTTGTCTTTACTTGCTTGGCTAAATCTTTCATAAGGTTGCCAAAGTTTACGACTTGGTTTATGTAGTTTCCAGATATTAATTTCTTCTGTAAAACCATCTTCAGATTTGAAAGTAAATTTTCTTAATTCTCTACCTTCTTTTGTGAATAAAGATTTCTTATAAACATAAGGCTTAACATAAGTTTGTCGTAAACTTATACTTGGTGGTCTTGCTGTTTCTAAATACAGGTGCATTAATTGCCGTCCCGCTTTTAGAAAATGGGTATGAACAGGCATACAAAAGATTATAACTAAGTTTAGGTATCTTATACTTTGCAAGTTGTGTTTTAAATCTTTAACTTCTTGTTTTTGAAAGTCAAGTGAATCTGCAATTACTCCACCTTCGTCCGCAATTATAACTTTACCTTTTACTTCTTCTTTGTTTGGATTGTCTTTGTATTCTTTTAGTAAAGCGTTAAATTGTTCTTTGGTATAAACAACTTGTTTTTTTACATCGAAGTCTGGTTGTATAAGTTCAGCAATTCTCAGAGCAGTAAAACTCTTTCCTGTTCCAACTGCTCCACAAATTAAAATATTACAACTTTGATTACGAACATAAATCCTATCATGTATCCAACTCATAATAGGGGTTTTAATCTTTAACCACCACTCTGTTTCGGTATTGGTCTAGGTTGTACCGACTTAATAGAAGTCTAATTAAGTTATAACGTTTAAGATTGTATTTGTATAATAAATTCAAATAGCTTGAATCATTAGCTAAAACTTTTCCTCTTGGTATCTTTGATTTTTGTTCTATAAATTCATTTCTTAAATCTTTAAAACGGTCTTCGTTACGGTTAGCTATGTAACCTAATAAAGTAGCTTCAGTCCAGTCAAGAAGATTATGTCCTCTCAAGTATAATTTAGAATTTGGTTCAGAAGTAAAACAGTTGATAGCACCGATGCTGTAATAGTTAATAATGTACCTAGTTTCTAGTTTTGCATTGGTTGCTTCTGAGAAGTCTGGGACTATTTCCATCATAAAAGGTGCCCCCCTTACGAAGGCAACTAACGGTAACGCTTACCTTAGGACTGAAACTCCTTGTACAAAGTTTCTAATTTGGCTTTAAAGACACGGGGGGCTTAGTTAGTCACAATAGAAATAATACTCTTCTTTTATTTAAGTCTTTCTAAGTCCTTTTTAATAATCATATGATATATTGCTGATTGAATTATTTCTTTAAGAGAGAGTAAGCATTATAAACATAATCCTTACAGTCTGGGCGGAAAAAAATAAATTAAATTCTTAAACCCCTAAGTGCATCATCTCTACAACTCTTACATAGAAATTCTTGCTCTGACCTAGACCATTTAATATCCTTAGACGGCATGAAACAGTTGTTGCATAACTTCTTAGCCATTGTTTTATTACTCACTACCTCTATAAAAATGCAACTATTTCTTTAATAAGTTCTGGGGGTATGGCGTACTTTTCTAATTTATCATAGGAACGATTACTATACTTTATCTTGTGTCCTTGCCCTTTTCCACCTGTACCACAACTGCCTATATGTCTATTTCCTACCATCTGCCCACAATCTTTATTACAGGTTTTAAGTTTTAGGTTAGGTATATTGTTCCAAAACCTAGTTTGTTTTCTATACGGTAAACCATACATACAGTAAGAAGCATCAGTATAATCTAAGCTTTGCATAAACTTTTGTTTGGTTAATAAACCTGTTTGTGGGTTTTCTATAATCCAATACTTAGGTTTAAGCTCTTTTATAATGTTCATAGTCTTTAGCACTATTTTATTAGCACCTTTAATATCTCTAATACCTTGACTTTTAGCCCTACTATATTCTGTACAGGGCGGACTAGCCCATACAATTAGTGGGTTTTTGGGTAATTTAGATATGTCTAAATCCATTATATCACTAACTAAATCTGGGTTAAACTGTTTATCTATATCTACAGTAAAAGTATTATACCCTTTAGCCTTAGCTACCTTGCTAAAGCTTTTAGTTCCGCAAAATAATTCTATTGTATTAACCATTTTCTTTAAAGCTCTCAGTTATCTCGCGGGTTAAAGCCGTACTGTTTTGGATATAGTATACGCTCATATTAAGAGTCTTATGTCCTAACCACCCCGCTATTTGATTTGCACTATGCCCCCTATTTGCTATCGACGTAGCCCGTGACTTCCTAAACGCGTGAAAGGATATAGGATTATCTATGCTTTTACATATCTTCTTTAGTTTGTAGTAGAAAAAGTTGTATGCTTTTTTGTCTTGTATATCGAATAGATTATTGTCTGCAATTCCCGCCTTTACCCTAACCTCTCGGTCTAAAATATACCCTTCTACAATGTCCATTAAAAATAATCCTCTAGGTAATTTTAATTGTCTTACTGAGTTGTCTTTTCTCTTAGCATTACGAATTGTTATTGTTAAGTAATCCTCTTCAAAAATAAAGTTAGAAGTTCTTAACCTGAGGACTTCAGTAAACCTAGCCCCAGTATAATACATTAGAATAAAAATAATTTTAGTTTGTTTTAATTCCGCGTTATCTACAAACTGTTTAAACTCTGATTTAGTTATAACCCAGTTATCTCTTTGATATGAATACTTACCCATCAATACCCCCGAATTTGTCATACAAATACTTACCTAGAATCCAAGCGACTATACCTACGAAAGCAAAATCTACTATTAATTCTTCGAGAGCAACACCGATTATCATTTAGACACCAATTTACCTGTCCTAAAATTGTAGTGGTATCGCCCTTCGTAAACAATTTTTCTACACGCGTAACATCTACCCGTTTTTATTCTAAAGTGATGTACCCCTTTTCTAACGGGACACATCTCTTTATCTTTATATTTATCTTCGGGTTTCATCGAAATCACCTAATATTACAAGGATACCTAAGCAAATTGCATAAGCCCAAGTACAACTAATTACTAAACGGGTGAAGTCGGGGTTATAAATCATTAACGCCCCACCCAGTAATATACTTAGGATAACTAGACTTAATTCACTAGCTTGTTCTTTCGCTCTGCTCAAGTTTCAACCTCCTATCATACGCTATCGTAATCAATTCTTTTAGCTTTAATAGTTCTTCGGGTTTAAAATAACGAGTTTCTTTATATTCTCCGCTATCCGTATCATAGTACCGCTTTTCTATTTTAAAGCTGTATGAATTG
>Ga0114899_1001488_pt1 | contig 13730 bp, 4 predicted proteins | sample MalvireepMed_215_FD_83497 | JGI IMG/M metagenome (GOLD analysis project Ga0114899, IMG submission 83497) | Marine viral communities from the Global Malaspina Expedition - Malaspina viral metaG DeepMed_215 | ecosystem: Environmental > Aquatic > Marine > Oceanic | place: Mediterranean Sea... | reverse complement strand
TCTATCTGGTTACCGAAAACAAGGTCTTCAAAATTCAGGTCTTTCTGAAAGTATGAAAGCTGAACTCCCGTTCTCAGCACTACATCGGAAGACACCTGCATTTTGTAGGAGTAGAGTGCTCCAATTTCGTTGGACCTGAAATCCAGAAAGCCTTCTCTGTGCTCAGTAACTATCAAACCAACTCCACTTTCTGCTGCCTTTGAGAACCAGTCGAGATAGGCAGAAATGGTGGTAAATGAATGAGAAAGAGAGGGCCATTGGTTTCGGTAGTTTACACCAACACGGCCTCTATCAGTAGAGCCTGTCAGCGCAGGATTCAGGTACAAGGGTGACGCATAAAATTGCGAAAACTGAGGATCCTGCGCTTTCAGGTCTACCGAATACAATAGAGTTAGAATGAAAGTAAAAGGGAGTAAAAGTCTTTTCATAAGCGGCTAATTGATGAGAGCGAATATGCCTTCCCTTTCAACATTTAGTCCGTTGAAGCTTAGGCCGATTATTTTGTATACATAGTTTCCGTTTTCGGCAGCTCTGCCTTTGATTTTACCATCCCAACCCTTGGTTTCTATATCGTCTGTGCTGAAAATCACTTCACCCCAGGTATTATAGATAATGAGTTGAGCCTTGACGAGGCCTAGCATTCGAGGCCTGAAGAAGTCGTTGTTGCCATCACCATTTGGTGTAAAGGCATTTGGAATGATGACGCGATAGCCTTCTGTGATTTCCAGATTGGTGATTTTCTCCGTCTCGCAGCCAGTTCTATCGGTAACCACGAGCCTGACGGTATAATTACCGGGAGAATCATAGGTATGAATAGGGTCGATTTCGTCTGAATCGAAGCCATCTCCGAAATCCCAATACCAGTCTACCACTTCTCCAATACTCAGGTCGAAGAAGCTGACGGGGTCTTTGGCTGAAAGGTCTCCCGTTAGGTCTATCGATTCTGCGGTGTAGTTGAAATCGGCCAAACCAAGTTCGGGAATATCGATGCTGATGGAATTTTGCTGGAAGCACCCGCGATCGTCATAAACTTCAACAGTAAGCCTTCCGGGCTCCGTCATTAATAATTCGTTGTTGACACTGTTGCCCTTGGACCATTGATAGCTGTAGTTACCGACTCCACCTTTCACATCGGCTGTTACCAGTGTTCCTGCAATCCGGTTTTCACAGTCGATATAGGGAGCAGTGCTCAGACCAATCTGAAGTGGTTCAGGCTGAAGAACGGTGTATGTCCCCTGCACCTCGCAGTTGTATTTGTCCCTCACCCTTACCACATAAGTGCCAGGCAGCACATCTACTATTTCGGAAGTGGTGGCTCCATTGGACCAGCGATAGGTATAGGGTTCAGTTCCCCCGGTTACAATTACATTCACCCTTCCACTATGTGGATCATTACATCTGGCTGCTTCTTCAATGTAGGCGTCTAGCTTCAGGGCTAAGGGTTCTATTATGTTGAATGTTTGTTGGATGGTACAGCCCTTATCATCTGTCACCAACACATTGTATTCTCCCGGACCCAGATCGGTAATGGTTTCTGTGGAAGCTCCATTGCTCCAGCGGATAGCAACAGGTTCAATGCCTCCTTCAATGTTCAGCGATATCGATGCATCATTGGCTCCTATACAACTGATGTCCTGCATTTGCGGATCGATTTTGAAGAGTGCTGGCTCGGCCAGGCTGTAGTTGCCTTGTACTTGGCAGCCGTTGGCATCGGTTACCAGCACCGAATATGTTCCTGAAGTAATACCAATGATGTTTTTGGTGGTGGCGCCTGTAGACCACTGATAGGAATAGGGTTCTACCCCGCCTCTGATATTCAGTTCTATTGAACCGTTTCTATCGTCATAGCATTGGCTTTCATTCACCAGGGCATCTTCAATGGTGAGCTCATCGGGTTCAGACATGGTAAAAATCCGTTCCTGAACACAGCCATTGGCATCCTTCACCCGAACGGTATAGTCTCCTACACTCAGGTTGCTGATGGATGAGGTAGTGGCTCCTGTACTCCAAAGGAATTCGTAGAGCCCGGTTCCTCCTTCAACATCAATGACTATCCTGCCATCATTGTCTCCTTTACAGTTCAGATTGAATTTACCTTGAGAGCTTATGGTGATAGGTTTGTCTGGTTGACCAATTGTAGCCTGAGCCTGAACCAGACAGCCATTGGCATCGGTGACAGAAACAATGTAGGTTCCGGCACCCAAACCTGAAATCTGGTTGGTTCTGGCACCATTGCTCCAGAGATAGGTATAGGGAGCTACTCCTCCTTGTGGAACAGCTCGTATGGTACCGGATTTGTCTCCATAACACAACAAGTCGTTGTAGCCAGTGAGCTGAACTGAAAGTGCTTCTGATGGTTCGGAGATAACCACAGATATTGAGGTTCCGCAACCATTCGAGTCTGTTATTATGGCCGAGTAAACTCCGGCTGTAATATCTGTCAGGTCTGGTGTAGTGGCTCCGTTGCTCCATGAAATATCGTAGTTGCCACTGCCTCCGGTAATGTCCAGGTATATTTGGCCAGTGGCTTCTCCTTTACAGAACACATCCATCTTTTGAATGTCAACATTGAGGTCTTTGGAGTCTCCCACCTCAACACTTCGTGTAATTGAACAGCCATTGGCATCGGTAATGGTCAGGTTATAGGTTCCGCCTGCAATATTCACCAGGTCTTTACTGGTACTTCCATTGGACCAAACGTAACTGAAAGGTGCTGTTCCACCATTGGGAGTGACGGAAACAGCCCCATCAGTATCGCCTAAACACGAAGAATTAGTTACTTCGAAGCTAACGTCCAGCGCGTCTGGTTCTTCGATTGTATAGTTTTCTACTATGGTACAGCCTTTGGCATCGATAATGGTAACCGAATAGTTGCCTGCAAATACATTGAGCAAGTCTCTTTGATTGGATCCATTGGACCAGGAATAATTAAAAGGGGCTGTTCCCCCGGTTACTGCCAACTGAATTTTACCTGTGGGCTGGCCATTACAAAATGCATCTGTAATTGTAGGGGCTGCAGTTAATGGTGCTATTGGTGCATTTACCAACACTTGTGTTGAGAGCTGACAACCCCTAGCATCGGTAACTGTTACCTCATAAGTTCCGCCTGCCAGTCCTGAAAGATCTCTTGTGGTGGCTCCATTATTCCAGGAATAGGTGTAGGGCAGTGTTCCTCCGGAAACGGTGAGATCAACAGAGCCGTCATCTGCCCCAAAACAGGACACATCTTCTTTCAGATAATTGATGGTTAGGGGCAGTGGCTGACTGATTGTCCATGTTCTATTGGCAATACAACCGTTGGCATCTGTGACGGCCAGGGAGTATGTTCCCGGCCCTAAACTGGCAATGTCTTCTGAAGTGGCTCCATTGGACCATGAATAAGTATAAGGTGCAGTTCCCCCAACAACGGTAATATCTAGCACGCCATCGTTAGCACCATTGCATGAGACCGGGGAAACCACACCTGAGACAGTCAAAACGTCTGGCCCTGACAAGCTATAAATAGCTGTGGCCGAACAACCGTTTTTATCAGTCACTGTTACCTGATAGTTACCTCTTCCGAGGCCTAAAATATCCTGACTTGATGAGCCATTGTTCCAGCTATAGCTGTATGGGGCTGTTCCCCCTGAAGCTGTTAAATCGATAGCTCCCTGATTATCACCAAAGCATGACTCATCAGTCACTATTGCTGCCAAAGTGAGTGGGGCTGCTGGCTCGGTTACCGTAATGGTTTGAGTAATGGAACAACCCTTGCCGTCTGTTACGGTTAAATCGTAGTTGCCTCCAGAGAGGGCACTAATGTCCTTGGAAGTGGATCCATTGGACCATGAATAAGAGTAAGGTAAGGTACCTCCTGCAACGGTGACCGAAATAGCTCCATCACCTGCGCCAAAACAGCTCACGTTGGTGGCTGAATAAGAAATGCCCAGGGCGGCAGGTTGGGTGATGGTGTAGCTTTTTGATACACTACAGCCGTTGCCATCGGTAATAATGACGGAATAGTTGCCGGGACTTAAGGAAGAGAGGTCTTCGGAGGTATCGCCATGACCCCACGCGAAGGTGTATGGCAAAGTACCTCCGCTTACCTCAATATCGATTGCACCATTAGCCGCACCATTGCATGAAATCTGGGTAACTGAGCCAGTAGCGGTTAAAGCTGTTGGTCCGGAGACTGTAAAATCTGATTGTATAGAGCATCCATTGGCATCTGTAATCGTGACCTGATAAATGCCTTGAGACAAAGCTGAAATATCTTTGTTGGTTGAACCTTGATTCCAACTATAAGTATAAGGGGCAGTACCTCCTGAAACGGTAAGTGCAATAGCACCCTGATTATCGCCAAAGCAGGTCTCATCGGTCACTACTCCTGTAACCGAGAGTGCTGCTGAAGGCTCAGTGATTGAATAATTTCGCGTGGCCACACATCCATTGGCATCGGTAATGGTTACTGAATAATTTCCTCCCGAAAGCCCCGTAATATCCTGGGTGCTGGCTCCATTTGACCATGCATAAGTGTAAGGGGCAATGCCCCCGGAAACTGAGATGTCAATGGCACCATCGGCAGCTCCAAAACAGCTGACGTTGGTGATGTTCTGACTAACACTAACGGCCAAGGGTTGGGAGATGACCCATGAACCTGACTGACTGCATCCATTAGCATCGGTCACTGTCAAAGTGTAGGTGCCTGGTGCCAGAGCAGAAATGTCCTCAGTAGCTGCTCCGTTGGACCATGAGTAGGTATAGGGCCCTGTTCCTCCCGAGGTGGTTACATTCAGTGCACCATTGGCGGCACCATTACAGGTAATTTGCGTTGGTACTGCAGAAAGCTGCAGGGCACTTGGCCCGGACACAGTGTAGTTTGTGGTGACCGAGCAACCATTGGCATCGGTCACTGTCACCTGGTAATTCCCACGCCCCAAACCGGCCACGTCTTTTGTATTGGGACCATGATTCCAGCTGTATGAATAAGGGCCGGTGCCTCCGGAAACGGTCAGTGAAACTGAGCCCAGGTTATCACCAAAACAGCTTTCGTCTGTCACCGTACCATTGACCGAAAGGGCGGCAGCAGGTTCAGTCACCACGTAAGTGTCGGAAGAGGTACAGCCGTTGGCATCGGTAATCGTTACTGTATAGCTTCCGCCAGAAAGGCCTGATATATCCTGGCTTGTTGCACCGTTCGACCAGCTGTATGTGTAAGGAGAGACCCCGCCTGAAACGGTCAGATCAATGGCCCCATCGGCCGCTCCAAAACATGAAACGTTGGTGGTAACCTGACTCTTGGTTATTGCCAGAGGCTGGGTGATTGTCCAGCTTCCGGAAGTGGTACATCCGTTGGCATCGGTCACCAGAAGTGAATAATTACCGGGAGCCAGGCTGCTTATGTCTTCTACCACCGATCCATTGCTCCAGTTGTAGGAATAAGGGGCTGTTCCGCCAGTGACGGTAGCATCCAGTGCTCCATTGGCGGCCCCATTACAATCTATTTGCGTTGGTATTGCAGAAAGCTGCAGGGCACTTGGCCCTGACACGGTGTAGTTTGTGGTGACTGAGCAGCCATTGTTATCGGTTACTGTTACCTGGTAGGCGCCTCTTCCCAGTCCTGCCACATCCTTGCTCAAAGGGCCATGGTTCCAGTTATAGGTGTAGGGGGCTGTTCCCCCAGTTACTGTGAGGTTGATAGCGCCCTGATTGTCTCCGAAACAATTCTCATCAATCACAGTGCCCGAAACACTGAGTGCGGAAGTTGGCTCTGCAATTGTGTAGTTTCTGGTTGTAGCGCAGCCATTACCATCGGTAATGGTTACAGAATAGTTGCCTCCGGAAATATTAAACAAATCCTGAGTAGTGGCTCCATTGCTCCATGCATAGGTGTAAGGTGCTATTCCTCCAGAAACGGAGAGGTCGATAAATCCATCGGAAACACCAAAGCAGGAAACATCTTCAACGTTCTCACCTATTAAAAGCGCGAGAGGTTGGGTGATGGTAAAATTTCTAACCAGTGAACATCCAGATGCGTCTGAAATGGTCACCTGATAATTTCCTGCCACAATATTGGTCAAATCTTGTGAAGTGGCTCCGTTGCTCCAGGCATAGCTGTAGGGGGCTGTTCCACCGGAAACAGTTAAGTCAATGGAGCCAGTAGCGTCTCCATTACAAAGTATATTGGTTTGTGTGCCGGAGGCCAGCATTGCCGGAGGCATATTGATGGTGAAGGTTTCTGTAATTGAGCAGCCTTTGTCATCGGTGATGGTCACCTGATAGCTTCCATCTGTGAGGCCGGAGATATCCTTGGTGGTTGCCCCGTTGCTCCAGGAATAAGTATATGGCGCAGTACCGCCTGTTGGGTTGAGTTGAATTGAGCCATCGCTTCCACCAAAACAGCTGATATCATTGGCCACTCCGGTATCTGAAAGCGGAGCTACAGGTTGGGCAATAGTGATGGTCTGGTTGATGGTACAACCATTAAAATCGGTCACGGTGACTGTATAATTACCAGCTGCCAAGCTACCAATGTCTTCTGTAATTTCTCCGCCAGACCAGCTATAGTCATACGGTGCAGTTCCTCCGGTAACTGTAATGTCTATGGAACCATCAGAAAAACCAAAACAAGAAACATCTACCGAGGTATAGCTAAAGCCCAAAGCGGTGGGCTGGCTAATTGTATAGCTATCATTGATGGTGCAGCCTCTGGCATCAGTTACGGTTACGGAATAGGATCCGGGACCAAGATTCGATACATCTTCTGTTGTAGCTCCATTGGACCAAGCAAAAGTATAAGGGCCTTCTCCACCACCTACCGTGATATCTATCTCGCCATTGGCAGCTCCATTGCAATCAATATCCGTAACGACTTCGTTTAGTGTCAACACAGGAGGATCCGTGATGGTGAAACTGTCGGTGAAAGTACAGCCATTATTATCGGTAACAGTTACGGTATAAGTTCCTGCTGAGAGATTGCTGAGGTCTTCTAAGGTACTTCCATGAGACCAGTTAAATGAATAAGGGGCTGAGCCTCCTGAAACAGTCAGGTTAATTATACCGTCTGCAGCACCATTACAGGTAATCTGACTCACAGAGCTGGAAACAGACAAAGCACTGGCGGGCTGAATAATGGTGAATGATTGTGTGTCCGTACAACCTTTGGCATCGGTAATGGTGACAGAATAATTTCCTGCCGGAATGTTAGACAGGTCTTCGGTGAGTGCACCATTCGACCAGGAAAAAGTATACGGGGTCGTTCCTCCGCTTATCGAAAGATTGATTGACCCCGTACTTTCACCAAAACAACTAACATTCAGCTGTGTTGCCGTTGAGGACAGAATGGCTGGCTCAGTAATGTTGAAAGATTCAACATAGAGACAGCCGCTGGCATCTTCTACAGTGAGGGTGTAGTTGCCAGGTCCTAGTCCTGTTCTATCTTTTGTAACTATGCTAATATCGTCTGCCCAGCTATAGGTATATGGGCCTGTTCCACCTCCCACTGAAAGGCTAATTGTTCCATCGGCTGCTCCATTACATGTAACATTTGTGAGTGTTTCTGAAACTGAGATGGGGGATGGTTCTGAAATAGTGAAGTCAATGGACTTGATACACCCTCCTGAATCTTCCACCGAAACGGAGTAGATTCCGGGTGCAAGGCCACTGATATCTTCTGAAGTTGCTCCTGTATTCCATAAGTAGGTGTATGGGCCTGTTCCACCAGATACGGTCAGATTAATTGATCCATTGTTTGAGCCCGCACAAGTGCCATCGGTCTCCACACCTGATAAATTCATTACAGTTGCCGGTTCTGTAAGAGTTACCGTTAAGCCCACTGAGCAACCCTCGTCATCTGTAACTGTAACAGTGTAAGATCCGGCAGCTACATTGACCAGGTCCTGTGCGGTGCTCCCATTGGACCATGAATAGGTATATGGGGCTGTTCCGCCAGATGGCGTAATATCAATTTCTCCTGTGAGGGCGCCTTTACAGAGAATATCAACCTGTGTATGCGAAACTCCTATTGCCGGAGGATCGACTATGGTAAAGTTCCTTACGATTGAGCATCCATTGTCATCTTCAATGGTTACAGAGTAGGGGCCGGCACTGAGCCCCGAGATATTATTGGTTGTAGCTCCGTTGCTCCAGTTGTAAGTGTAAGGCCCCGTTCCTCCGGTAACAGCCAAGGAAATACTTCCGTCATTGGCTCCATTACAAGAGATATCATTGACTGTGGCATTGTCATTCAAAACAGATGGCTGGCCAAGAGTAATGGTTTCAACCACAGTACATCCGGCACCATTTTGGTCTGTAACGGTTACAGTATAAGTTCCGGCTACCAGGCCATTAATAGTAGGTCCGGAATCTCCTGTATTCCAATTGTACACATATGGAGCGGTTCCATTCGAAGCAGAAACTGTGATCTCACCGTCTGCTGCACCATTACAACTAGGCTCAGTAGTTGCAGGTGTTACTACTATTGACGGAGGGTCCGTAAGGGTGAATGTCTCAAAATAGGTACAGCCATTGTTGTCCGTTACGGTAACGGTGTGCATTCCTGCGGTAAGATTAGAAGCAGTTGCTGTATTGTCACCATTGGACCAGGAGTATGAATATGGCCCGGTTCCTCCCTGCATGGTAATGGTAACCTCACCGTCATTATAGCTGGCACAGGATGGGTTGGTCTGCGAATCGCTTAGCTTGCTAAGGGCGGCAGCTGGCTGTGCTACTGTAATGTTATTGATCGTTGTGGAACAGCCATTGTTGTCTGTTACTGTGAGGTTGTAAGTTCCTGCTGCCAGAGAAGATATATCAGCAGAGGTAGCTCCTGTAGACCAGCTGTAAGAATATGGAGCTGTACCTCCGCTGACGTTACTCTCAATCACGCCCGTGGCATCACCAAAACATGCCACATCGGTTACACTAGGATTGATGGTTAACACTGCCGGTTCACCGACATTGTACGAACTCACATCTGTACAACCGGCATTATCTGTTATAGTAACAGTGTAAGAACCGGCCGCCAGACCTGAAATATCTTGTGTAGTGGCCCCATTGGACCAGCTGTAAGTGTATGGACCTACTCCCCCTGAGACACTGAGGTTGATGGATCCGGTTGAAGTTCCATTACAGGAGGCACTGGTGATAGATGCACTTGGAATAATCTCAGGAGGAGAGCCAACGGTTTGAACCGGGGTAGTAATTGTACAGCCCGTTCCATTTCTGTCTGTGATCACCAAACGATAATCGCCAGGAGCCAGACCTGTGACTGTAGAGGTTGTGCCAACTACGGCCCCATCAGATACTCTTTCCCATTGATAAATATAATTACCCCAACCGCCAGTTCCTGTGGCAGAAACAGAACCATCTGTCGAATTAAAACAAGTGGCATCTGTTGAAGCACCGATTGAAAAGCCTAAAAAATCAACTGGCTGTGTTACTGAAAAAGGAACCACTCCTGTACAGCCATTGGCATCGGTTACTACCAAATTATAATTATCAACCCCAAGGCCACCAAGAGTAATTGTATTGGAAAAAGGTGGTGCTGTACCTGTTCCGATGGAGGCTCCTCCTCCATTAAAAAGCTCCCATTCATAGTCAGGGTTACCATTGCTCATGGTCACAACTACCTGAGCGTCAGAATCCCCTCTACAGGTTACGTCATTTACCACAGCAGTACCACTAAGGTTGGGCGGATTAGTCACAGTGTAGGTTGCTGTTTCGGTATCTCCATCAATATCTGTTACAGTAACTGTATAATTATCCGCGGTAAGGCCGTTTGCAATAAAGGATGTGGAAACCTGAGTACCTCCGCTATCTCTCCAGTCATAAGTGAATGGACCATTACCAGTGACGTTGATTGTAATCACTCCAACACAACTGTTGATGTTCACACCAGCAATAACAGGACATGTTCCTGTACACTGCGCGTAAACCTTCGGCACACCAGCCGTCAGGAGCATGACGAATAGCAAAATAGTCCTACTATATGACTGTTTAGGTGGTGTGACTGACATTTCGGTGACTCTCCTTCTTTGTTGATATACAACAAATAATAAATGAATATCACCCTTTGTAGTTAGTAAGTCAATCACCTCAATTTCAGCGACTAACTACAAATAATACAATTTCAAATGAGTAATTGTTTTTCTCAAAATGACAGGATTTAATAACAAATGGGTGGTCGGCAAAAATCAAAATGCGAACTGCAAAAGCTTTGAGAGATAGGGCATTGTACTTAACAGCGAGTCAACAGAAGGATTTTGATCTATTCGCCAGAAATTTTTTTAAACTTTTTTTGCTGTTAATTCTTGTTAAATGCACTCAGTGGTTCCCTGGTGGTGAGGCATTTATACCATCTTTGCCTTTCTCTGACCTCAAAACCAAGAACATTACGCACTCATATAAGTATAGTGTATGAGGTTTGAGGTAATTATTTATTTTAGCGCGCATTAAGGAAAAGATCATGGAAGAGGTTGTTTCTAACGAACTGAAAAAAGAGCATCAGGAAAAAATTAACCGTGTAGCTGCAGAAGTCGGCAAAATTGTGGTTGGCCAGGAGTATATGGTGAACAGACTACTGGTTGGCCTATTTACCAACGGACACATTCTTTTGGAAGGTGTGCCGGGTATTGCCAAAACCCTGACTGTAAATACACTGACCGATGTGCTTCATCTGGACTTCCAGCGAATTCAGTTTACACCAGACCTGCTTCCTGCCGATTTGGTAGGTACCATGATCTACAACCAGAAAAAAGCCGAGTTCGAAGTGAAGAAAGGACCAATCTTCGCCAATGTAATTCTGGCCGATGAGGTAAACCGTGCTCCTGCAAAAGTGCAATCTGCTTTGCTGGAAGCCATGCAGGAAAAAACCGTCACCATTGGTGAAACCAGCTACAAGCTAGACAGGCCTTTCCTGGTACTGGCGACTCAAAACCCGGTAGATCAGGAAGGAACTTACAGCCTGCCTGAAGCGCAGATTGACCGTTTCATGTTAAAAGTGAAAGTAGATTACCCAACCAAGGATGAAGAGCTTGAGGTAATGCGAAGAATGTCTAACATGAAGTTTCAACCTAAACTGGAAACCCTGCTTACCAAAGAAGATATTTTCTCGATCAGAGATGAGGTAAACCAGGTGAGTATTTCCGAATCTTTGGAGAGATACATCATAGAATTGGTCTTCGCCACCCGTAAGCCAAAAGAGTACGGACTCAGCGATGAGGCTTACTACATGCAGTTCGGTGCATCTCCGAGAGCAAGTATCAATCTGAACCTGGCAGCCAAAGCCATTGCCTTCTTTAATCAACGGGACTATGTGTTACCGGAAGACATTAAAGAGATTGCCAGCGATGTGTTAAATCACAGGATTATTCTCAATTACGAGGCCGAAGCCGATGGCATCACAACCGAGCAAATCATTGAAAAACTGCTCAAAAAGATCCCTATTAACCATTAAAAGACCATGTTAACATTCTGTTAATACTATTAACCTAATAGTAAACGGAATGACAACTATTCTTAACAAAGGCGTAAACGCTTTCTGAAAGCGATAGAGTTTTTTTGTGTCAAAATTTTAAACCTAATCGAAAACATGAAAAACTCTGTTAAACGTTTATTTAGCCTATTTTTAGCTACAGCCTTGGTAGTAGTTGTGTCGGCTTGTGGGGATGATGATCCAGAAGTGGCATCGCCAAGCATCACACAGCCTACTGCTGTTACTGTTGAGGAAGGAGAATCAGCAACAATCACATTTACAGTATCTGTACCTGGCGGATACGCCAGCAGCTCATTAGCTGAATCAGGAGGAGAAGCAACTATCACTTCTGAGCCTGCAGCTGGTGCTACTACCGGAGAAGTTGAAGTTAGTTTCGAAGCAATTACTCCTGGTGCTGGTTCTGTAACTTTGACTGTTACTGATGCCAACGGAAAGACTGGTAATGCCACTGCCGTTATCACTATTGGTGAAGAGCCTACTACCATTACTGTTGCCAGCAACATTTCTGCTGAAACAACCTGGGAAACTGGTAAAACTTACATCCTTGCAGGTAGAATTACAGTACTTGACGGTGCTACTTTGAATATTGAAGAAGGTGTGGTTGTAAAAGGTCAGGCCGGAACAGGCGCCAATGCTACGGCTCTTTTGGTTGCCAGAGGTGGTACTTTGAATGCTTCAGGAACTGCTGCAATGCCAATTATCTTTACTTCAGTTGCTGATGAAATCACTCCTGAAGATGTAGCAGCCGGTAACTTTGCCAGCCCTAACCTTTCTCCGGACGTAAGTGGTCTTTGGGGTGGTGTAATCGTTCTTGGTAAAGCCAAAATCTCAACTTCAAACACTGTTAACGATGTTACTACTCAGTTGAGTGAAGTTCAGATTGAAGGTATTCCTACTTCAGATACTAACGGACTTTACGGTGGCGATAATGATGCTGACAATTCTGGTACTATCACTTATATCTCAATCAGACACGGTGGTTCTAACATTGGATCTGGAAACGAAATCAATGGTTTGACCCTTGGTGGTGTAGGCTCAGGAACTACTATTTCTAATGTTGAAGTAGTTGCTAACCAGGATGATGGTATCGAATTCTTTGGTGGTACTGTAAGTTTATCTAATGCAGTTATCTGGAATGGAAATGATGACGGTTTGGATACTGACATGGCCTACAATGGTACTATCGATAACTTCGTAATCATTGCCCCTAACACTTCTGGAGCCAACTGTCTTGAACTAGATGGTCCTGAAGGAACATACATCAATGGTAATCACACCATTAAAAATGGTACTGTTGTAGCAGGTACTGCTACCAGAAAAGCAACTAACCTGTTCGATTTGGATGCTAACACCAACGTAAACTTGGAAAACATCTTCTTCACAGGTCTTCAAGATGCTCAGGTAATCAACAGAACCAATGCTGCCAGTGTAACATTTACCAAAATTGAGTTGAATGTTCCAACTGGAAAGACTCTTCAGGATTTCATTACCGGAACCATTCCTGCAGGTATTACTTCGGCTGCTACTCCAAGCGCTGGTGTAGGTGCTAATATGTCGGCATTTGCCTGGACTTGGGCTTCTACAGCTGACGAGTGGCCTGGAAACTAAAATATTAAAAATTAAAAAGGCTTGATCACCTCACACGTGATCAAGCCTTTTTAATTAAAAGTCAACCACAACGCCAATAAGATTATAGTACAACACACACTGAACGAGATTTAATAACTGATAAACTATATGAACAAGTTTTACTTAATTATGTCGTTTCTGCTGGCCTCAGTCAGTTCAGCATTTGCTCAGGACGGTTACATCCGAGGTACCGTTTTTGATGAAGGGACAGGAGAGACACTTATTGGTGTAACCGTACTGGCAAAGGGTACTAGTTATGGAAACATAACTGACTTTGACGGTAAATTTGAGATTAAGCTGCCTGTTGGCACTTATGACATTCAATTCTCATTCATTTCTTTCGAAACCATCGTTATTTCAGGTGTTGAGGTTGTGGCCGGCAAACCTGTGGTTTTCAATGAAATTAAAATGAAAGAAGAAGTTTCTGAGCTTGGTGAAGTTGTTGTAACAGCCGAAGCCATCAGAAGTTCAGAAGCCGTTATTTCAATTACCAAAATGAAAGCCTCCAATCTGGTAGATGGCCTTTCAGCAGCCAGCTTTGACAAAATTGGTGATTCTAATGCCTCTGATGCGGTTAAAAGAATTACCGGTGTTTCTGTTGAAGGTGGTAAATATGTTTATGTAAGAG
>Ga0114899_1001487_pt1 | contig 13733 bp, 9 predicted proteins | sample MalvireepMed_215_FD_83497 | JGI IMG/M metagenome (GOLD analysis project Ga0114899, IMG submission 83497) | Marine viral communities from the Global Malaspina Expedition - Malaspina viral metaG DeepMed_215 | ecosystem: Environmental > Aquatic > Marine > Oceanic | place: Mediterranean Sea... | reverse complement strand
TGCACTCTGGCCGACGCCGACAACCAAAACGTCATGCAACACCGCCGACCCAGCGGACATTACAAACAAGGACGGCGGGGGATGGCAACCCGGACAGAAACCGTACAGCAGAAAAACAGGGAAACAGCTTCAGAGCGTCCTGCCGGATGCCGTGAGGCAGTGGCCGACACCAACAGTACAGGATGCAGCGAACAACGGCGGCCCCTCACAGATGAAACGCAATACGCCGCCACTCAATGCAGTGGCTGGTGGAGCGTTGAACCCGGCCTGGGTCGAGTGGCTAATGGGGTTCCCCATCGGGTGGACAGACTTAGAGGAATCGGAAACGCCGTCGTCCCCCAGTGTATCGAAGAACTCTGCAGACAGTGGGGATGGGTAGTCACGGCAAACTCAACCCCCGGCGATGAGTCAAAGGAACCAACTTCCGATTCTTAACTTCAGGATCGTCATCATCAAGAGTCTCAGTCACAAGAACCGCCCGGCAACTGACCCTGCGAAAGACCTGTCCATCGAACCAGGCGAGTTCGTAATGTTTGTCAACTCGGCGTGGCATCCGACCGACTCGTTCATACAACAGCCACCCCTGAGCGATCCTCGCCCCGTGGTCGTCGTCCCACCAGATATATTGTTTCAGCCGAACTTTACCACTGTCTGTGCTCCTGATTGTATTCACTTCGATGTACTCGAACTTGTCGGCAACGACCGGCAACTCGTATCGCACAATGCAGGCTAGTAGCAGCAGCAGGGTTTTCACAGCAACATCGGTTCAAAGTAGGCGTGTTGTCCATCGATCACGACCCCACATCCGAGCACTGGCTTGGTGTTAAACTTCATCCCGTAGTCCATCGCAGCCTTCTCGCGGTCAACCCCGCACCCCACGTTCATACCGAAGATCAGCTGGCTGCTGTTGGCGTAGTACTGAACACCAGCCTGACCATGGACGTGTCCCTGGACCCAGGAGCTAAAGTTGTCCTTAGCGTTGCGAAGGGCGGCATATTGTCCTCCCTTACCCCGGTCTCCGTGAGCAAACTTGACATTATCTAACTCGTAGGTGGTGTATCTGGGCCTCCAATCCCAGTTCGGTGTCTCCCAGACCTTGGCGTAGTCTCTCAAGACTTCCACAGGCACGCCTGCTGAGCGTGCCTGTCTGGCCGGTAGATCATCATGGTTACCGGTCATCACAACAGCCTTCGGGAACGCCTTATAGAGCGTCTGAACCTGCTTCAGGGTCACCGCATACTCATCCCCGGCACTCGCACAGGCAGGGTTCTTCTCGTGGTAGCTAATAGCCCCCCAGTCAACAACGTCACCAATGTGCAAGACAGTATCACAGGACCACTGCTTGTAGATGTCTCGTAAGAAGTCAACGTACTGCGTACCCGACAACATGGCCGGGCAATGCGTGTCTCCAATCACCAAAACTCTACTCATTCTCACTCCTTATGTACGACTCGGTAACACCTGGCGTACGCTACGCCCCAACTGTTTCTATGATCCTTCCGACAATCCATCCCGTTCTCAAGATGATCAAGACAATGTGCATACTCGTGAATCAATGTATCAATGGCTGCCACTCGACTCAGCTCCCTGGAGACTACGATCTTGAAACTGATTGGCTCCTCGTGGATCGAAGCGTAGCCGCATAACCCGACGATGTTGTCCTGCGGGACGGTTCTTACCTCCAGTGATTTGCCCAGTGGTATCTCCTTGCGGAGTCTCCTCAGTGCATTGTCGAATTTCTTCCCAAAGTGCGATGGCAAGCCTTGAAAACCTCCTTGTGAAAGACATACGATTCGTCACACTGCTGATGCCGGTAACTAAGTTTCCGTGGTCTGTGGATAATCGTTGTGTCGCTCTCAGGCACCAGCTTGTGTCCCCGGGGGTAGTTCTTCTTCTGATGGAACCATGTCACCTCCCGAACATTGGCAGGGATCTTAATCCTGGAGAGCGGCCACATGGCACGCCAGTTACCCAGCCAGTAGCGATGCCGATAAACGGCATCGCACAGTACCATTTCCGGAACTTTGCGTCCATGTTTTGCTAGCTCCTTAGCTAGCAGTGTGCTGCTGTAACCACCCCAGCTGTAACCGGCAATCACGATCTCCGCTTCCCGGTCATCGCTCATCCGGTTGATGCACTCAGCATGAGCACGCCAGTCACTGTTCCAGTGTGCCAGCTCCACCCGGGTAGCGTAATTGCTGTACAACATGTGCAGGCTTTTCCAGAGCGAGACCATGCCGTTGTCCCCACCACGGTTCTGCAGGAAGCCCGGGATGATGTAGATCCAGCGGTAAATAGGCAGCGATTGGCGTATCATTCCAGCTCCTTTTTCATAGCGTCGGTGTGGATCGCAACTTTCTCACGCTGATCCCCGGAGGCCAAAGCCTCCAGGGCATCAGCTCCATGCGAGAGCGCACGGTTGGTCTTAGAAGTCTCATCGTGCTGCCTGTGAAGAGCGACCTTGAGTTCTTCGACAAGCTCGATGTGCTTGTCGAACGCTTCGCGGAAGTACGGCACGAGAGATTTGAAAGTGCGGTACAAGAACAACAGGATTGCCAGCACGAAGGCAGCTGGCAATCCGACGTTGGAGATCAACGTGGTCCAGAGTTCAATTGTCATAAGGAGGGGTTCTTACTACTTCAGGTCCGCCATGTAGGTGACCGCGTGACCCCTCCGAATCAGCTCGCGGTTCACATTCATTCCATTGTCTTCGCCGTCACTCTCGATGAAAACATCGACCAGCCAACGACCGTACTTTCCTTGTTGTTTCTTTGGGTTCTTCTTTGTTCTGCACCAGAGCTTCTTATCCTTGATCAACTCCTTGAGAAACTCGGTTGCCGCCTTGCCCTTCTCCCTCTCCGGTCCCCGCACCTCCGGGGCGTTGATTCCCCAGAGCCTGCACGTTGCATTGAGCTTGAGGTGAAAGCCAAGGTCGAACACCACCTGGATAGTGTCCGCATCGATGACTCGCACAACTTCATCAATGTAGTAGTTATACAAGCTAGTCTCCATTTGGAATCAGCTTCATCTCGTACTCCGTATCAGTATCAATAGACTCAGCAGCAGAGGGTGGCTCAGGTGTGAGCAACTCGTAGAGTGCTATGGCACCTGCACCAACACCCCCGCCGCTGAGCGCCAGCAATCCAGCAATCAGTGCCTTGCGGCCCAGACTGCCGGATGCGGAGGGGGCTGAAGTTTGAGGAACAGACTGGTTGACATCCCCGATGTGAATGTTACCCATTTCCTGCTCCTCAATGTCGGCACCTAGAAATCGTCGGTCATGAGCCCTTACCTTAGCGCGATCCATCGCTAAAAGCTCCTGTACGTCCTGCATCATGATAGCCTCATCAGCTATCCTGATTTTCCCGATCTCCTTCAGGTGCTCCAGCGCCGCCTCTGACTTCTCGCTGTTTCCTGTGCTCATCTAATATTGCCTCGACGTATTTTTGAACGCCTTGCTCCAGGAAAACATTACGCAGACGATCCGTTCTTTCGAACGCCTCGTCTGCCTGTTGTTGGGCGATCTCCAGGGGATATTCCATTACGGCCTTGTAGCAGCATTAAGCTGGAGTGCGTCACGAGCTACCAGCGACACATCTGCTGAGCGTGTTGCCAAAGCTTCACGCTGGTTGAGCTGTGTCTTGCTCTCCAGGTAACCAAGTCGGCTTGCTTCTGCGACGTTCGAAGCAGCATCTGCGGCACGTTGAGCGCCGTTGATTGCGTGCATCTCGAGCAGTGCTAAACTAGCAGGTTCAATTGCCATTGTTCTTCTCCTTCGGTTGAAACAGAATCTGTAACTTTTCCCCGAGTTTCCGAGACTCGGAGAACAGGACTTTCCCCTCCTGATCGACGATTTGGATCGTTAAAGGGGGTAATCTTTTATCCACTTCTTCGCTGAGCGTGTCCAGATCAACTTCTACGACTTGTCCGGGGGGTCCGGTCGCTCCAGCTTTCCCGTCTTTCCCGTCTTTCCCGTCTTTCCCGTCTTTTCCTGCTGCCCCTTTGAATTTCGGATCTTTCGCAAGTAGCTCCACAACCTTTTCTGCGAGAAGATCGTAATCAATGCTACTGCTAGCAGGTCCAGGGCTAATACCAGCCACAGGTGGGTATGAAGTTGCTGGTACGGAGGGGGGTCGAATACAAAAGGGTGCGCAGCGCCCTACCAGCGCCGCGATAGGTCGGCAGCTGGCTCCGCCTGCTGGATGTACCAGCGACCAATGTTGACCCCTCGTGTCGACGACTCCTTGTGACAAGTAAGGACCACCCCTGATGATCCCTACCACGCTACCCTTGTATACCATGGCCGCACCACTGTCCCCGGACATCAGGTACGCCTGGGCACTGACCTTGTTCCCTGTCCCGATCACCTTGCCGTAGAAACGACGCAGGTTATTCTTCTGCGGTCCACCGAAACCAAGGATCTCTATCTTGACTCCCTCTGGCGGCGGTTGACTCGCCAGCGGTATCGTTGTCACCCGACCCTTAAAGTTGCACCGAACAACCGCCACATCATTGTGAGTATCAACGCCTACTACGCTACCTCGCGCAGTCTTCCCATCTCTCCAATAGATGTAGACAGGCCCAGATTCGTCCACAACGTGCGCAGCGGTCAGGACCACTAAAGTTTCACCATTGCTCCAGATGCACACTCCTGAGCCCGCTCCGGAGCCCTGACGCACCCTTACGGCTGCTTTCTGGTGTTCGGCCTTCGGAGACCAGTCCCAGATCTGGACAGTGGCCTCTGCAGGTGTACGGGCAATTGAATACCTCTGTGCCTGCACCTCTGGAGGTGCCAGGCACAGAAGTACCGATGCCAGTAAAAGAATTAGTTTTTTCATCTGTGTTACTCCCGTTACCCATTGTACCACGGACAGTAGTTACGCTACGACCCCGATTTTCCCAGTGGTTTACCAGCCTTTCGCCGCTTTTCTTCCTCCTCCCACTCTTTCTTATTGTGAGCATCGAGGATACGCTGGTTCTCCTCGGCATTTTCCGGGTTTTCCCGGTACATCCGCTCGATTGTTCTCTGACCTGGATAGTAGGGAAAATAGATACCCTCGAAGAGCTGGTCAATCACATCCTGGGTAACACGCCTTTCCCTCATGAGCTGCCGAAGATCATACGGGTCACGTTGCATCGTGTTAACCATGTAATCGATTGTGATACGATACAACTCCAGATCTCTTCTTCTACTATCCTCCTGCGGACCCAAGCGCCTCTCCAGTACTCCCGGACCACGCTTACTCTGGTCCCGCAACCACCTCGAAGTTAGGCTGTTATGGTCACCAATCCCCCGATTTACACGCTCTGCGAAGAACTCCATCGTCCTCTCCGGGTTATCCTTGACTACGCGAATACCGAAGAGAAGAGCAGGCAATTCGATCATCGGATCGTAGATCTGACCAAAGCGGTCCTTCTGCTTCATGGCCCCGGAATAAATCCGCGAGAAACTCCTTAACGTCCCGGGCACGAAAGGTTGTTTTATGTAGTCGATTGACTTCTTCCACCAGTCGGGATCTTTCTTGTTATAAACCTTACCACCGGCAAGTTTCTGGTTCATAACGACTTCCATGAAACGCATCCCTACCATGTCCGGGGAGATGAACTCGCCAAACGATAGATGCACCCCCTCGCTAAATTTATCCAGACCACTCGTGGGAGTCTTGGTTAGAAAGTGGTAGATATTAGGTATTCTCTGGTAAGGCATTGTCCAGCTGAGATTGATGTACCAGGATTCTCGGTCCTTACCCTTGCCCTTCGCCATCGAGAGTATCGTTCCCCAACGATCCCAGAATGGTTTTGTAAGCCGGGATTCGTCAATCTCGTCCTCGGTAAGCCGTTCCCAGTCACCGGTCAATCGCATCAGCATTGCAATGCCCGCCATGACCCCTTGAGCCAGACCACCGTGAGCCAGCAGCATCCGAATCCCCGTTAGGTATCCATTAACCCTCACCCGTGCGTGAGGACTTCGGATATCCTTTGCGATTTCCTTGGGCGTCCGCCAGTACTGGGTATGTATGAATTCTCCCATGAATGTCGGGAACGTACTCATTGCCGGGAACCAGCGCAGGAAACGGATAGCATCGGGAGAATTACTGTAAGTAGGATACTTGTCCCGAATTCGCTTCCCGGCATAAGCGTCCAGTTCCGCCTCCGTTGCGTTAGGCATGCTGACCTTAGCCAGGTGCCGTTCCAGGAACCAGCCATTGATCTTCCAGTAAGCATCTCCGGCCTCGTAAAGGCCGGAAGCTGCGTAATCGAAGCCCCTGAGACCACGCTTGATCTTGATTCCCAGCTTGCGTATGAAACTAGCATCCTTGGGAATCGGACCCTCTGAAAGAAACTCTGCAGGTGTTGAATGCCACGATGCCTGGAACATGTTCTGGATATCACGAACAACCACCGTTTCATTGAGAGTGCCTGCACGAATCAACCGCTCGATCAACTCGCGGGCCTCTTCATCGCTAATCGTGGTCTCCTTACCCCCCTTGGTAAGGTAGATCCCCGTTAACCTGGCAGCATCAGACATCGACCGGTTTACGACCAGGTGACCATGCACAAAGGCGATTGAGGCATTGGCAATGAAGTTACGCGCTTGGGTACTCAGAGAAAGAGTCGTCTGCGATTTCTTGGCAAACCCGACCGAAGGACCCCATATCTTGTACGCCAGCACATTGAAAATCTCGTTATCACTTGCCTGGAGATGGCCAAAGGCCTGCTCCATACCCTCCACGAACTCCTCGCTGGCCCACTTCCCTGCCAGCGGACCCATGTCAACCCCTTCAATCAACACATGGTGCTCGCTGCTTTGGGTATCAGAGAACCATGGCTGACGGGCTTTAAAGAAACCCTTCTTACCCTCTTGGACTGCCTTCTCATACTCCTCGGTCATCCTGTCATTGAGTTCTACCAACGACTTCTGCGCCTGGTAACGAGCGATCACCGAACTCATGCGGTGAACACTTCGCATGATGTTGAGAATCGGGTCCTTGTACTCCCCCAGCATCTCCCGGTAAAGCTTGTGAAAACGGGAATCCGTAAGCACCCTGCTGCGGAAGACCAACATATCTATCTTCCCCATGGGCTGCCGCTTCCCGGCGGCAGCAGCACGCTTGGAGGAGATCATCCTGCTGATGTCGGCATCAATTTCTTCTGATCGCTCCTTATCCAGGGCTGGGAGGCTGTCCTTTGCTTTCGCAACAAGCTCCGTCTTAAGGTCCTCTATCTCAGCAGCTTCATTCTGCTTGAGTCGGTCCTCACTAAGAGGCTTCTCCAGTAATGCATTGTCTTTGCGGTCTGCGGCAAACTTCTTTTCCAGCTTCTTAAACCGGGCTGGAAGCTCCTTATTGACCAGGGTTACAATCTTCTCCGCACGATCAACCCGGATATACTCAGCTTTAAATTCATCGAAAAGGTTAATCTTCTTACCTTCGAATTCGACAATCGGATTCGCCCTGAGCCTGTCCCCCCACTTCTTGTTGTCGAAGACTTCGAAACTCCGGTTCAGGTAGACCCCCTGGTTGTCGAACATCACCTGGATCAGGTTATCACCATACTTCTCTGCGAACTCACTATCCGATTCACCCTGTAACTTAAGCAGCGCGATTAACTCGCCGGTCAGTTTATCAACACGCTCACGCATCCCCTGCAGTGGCTCGACCAATCCTTCAGGTATCTCGAGTTCTTTTGCCTTCGCCGCCATCTCTGCAGGTGGAGTCCGCGCAAGCGTGTTCAACTTTTCAAGCTGCTCCTTGTTCAAATCCTTGGCACTTTCCAGGATCTTGCCGATTCTCCAGGGACTACCTCTGGGCAACTTCCTAAGCTCCTTGTTCAGATCGCCCAGCAGCGCCTTGATCCTGAACAGGTCAGCCTGTACACGGGCTTCGGACATGACGATATCGGTATGAGCTTCATGTCCGAGAATACCACCGGTAAAGAAGAGCTTACGGAACTTCCGGCCCGATACCCTGGCAAGCCATGGATCATACCATTGTTTAAACTGGTCCCATGCCATGGCTGCTGCAGCAGGCAGCTCACTGATACTGTGCAGGGCTCCATCGGGATCATCGATGAAATAGGTGCCTTCGGCGGCGTCTTTATCCTGTTTCCAGCTGCTGACCATTGAGCGGTCAACCTTGTGCTCCTTACCCTCGGCATCTTCCACGGTCACCTCTGTCTCGGTAGACCGGACAACAGTACCCTCGACGACCTCGGAATGTGGAGTACCATCACGAGCGTAAGTGAGGATCTTCGCCTGCACATGTCCGCCGTCAAGGTTGTCACCGCGTGTACTAGGTGCCGCGAGAGGCTTGACCGGTTTCTTAACCGTGGGGGCGGCTGCAGGCTCAGCAAGGGCCTTATTGGCTGCCTCCTTGAAGTCGTCAAACTGGTGGCCTCTTACGAGAGGTGATTCGAGAACTTCAAGGAGTTGCCTCCCGGTGTACCGCCTCGACTCCTCTCTAAGTGTCTTCGCTGCCATGATTGCATCTATCACTCTCTTATCATCAGCAGTCCGTTTTCCCTTAACAAAATTCATAGCCCGAAGTGTTTGCAAGGCAGCAGCGTAATCTCTAAAGAAGTCTTCCGGGCTGTCCCAGATAGCATCAAAAGCCTTCTTCGCAGCAGGGTTCTTCGGGAACCCTGCCCGCAGACTCCTCATCCAACGAGACTCGCCTACATCGATCCCGCCGTGGTCTGTTGAACTGCGGAAGAAGTCATAAACAGCGCCCTCCCGCACATTAACTGCACCAGCACCGAAGATACCAGCCATCACCACAACAGGCTTTAGTTCTTCGGAAACCCCCTCTGCGGTTATCAGTTTAGCAGCACCCCTGACAGGTGCCGCCGTGGGGGCGGCTGGAGTCACTTCAGCACTCTTTGCACTCTCGACGGCTTCCTTATAGGCTGCTTCGGCCTTGTCGTAAGTGGCGTACTTATTAATGCTGACAGTATTTCCAGAATCAGCGTCAAACACCCGTACCACGCCACGCTTATCCTTCAGCCTCGCACTATTATAAAGCTCATAGTTTACACCACCGATGCGAACCTGATCAGCGAGAACAGCGTCAATATCAGCCACCTTCACCGAATCGCCAATCTCGTGGACAGCCTCAGCCGCCTCGGGGGCGGCTAGAACCTGCTTGAAGTCAACAACTGTATCTTCCCCAAATGCTCCCTGAAGCTTCTTGCCAGTCCCCTCGTCCTCGGGAACACGGATAATCACACCATCATGCCCCATATCATCGACAATCTGTCGAAGACGCTGTACCTCTTCAGAGGAGATAGGGGCAAACGATTTCCATCCTGCTTGCTCTGTCAAGTCTCTCCACTCACCATCATTGGTAATTACCAGGGGATTTGATAGCGATACTTGAACCTCTGTAACTTTCGGACCAAACTCCTGGGCGAACTCCCTTTTCGGTGTCACATAAGTCGCATCACCCAGGATATTTGCTTGTAGAAAATGCGGGTCAAATACATCTTCCCGTACTTGACGGCCAGAGCCTCGATAAAACGAACCCTCAAATGGTTGACCAGTCTGAGCATCAGAGAACCCTTTAGCCTCTTCAGCCGCCGTGGGGGCGGCTGGGGTGGGTTTTAGGCTGAGGCCCTCTTCGGAAAGAAACTTCTCAACCCCCGACATAACACTCTCGACTGTCGCATGGTTCTTCGCGTCACCGCCCGGATAGACCAACTTGTACTTGCCTAGAGGATCGCCTTCCTCCAGTGAAAAAACCTCAAGATAAGATCTGTTTGGCTTCGGTAGAGTTTCTGTGAAATCTGCTCTCCAGACACCCTCTCGAATCGACCTAAATCCCGGGAACGCAGCCGCCTTGGGGGCGGCTGGGGTGGGTTTAGCAGTTACCTCAACAGCAGGTACGGCAACCCTGATTGCGGACTTCAGATCTTCCAGTTTGCGAGTCTCATGACCCTCGATCCCCAGGTCTCGGGAAGCACTTCGTATTCTCCTTTCATATTCAACACCCGACTCACTTGCCTTTTGTCTCAGGTGACGAGGTCTTTGGTATAACCTCCTGAGCATGACTAGAGAAGCCCTACCCTTCTTCGGAGCATCATCTTCCCGGGGCACCTGCACACGGGAAGGGTCACCACGCTTGCGTCTGACTTCCTCGGTGACTTCTGGAGCCGCTCCTGTCTCTTTTTTGGCGGCATCAAGTTTGGCCCAAGCCGGAGCCATTCTTGCTTCCAATACCCTCTTACGTTCGTCTGCTACGCGGTCAGCTTCCGGGTCGCTCGATTCTCTCAGTTTCCGGACTTCCGCTGCTGCTGCTGCCCGAGTTTTTGCGTGGCCTCTAATCGACTTTGGCCCCTTGATCCGTACAAACCAGCGAGTCTCCCCGCTCAGTGTCTTGCCCCTTTGCAAGGCTGGCTCAAATCCCATTGCCTCGACTTCCCGAGCAAGGACAATCGCCTCTTCCATAGTCTCAACGGGTGGATTTCCAGACGGTTGGTACTGATGGCGTAAGTTTGTGTTCTCCTGGTTTTCTTGTGCTGTCGTGTCAGGCGTTGACTGAGGCAGGATCGAGAATTCAGTCTGTAGCTGCTCCATGGCGGCAACACTTCTAGGAGCTTCCAAATCTTCGGAAGTGACCGGAGCTTCCTCTGGAGCCGCAGCCTCCGCTTCGACCTTCTGAGCTCGATCAGCTACCGGAGCACCACGCTTGAGTTTGATTTCCTCGGCCAGCTTCTTCACAGCTATGCGAGCTTGAGTAAGCTGGTTCATAAGCCCCTGAGCCGAACCGACTCTTCCAGGTCCTTGTATGTCATGGGCTTGCGACATACGCTCTTCGTAGTGGCGCTCGATGACATCAAGATCCGTTTCACCGTCTTCCAGGCCCAGCATCTCGTAATGTGTCGGGTCTTCAGGAATTTTGAATTCGCCGTAGAGCCTGGCAGGATCTTCCTCCTCTTTCTTCAAACGCCGCTCGGCCTGGAGACGCTCCCTTAACCCCTCCTCTACAGTTGGCATCTCTTCGACAGGAGCCTCCTGGGCAACACCTCCGACTGCAACCCAACCGGCCCCGAAAGTCGTTGCAAGTTGACCTGTCTCCAGGTCAAGGATTACAGTCCCATGCGTTCCTTCGTCATAGTCAACCTTAACACCATCTACGATGGGCCGTGGAAACTTTTCCGCTAGTTTGTTGTCAACCTTTAGCTTGGCCAGAGTCCCAGCGTCATTGACCCTCTCGACTGTCGCAGACCCCTCAAGCCGAAGGGCTGCCTGAGCTTCAATCCCGGGATTTCCAGCCACTCTCAATTCAATTGTATCCCCAACTTCAACCGCCCCCACAGGATTCGAAGCGTCCGCATCAGCAACAGCAAGCTCAAGGTGTTCAGAGACGCTTAACCGACCCGGGGCTCCCTCTACAGGAGCCTCTTCTACTACCGGCACAACTGCAGCAGGCTCCTTAGCAGCCTGCTGCAGCCCTTGCTTCATCTGGCGAAGATACTCCTCGTGGAATCCCCGGTCTGCCTGCAGTTGCTCCATCATGCCCTGGCGCTCGTCCGCACCATGTTTCGGTTGCAGCAACCCCAACTCCTCGGCCCATGCCATCCCCTTGCGACTTGTGTTGCCCTCCTTGATCTTCTCAACAGCCGACGAATATCTCTCGAGTATCGCCTCAAGTTCAGCAAGATCTCCGGCATCAAGTGCAGCGTTTATCGAGGGACGAAATGTCTCGTTAAGAAGCGCACCCCCCTCGGCACCCTCGGCCTGCCATTGCTCTGTCATCTCCTCCAGTGGCGTTGGGGCCTCCAGCCCACGGCCCGGCGGAGGTCCCTGCAAGCGACCACGATCACGAGGACCAAAGTACTTGCCCTTCACCGCACCACCAGCACCGCCAATCACGGAGGTAGCCATAAAGGCACCGATCATCGGGAAGATATGGGAATTGAAGTCGGACCACTTCCAGGTTCCGCCGCCAGGCTTATCGCTGGGAGGACCAAGAGCCCTCTGCAATACCGGAAGTTCACTGACAACCACGTTCTTGAAAAGACGGTGCAGGCTCGGATCTCCACCGAAGAGGGCACTGTTAGCCACGGATGCCCACAGCTCTTCTTCGAATTCACCCAAGGGACTGTGAATTCCGTACCGCCGTAAACCCGCAGCAGTCTTACCGAGCCACTCCTGAACAGCCTTTGTGCCGCCAAGTCCTTGCAACCTATTCTCAAGAAAGTCAGAACCCAGCTTGGCCAGCTTCGCGGTGGCTACCGGCATATGCTTACTGGCAGCCTTGTAAGATGTACGGGCTAACTTGGACAGACCAGCACCCAGCACCTTGCCACTGACACTACCAAGCTGCTCAGTGAAGATCTCTACCCATGTCGAGCCAACAGCATTGACAAGCCTCCAACCGGCATGCTCCGGCTTCTTCCAGATCAGTTCAACATTCTTCCCGTCTTCCGTTGTGAATTCTCCTTGAGGAACCGATTTCCCCAGGTAGTCCAGGCCAACCTGTGCCTGGCTAACCGGGTGCAGTACGCGAGAAGAATGCCCAACTCCCCAGGAAGTAGCCCCAACGGCCTTCTGCACAGCCACCTTCTTCAGATGCTTTCCCACCAACTTCTTGGCTTTCCGCTGAAGACCAACCCTAACAGCAGCTCCCAGGCCCCGACTAGCAGAAAGTTCAATAACCCAACCGGGAATCGTGGACATGACATCGGCCATGACAACCAGCCCTTCGCGGTCTCCTGCAATCTCCTGCTCGGCAAGAAAACGACCGATCTCGTCTATCTCCTTGCTGGTCCCCTTCTCCGCAGCAATCTTCTCCACAATCGGCAGCAGTTCGAGCATTCTGCCGGAATCAGTAGCTAGACCGATAAACGGAAGACGGCTCAGCGTGCCTCGGGTGTAGTAACCGGTAGTGATCTTCCCTGTTGGCCAGTTCTGACGATACTCCTGGTCAGTCATTATGTTGGCAATGTATTCCTTTGAATAACCAACCTTGAGAAGATCCTTTCTCATCTCGGCTTCTTCCTCCTCGCTCTTGGGTGCGAGGAGTTTCTTATAATGTATTACCCTGCTCAGGAGTCTCTCGGCGGGTGTGTACCTCTTGTTGTTCACAATCCTGCCGGGATTATGATACAACTCGAAGTCCGACTTCTGGCGGGCAGATTGCCTACTGATCTCAGAATATCGGGCGATGGCATCGTCGAGAACTCCATCGCCAAACTTTTTGGTCGACATCTCCTGGTAGATCTTGTCAGCACGAGCCTGTACCGCAGCATTGTATTTCTGGGAGGGGTCCAGCTTGTCCCAGTCTTCTGGCAGGACACTATCGGGGCGGGGGGGACTGGCTTTCTTTCTCAGTCGCAGGGGGATGGGACGCTCCCCGATTTGGACTGCACCGACTCCTCCGGGATCAGCCGGATCGAAGTCAACACCCGTAAACTCATTGGTAGAGATGAACTTTTCACCTCTGGGGGTGAGGCCCGTTGTCCTGTAATACTCCTGGGCAGCCTGGAAATTCGGGCTGTTCAGCAACTGTTGATGTGCCTGGGCAGAAGCTGCTGTACGTTGTGGGAAAAGGGGGCGGCTTTTCCTGGCTTGAAGCTTCTGTTCCCTATCTTCCTGCTCTATATCTTCAGCAGTTCTCTCCCTGACCCGGGGAGTAGCATCGATTCGACGCTGCACCGCTGCAGCCGAATAGTACCCCGGAGAAGATCTTGGATCACGCCGTTGAGACCGTGGGAAGCCGGGAGGTGGCCAGGAC
>Ga0114899_1001486_pt1 | contig 13741 bp, 14 predicted proteins | sample MalvireepMed_215_FD_83497 | JGI IMG/M metagenome (GOLD analysis project Ga0114899, IMG submission 83497) | Marine viral communities from the Global Malaspina Expedition - Malaspina viral metaG DeepMed_215 | ecosystem: Environmental > Aquatic > Marine > Oceanic | place: Mediterranean Sea... | reverse complement strand
GTCCATTATACTAGAAAACATTATACATAAATCAAAAAAAAATACGTTATGAAAGTTTTCGATGGAAAACGAGCTGCGGATGATTATATGGCAAGCCATACCTTAACATTTTCAACTCCCGACTTGACGCTTAAGCGATTCTCATTTTGGCTGGGAGATATAGTTCCTGATCCAAACAACAAAGAAGAGACAATGCCTAGACTGATGACCTATATTGAAGAAAAGGACTTTGCGCCAACTCAAGTAATAGATGATGATAGCTATGAGCCGTCTGGTGCTGTATTAAACTCGGGACTTTATGGCAGTGCAAATACTAATTCTGAAAATGAAACAAAATTTTGTTCAGAATGTGGCGGAAAAATTTCTACCTCTGCAAGATTTTGTACTGAATGTGGTGCAAATCAAGAATAATAAAATTGAAGATTAAGTTTTATTTCCGCAATTAGTACAAAACTTTGCGTTTTGTCGTAAATCAGAACCACATGTTGAACATTTTGCTATATTGGATGGTTGTGGAACTAATGATGGATCTGGAGTTGGTAGTGTTCCCGCTTCACTAAAGCCGCCTCCAGCAGAGATAACAGATGCTGGGCCGCCAACAGGATTTTGTGCAGTTCCAGAACGTGGTCCTGGTTGCATACCCATACCAGCTGTACCCATCCCTGGCATCAACCCAGGAGAATGTGTTCCACCGGCAGGTGCTCCTGCTGCAATCTTATCAAGTGTTTTTTTCATTTCCATGATTACTTTTACTGATAAAAATTCTAATGCAGAATACGCAACAACGTAATCACCTAATTTTTGAAAGAATTCTTTATCAGAAAGCTTTCCTGTTTTGTATAAATTATTTGCATCAAGGAATGATTCGTAATAACCTTGAGATTCATCAAATAGAGTTTGTAATTTATCAAACGTTAGATTTAGTGTATCAACTTCGCCTAGAGACATAAAACTTGATCAATATGCACAATTATAATTACTTTATTCTATAAAAAAAATAATTTGAGGCTAGAGGTTTCCTAATACCTTGTCAATCATATTTTTGTATGATTCCTTAGATGCTGCACCCACTTGTTGAGCAACAATTTCACCTTTATCAAATATCATCAAAGTAGGTATGCTGAAAACATTGTATTTTGATGCTAATGCGTTAGCATCATCAACATTTACTTTGACAAATTTAACCTTGCCATCATAATCACCCGCAAGCTCTTCTACAACAGGACCAACCATTCTACACGGTCCACACCATTCAGCCCAAAAATCGACAAAAACAGGAACGGAAGAACCAACAACATCAATTTCCCAAGTTTTCATATCTGAAACTTTACTTATTGCCATAACAAGCTAAGCTAAAAATCACCCCTAAATATGTTGAGTGCAAAAAGTAGCGAACCCATTGTTAAATTCTGATTACAAATTAATGAAATATACTTAAATTACATTTTAAGCATCTTTAAACATGAGCGATGAGGTTCGTATAAAAAAATTAAGAGGTTCAGGTGGCTTTGTAATGGCACAAGTAACCGATGAACAACAAACAAAAGGAAATCTTGGTGGTCCTGATCTTTTTCTAGCACCTATTGGTAGACTGGATACAGAAAAGATCAAAAAACATTATTGTAATACATGCGATCAGGAATACGAAGGTGTGCCAAAAATTGAGTACGAGAATCCGAACGAACAGGTATCTGAAAATTTGTTTCTTGTTGAAAGGGGTCAATATCTTTGTACTACATGTGGTTCTACCATTGCAGAATATAGAGAATTCAAAAAATCAGATGAATTGAGTGATGCTGGTTTGGCAGCACCACTAGATGCTAAAGAATCTATAATCGAGGAAGCAGCACATGACACTGAACAACAAGTTGATGATCTGTTTAATGAATTAGGATCTACCATACAGCAGGAACCCCAGCCAACTGTTTCAACATTTAGTGCAATTCCGGGAATGTCTGTGTATGATGAAAATGCAAAAAAAATAGGAATAGCAAAACAGGTTGGTGTTGATTCTAATAATACAGTTATTCTGGTAATGACTGATGATCAGGGCAATGATGTAAGTATCAGTTGGCAGAGAATAAAAAAAGTTGGTGAGGTTATTTTGCTTGGAGATTCCACGCCTACCACAGGCAGTGCGTCTGTGCAACAGGGATTGAGATGCCCAAGCTGTAATTTTGATAATAAACCGGATTCAAAGTTCTGTGAAAGTTGTGGTACTGCAATTTAGGTAAGATTTATCTTATCATCATAAAGGAAAAAACTTGACTTGGTTTCAGGCTCAATTAAAGGCATAGTAAGAGATATCGTAATTGTAGCTGTTGCTATTGCTGTAATTTGGATTGGTCTTCAAGTCTATTTTGGTGCATCAAATCCATTCTACGTAGTTTCCAGCGGAAGTATGTATCTAGAATTAAAGATGTTCGATATTATAGTGATTACTGGGCATAAAGCGTTTGAAGACGTTAAGGTTGGAGATATTATTGTGTTTGACAGACCGAAGGATCACAATAAAGTAATCGTGCATAGGGTAGTTGCGGTAGTTGATGATGACCCGATAACATTGAGAACAAAAGGTGATAACAACCAGTCATCAATACCAGGAACAGATTTTCCCATAACTGAAAAGGAGTATACCGGAACGGTTGTTCATGTTGTGCCCCAAGTAGGATATATTACAAAAATTTTACAGCCGCCAATAAACTATATCATAATTGTTGTTATTGTTGGAATCATGGTGGTTAAACAAATCTTAAAAAACAAAAATAAAAAAGAACTTGCATTTAGTGATTCTGATGAACTACCACCAAATGAAAAAATAGATGATCTATCAAACGATGACGAATATGTATGGAAATCTAAAGATTTTGTTAGTGGAGAGAAAGCACACGCCGAAGAACTTGATAAAGAAAATACCAAGTCAGAAGAAAACATACCAGAATTTTTTCAAGATAAGGAAAAAGAATCAGAAAAAAGTAAAGAATAATGTTATTCTTTAGAATTGTCTAGTTTGAAAACTCGGTTAAAGTAGTCTGAATTTTCAAGGGTTTCCTCACCCTCCTCTTGAACTTTTGCAAGATTTTTTGCAAGTTTTTTCTTGTAACCAAGTTGCATTTGTCGTGCAATCTGAATTCTTTGAGCTTGTGGTGAGCCAGCTCCATGCATTGATTCTGTAAGATAACCTACAGCGTTTCTACCCATGGTCATGTTTTCAATCAAACGTAAAATTCTCATTTTGTTTTCAACATCAACGCCTTTTCGTCCCTTCAGATATTTTTTGAGTAACGGTCCTGTTTCTGGACTTCTAAATTCTGCCTCCGATGGCAGTGTAACCATCAGTCCACCAGCAATGTCTTGAGCAAATCTGCCTATTTGATAAGGAAAACGCGTAACGTTGTGTTTGCACACGTTTGCTAACATCTCGTCGTTTTGCCAAACTCCAGACTTCATTTTCTGGGATTGATACGATGACGCAATTCCCGTACCATAGATTGACTCGTTTAGATGAGTCATTTCAACTAGTTTATCCTTTATGTGAGAAACTTTAGGCACACCGTTATAGTCTGCTATAGAAGCCGCAGCACCGATAAGAACGTCACCTACACCAGTCTTACAAACATAGCTTCGTCTGTGATAACATGTAAACCTCTCAATTAGCATAGATGCAAATTCGTATTCACCGTCCATGAAGATTAATTCGTTTGGAATGAAAGCTCTGTCAAAGATTACCATTGCTTCCTGACCAGAGAATTGAGAGTTACCTTGATCCATATCGCCAGGTTCCATACTTCTTGTATCACATGACTGCCTGCCATAGATGTAAGTTATTCCCGGTGCGTCTACTGGAATGGCGCCAACAACTGCATAATCTTTATCGGCTTCAGTCAATCTTATAGCTGGCATTACAATCATCCAATGAGAGTTAACACAGCCAGTCTGGTGAGCCTTTGCGCCAGAGATGTAAACACCCTTGTCATCTCTTTCTATAATGCGAAGAAACAGGTCAGGATCTTCTTGCTCAGTTGGTCCCTTGCTTCTGTCACCCTTGACATCAGTCATGGCTCCACCAATTACCAGATTCTCATGCTGAACCATCTTGATAAATTCTAACAATCTTTTATGATATTCTGTTCCATGCTTTTCATCCATCTCAAATGTGGTAGAATGAAGTGAGTTTAGCGCATCCATGCCAACGCATCTTTGAAAGCAAGTTCCAGTTAGTTGACCTAGCTTTCTCTGCATTTTGTTTTGTAGAACTACATCTTGTGCACTTTCAGCAATGTGTAAGAAACGATTGACTCGTTCTCCTGTGATAGATGACTTTGCTGATGCAAGATCTTCTTCTTCAACAGCAAGATCATAAGTTTTTGCAACCGCGTTTATTGAAGGACGAATTATTGGATGGTCAACAGGTTCCTTGACCAGCTCACCAAACAAGTAAACTTTGAGATTACGACCTTTCAGGCTTTCAATATATTCTTCTCCAGTTCTGATAGGTTTCACTGTTTTTTGCATATCTTAACTACTATGTTCTTTTATAAATATTCTAAAAGTTTTTTGGTCATAGCTCTAGCTAATTTAGATGCCAATTCTCACATCTAATATCTTACAGCCTTCACCTTCTTCCATGACCAACACTGGGTTCATGTCAAGTTCTTTAATTTCTCTGAAATCGGTGACAAGTTGTGACAATCGTTGAATGCATTCAGAAAGCTTCTCTACATCAGAAGGTTTCTCGCCCCTCACACCCTCTAGCAATTTTTTAGTTTTAATAGAAGAAATCATATCGTTTGCCTCTTGATCAGTGAAGGGTGCTAGTCGAAACGTTACATCTTTTAAGATTTCAACATAAATGCCGCCCATTCCTAACATCACAACAGGACCAAAACCTGGTTCAAGTTTTGAGCCAATTATCATCTCCTTGCCACCTTTAACCATCTCAACAATCAAAACTCCTTTGATTTCGGCTTTACTATCATATTTTTTGGCATTATCAACAATTACCTTGAATGCGTCACGAACTTCCTTGTCACTTGAAAGATTTACTTTGACACCGCCAGCGTCTGATTTGTGGACTATTTGAGGAGAAGCAATCTTCATGACTGTAGGATACCCAATCTTGTTTGCAGCTTCTACAGCTTCATCTTCTGTCTTTGCAAGAATACTTTTGGGAAGAGGAAATCCATATGCACTTAAAATTTCAAGTCCTTCTTCTTCAAGAAGGTTGGTTCTTCCTTCTTCCTTTACCCTATCGAATACTTTACTAACTTTTTCCTTATCAACATCAAATTCTGATATATTGCCTTCAGGGGTTTTGATCCAGTCAGCAAATCGAAGCATTGCCTTTAGTGCACGAATAGAGCCTTCCGCGTACGTATAATATGGTACATCACCATTTGCAAGAATTTCCCTGTTTGTTATTCCTTCATCTAATCCCATTAAACTTGCAAGCATTGTCTTTTTGTATTTTTTAGACATTTTTACAATTACTTCTGCAAGTTTATCATAATCTAATGTCGCAGAAGGTGTACACATGGATATTACAGAACCAACATTCTTGTGCGCAAGAACTTCGTTCAAAACGTTTTCAAATCTGTTAAAATCTGCATCGCCTACTATATCTACTGGGTTTCTTGAACTACCCCAAGGCGGAATAACTGCATCTATTTTTGGTCTAATCTCTTCAATCTTTGCCATTTTGATTCCAAGTTTTGAACATGAATCAGTTGAAATAATTGCTGGACCTCCGGCGTTTGAAACAATTACAAGATCACCTTCGGTGGGAAGAGGTTGTTTAGAAAATGCTGTGGCATAATCAAAAAGTTCTTCCATAGTATCAACTCGAATAGCACCTGATTGTTTTATCACAGCATCATAGATTTCATCTGAACCCATCAATGCTCCAGTATGTGACATTGCAGCTTTTGCACCCTCTGGGCTTCGGCCTGATTTCAAAACTAAAATAGGTTTTTTAATTTTATTATTTTTTGTAATTTGTTTACAAACTTTAAGAAATTCTTGACCGTCGCCCATGTCTTCAAGATACATTACAATTACTTCGGTTTGTTCATGGTCTGCTAGCATTTTTAGTACGTCAATTTCTGTCATGTCTGCTTTGTTTCCCATACTAACTACGGCAGAAAACCCAATTCCTTGTGCGCTAGCATCTTCTACAAGTGCCGCACAAATAGCTCCACTTTGAGACACTAGAGCAATTTTGCCAGATTTAGGAGTTATTTTTAGAAAGGTAGAATTCATCATGGTCTGAGGCTCTAAATTCATTACGCCAAGACAGTTTGGACCAATAACTTTTACACCATATTTAGTCGCAATATCTTTCAGTTTTTGTTCTAGTTTTTTCCCTTCATCATCTACTTCCTTGAATCCTGCAGTGATTACAATGGCACCCTTGATTTTCTTCTTTCCGCATTCTTCTAGAACGACAGGAACGATTGTATTTTTTGTGATTACAACTGCTAGATCAATAGGATCAGAAACATCTAGAACACTTTTGTACGCTTTTTGATCAAAGACTGTTTCCCTTGTTGGGCTAATCGGATAGACTATTCCCTTGTAACCGTTCATAATGTTAGATGTAATAGCACGACCAACACTTCCCTGCTTGTCAGATGCACCTATTACAGCTATAGATTTTGGAGAAAGAAAAACTGATTCAGACATTGGATGAATCTCTCAACTAATTTTCTGTAATAAAGTTATTCATGATTATCTAACTGCCTAACATTTTTCCTGCAAGATTTTCGCTTCTTGGAACCCATCTAAGTTTTAGATTGGAAAATTTTGCTATCAAGGACCAAGCTTCTCTTGCTAAAGAACGAAGTTGTTCATTGTTAATTGCAAATTCGTGATTTAATTGGTTAACAGTATTTTTAGAATCACTGTAAATTATAATTTCATCATTTGAATTTTCAAATTTTTTTAATGCAGAGATTATTGCCAAATATTCTGCTTGGTTATTAGTAATTTCTGGTTTATTTTCATAATTGGATTCACCAGTCTCCTTAACAAAAAATCCATAGCCGGAATTTGTTCCACCTGAACCGTCAACATAAATGCTTAGTACCATCTTTGAATAACCTCAAAAAATTTCCTAGTAGTAATGATGTGATCCACGTTGTTCCTTACCTAATCTATCTAATTTTTCATTATGATGTTCATGTTCTAGACTTCCTCCTTTGTGAGTATGAGTCGTACCATCAGCATGAGTATGCGTAAACATTGCGGGCGTTTTCATAAAAATATCATCAATTTCTAATAAAATCGAGATTACATCATTCACAGTCTTGATAACTTGTTCTTTTAGTATTTTTGGTTCTAAGATTTTTTTAGAAAATGTTTCAGTAATTTTTCTTTGATTGGTATCAATTCCATACCATTTACATCTTCCATTATTTGAACTAGAGATCTTCGAACGAAGAGCTGACAAAGTGGAAAGATAATTCATGCCTGCGTTGGTTGCTAATGTTAATGGTATTTGTTCCAATGAATCCGCAAATTTTTCTATTGCTAATTGTTCCTTTCCATCTACGGACATCATAACTTTTCTAATCCTATTTGCAACAACCGCTTCAAATGCGCCTCCACCCCCCACAATTTTTGGGTTTTGGATAAAATCTCGCAAAACATAAATCCCATCTAATATGGTTCTATGAAACTCGTCAAGATATTTTTTAGAATTTGCACGAATTAAAATTGTCACAGCTTTTGGTTTTTTACATCCTTCAACAAAGACCATTTTGTCATCACCTATTTCTTTTTCATAAACCTGATTTGCACTTCCAATTTCATTTGGAGATATTTTTTCAATTGTTTGGCACATTTTAGCTCCAGTTGCTTTTTCAAGCCAAAACAGATCATTTTCCTTTACACGTCGTAAGGAAATGATTCCATTTCTTGCAAAGTAGGTTTGTGCCACATCAGATATTCCCTTTCGGGAAAAAACCACATTTACGCCAGACTCGGCTATGTTTTTTACCTTTCTCATTACCTCAGTTTGTTCCGCCTCTAGAAATGATGACATTTGATCTGGTGATGTAATGATGATTTCTGATTCTGTTTTGGTTCTAACCGTATCTAACTCCTCATTGAGCAAAATGATTTTTGCGTTGGAAATTCGTCTGGGCATTAGACCGTTATCAATAGTTTTGTCAATAATCACCCCTCTAACTAAATTAGTATCAGATGCACTTCCAAGTTTTTCTTCAATTTTAATATCATCTACTTCAATGTAATTTGTTTTAAAATCACACACACAACAAACAGCATCCACTATAATTCTCGAGAGATTTTCAGAGTTGTCTACTAGAAACGGCATTGATTTTGAACTTAGAGCTGTTCTTACCAAATCAAAAAATACTCCCTTTTCTAAATTCCTAGTCTCAGATATTTCGTTTAAAATTTCTAGAGATAATTCTGCTGCATGTTGATAACCATTGACTATAACATGAGGACTAATACCTGATTTTATTAATTCAATTGCATTTTTGGCAAGGCTACCTACTAAAATGACAGAGGATTTTGTACCATCTCCAACATTTTTGTCCACAGAATTTGCTCCATCAATGACAACTTTTGCTGAGGGATGTTCAACGTCTATCTTTCGTAAGAACGTTCCACCATCTTTTGTAATTGTAGATTCCCCCATGATGTCTATGTACATTTTTTCAAATCCACAAGGCCCAAATGACGTTTTTATTGCATCAGAAATCATGCTGGCTGCAATTAGATTACCGATCAACGTCTCATTACGACCAGTGTTAGTAATGTCATCTGCTAGAATGTCCTTTGGAATACTCAATCATTCGCTTACTATAAAGTGATTAATAAAATGGATCAAAAAATTTTTGGTAATTTTAAAATAATGATATTATGCAAATGCAAGAATACAAACTATGACAACAAATGAACCAATAATTTGTATCATCCTAGATTTTTTGTTTTGAAAAGATAGTCTGTCACACGAAAAACAATTATGATCTTTTTTCAACACAAGTCATACTAAAGCTTGTTTTAAAAAATTATCTTTTTCTATGGTCGCGAATAATTCTAACTGCAAGCCAAATACATGCCATTACAATAATTCCTAGTCCTAGCCCTACATAGAAAGGATCAGGAGGCTGTAATTGTGTTAGAACAAAGCCCATAAGCATAAACATTACAGCAACTACATCGCCCTTGTTCATTAGATGACTTTGAAATTATATCGTTAAAAAGTAGTTGTATACCAAAAAACTTCAATTAACAGAAAAATTAACGATTTGTAATGAAATTTAAGAATCCGCCAAAGGAATCAAGTGAATTAATCTATGAAGGAATTTCGTTATTCAAGAAAAATAAATTTAAGAATGCTCTATCAGTTTTTGATAAGGTTTTAAAAATAAATCCTGGTAGCATGATTGCATTATCGCACAAGGTTGCTTCTCTTTACGAGTTAGCTAGGTTTGATGAGGCATTGAAATGCTGTGATCAAGTACTGCAAAAAGATCCGCAATATCTTCACACGTTGTTTTACAAGGGTTTAGTACTTGGAAAAATAGGTGAACATGAAAAAGCGATAGACTTCTTTGACAAAGTTTTACAGACAGATCGTAAGCATGTATTGGCATTATACAATAGAGGTGTACAACTTTGCAAGATTAGCAAATATGAAGATGCTGTTAAATTTTTTGAAAAAACATTGGAGGCTGATCCAGAAAATTCAAATGCAATGTACGAGGCAGGTCGAGCCTTAGCAAAATTGGGTAGCAACAAGGAGAGTTTGTTATGGTTTGACCGGGCAATTAAGGCAGATGAAAAAAAATCAATGTCATATTATAGCGAGGGGATAGATCTGACAAAAGCAAACAATCATCAGCAAGCTATTGTGTATTATGATAAAGCGTTAGAGCTGAATAAAAACAACGTAAAAGCACTGGTTGCAAAAGGTCATACTCTTGACACAGCTGGTTTTTCTCACAAGGAAGTTGTGCCGTTATATGACAAAGCCCTAAAAATTGATCCAAAATGTACTGAGGCAATACTGAAGAAGGGTGTTCTATTCGAACGAGTCGGTTTGTACCATAAAGCAATTTCGTCGTATGATGACATGTTGAAAATTGAACCAGAAAACGTAGAGGCGTTATACGGCAAAGCTGTCTCATTAAACTCGCAAAAAAAATACCACGAGGCAGAATTTTTCTGTAAACGTGCATTAAATATAGAACCAGAAAATTTGAGGGCTCTTGGTAGTATGGTTTGGATCCTTGAACACCAGAAAAGATACGAAGAAGCTATGGATTTTTGTGACAAGGCAATTGAGATTAATCCTCATTTCTTCTACACTTTGAGTTACAAGGGAAAGCTGCTTTACGATTTGGGAAGATTTTCTGAGGCTTTAGTTTACTATGATAAGGCTCTCAAGCTGAGTCCTAAGGATAAAAGAGCCGTTTACTACAGAAACAAGATTGCAAATAAATTTGAAAAATTAAAGAAAAAACCTTTTCCGATTAAATTTTGACTTAAGCAGGTGTACTAGTTTGAGGACCTGGTTTGAAACCCCTCAAGTCTTCGCCTGCAATAACGTCTTCCACAGGTGGTGCATAATCTCTAACATCGTGTCTTTCCTTGCCAGGATAATTCTTTTGTGTAGCTAGTGCTACTGCGATGAATAAGAAGAATGCAATTACAGGTGGAATCATGCTGTCCATCCCCGCATATTCTGCGGGAAGATAACCCCACATCTCCATATCAATCCAGAAGAATAGTCTTATTCCAGAGCCTACAAGTAATGAAACAATTGCGGCAGGCATGTTAGATTTCTTCCAAAACAATCCAAGTGTTAACGGAGCCCATGCTCCAGCAAATACAACATCAAAAGCCAGAATCAAATAAAATCCAGGGTTTGGCGCTACGTACGCAAGAAGTACACCAACTCCAAACATTGGTATAACACAAATTCGCGTTATCCACAATAATTTATTATCGTCCCATGCGTCCCTCTTGAGCCACCGCCGCCGGATAATACGTTGTATAAGATTACGCGAAATTACAGCCGAAATTCCAAGCAGGCCTCCGTTGGCAGTAGACATTCCAGCACCAAGAACCCCAATCAGCATTGCAGCCCCAATTGCAAATGGCATATGTTCCATTGCAAGCAGCGGCATGGCCATTCCTGGATCTTCAAGTGAAGGCAGATAGAACATTGCAACCATTCCCAACATGCTTGTAGGAATTACTGTGAACAATGTCAAGCCTCCTCCCCAAAGTGCGCCACGCCGAGCTACCTTCGGATTTTTAGCAGCAAACACCCTTTCCATAAAGTCTAGAGCTATGACATCACCAAGTCCTAAGGCAAATAACGCTGCCCAATTAAGCAACGCACCATTTTCTATAGAATACAGAGCCGACAAGTCCATACTTCCTTCTGGGAACGAAGCTGAAATTTCCGCCCACGGAGTATCAGCATATCCTCCTGCGAAGAATATGAAAGCAGCCCAAAACGCCACAACAGCAATATGAACTTGGAAAAGATCCGTAGCCGCACACGAAAACAAACCTCCACAGAATGTATACACTAAGACAACCGTTGCAACTAAAAGCAATCCCCAAATGTAACTTATGCCAAATACCAATTCACAAATCAAGCCAGCCGCTGCCAGGTTTCCAGCTACTAAAATAATAAAACTGATAATCATCAATACTGATGAGATACCCTCTGCGCCGTTTCCGTATCGTCTAAAGTAGAAATCAGGCAAAGTAAACATTTGCATAAAGTTAAGACGCTTAGCATAGAAGATGCCAACTATCAGCAGACATGTACCAAGTCCAATCGGCAATACTGCTCCAGCATAAAATCCAAATTCCCAGACAAGCGCCATATTACCTAATGATGAGTTTCCATCAATTGACTGGGCTGCCAACATTGTTCCCACCATAAACAGCGGAAGGCTCCGACCTGCTACAATTAATCTTCGACCACTACGTTGAACAAGTTTCCACATTACGGAACCAACAATAAGAGAGCCTGCTAAAAATATGGCAACAATAACTGCAAAGTCAGTAAACTCCGCCATGCTCAATCATTATGGTTTGATACTTATTTAAGAATTGATTATTTTTTTAGATCGCAGAAAGTATATTATATTTTATTGCAAAATTCTTAATTTCAGAAAATTCCATCTCTTTTAAGATGAATTTCAAATAATCGTCCCTGTTTATGGGATGCTCATACTCAACGTTAATGACCTTATCATAAACACGTGGAGGGCTAGGTATTCTTCCACAAACTTCCTTACAAAGTTGCTCTAGTTGGAGAAATTGAAATTTATCCAACATTTCTAGCGTTAAAACAACCTGCTGCTCTCGTTTTTCCATTTCTCTATAGTCGTCTGGAGATGTCTTTTTTCCATGTTCATCAGCCATGAAATCTGCTAGAAATTCCTTGAAATCCAATATGATCTAAAAGTGGCTCAAAAAATTAAAGTTTTCATGAATTTATCAGTATAATAGATCACACTAAATGGGGTCCATTGTGTCAATTAGCCTTGCATTTGTTACATTGCCATTTTTTTCTTGAATTTCCAGATCGACAGTGTTTTTTTTGCCTTCAAGATTGAAGGTAACTTGAACATCCCAAGCTACGCGTGGACCAAATTCTGGAAGTGCAAAAACCTCCCGAATTTTAAAATCACTAATACTATTGCCGTACAAAGCTTCAATTGTTCTCTTTGATTCCTTTTCTATGTCTTCAGGTGTAGTTACTTGAGCCAATAACCTTGCATGAATTTGTATGTAAAAAAACTTTTGGGGATAGGCAAATTTAATTATATTCTAACCCACAAAATTGTGAAACAAAATGGGAATGGAAGCATATGGTGATGATTACAAAGGAGCTCCTGAACCAATTTTTTGTGGAATACCAACATTTTTGAAATTACCGCTTTTAAAAAATCAGCAAGAATTAGAGAAGTCAAAGCCTGACATTGCAATAATTGGAGAGCCATTTGATTTTGGAACCACAATCAGACCTGGTGCACGTTATGGGCCTCGAACAATTAGGGCGGCATCAACTGGCCCATCACCTCCGTACGAGCATTTTAACATAGAAACTGGAGTTGATCCGTTTGGAACATTCAAAGTTGCGGATTATGGAGATGTCAATGTATCACCAGGAGATGTGATTGAATCATTAAGAAGAATGACAGACAAGGTAAAGTCTGCTCTTGATGTTGATGCTATGCCAATAATGCTTGGGGGAGATCACTCAATTACATTTGCAAATGTACGGGCGTTTGCAAAAAAACACAAAAACATTGGCATGATACATATCGATACACATGCAGATTGTGCGCCGCAAGGGCTAACTGGTTTCAAATATGATCATGGTGCGCACATTCGTCGAATAATGGAATTAGGTTGTCTCAAAGGGAAAAATTACACCTTGATAGGACCTCGTGGCTACTGGCCGGGACCAGATCTTTACAAATGGATGGCGGACCAAGACTTCCAATGGTTTACCATGCTAGATGTTGAGGAGCTTGGAATAGACCAAATCGCAAAAGAGGCATCTGATAGGGCAAATGATAACGTTGATGGCGTTTTCATAAGTTGGGATATTGATACATTTGATCCTGCCTACGCTCCTGGAACTGGAGAACCGGAACCAAATGGTTTGACTTCTCGTGAAGGAATGAGATTGATGAGGTTGTTATCTACGTCATTTGATCCAGATACGTTTGGATTT
>Ga0114899_1001485_pt1 | contig 13746 bp, 17 predicted proteins | sample MalvireepMed_215_FD_83497 | JGI IMG/M metagenome (GOLD analysis project Ga0114899, IMG submission 83497) | Marine viral communities from the Global Malaspina Expedition - Malaspina viral metaG DeepMed_215 | ecosystem: Environmental > Aquatic > Marine > Oceanic | place: Mediterranean Sea... | reverse complement strand
TCGTAGAAGTGGAAGCTGTAGATCAGGTTCGGGTCGGCCAGCGGCTGCAGCTTCAGCAGATCCTGCGCGTCCGCGAAATGCGGGCCGGCGACCACCAGGGTGCGCTGCGGTGCGATCTCGCGCATGGCAGCGACGAGCTGCGCCATCAGCGACTGGACGCTCGCCGCATCCTCGATCGTCGGTTCGTTGAGCAGCTCGAACACCAGGTCGTCCGGCGGAATCGCGGCCAGCGCCTTGGCCAGAACCTGCCACAGAGTCGCGAGTCTTTGCCGTGCGATCGAGTCCACGGCAAGCCGTTGCTTGGAGGCATCGTCGAGCTGCAAGGCCAGGACGAACATCAGGCCGGCGCGGTTGGCGTCGTCGATCGCACGGTGCAGTTCGGTGACCGCGGCGGCGTTCAGGCCGTCCTCGCTGCCGGGATCGATGATCAGGCCCAGTTCGATCAGGCTGCGGACATGGCGCAGACCGAGTCCGCGAATCAGTGCGTAGTCCTGCGCGCCGACATTCCACGCGGGCGGCCCGTCCGCGCTGGCGGTGAAGGCATGCGCGAGATTGACACCACGCGCGAGCCGCTCCGTCAGTTGCGGGTCGGGGCCACTGGGCGCCGCCTCGCGTGAGCCGCAGCCCAGCAGCGGCAGCACCAGCAACAGGCTGATCAGTACTGCGCGACCCATGCCTGATCGATGTGCAGCCGTGCCTTGACGTTGGCGGCGAACTGGCGCGCTTCCTCGCGCGTGGCGAAGCGTCCGATACCGATGCGGTGCAGCACGCGACCGTCCACCGGCTGGGCAAAGCTGTGAGCGTCGAACCCGCGGTCGCGGAAATCTTCGGCTTCGAGTTCGGCCGATTCCGGGTCTGTCAGCGACAGCACGACCACGGTCCAGCCATGCGTGGCGAGTGAACCGGAAGACGGCGACGCGGACGGTGCCGTCGAAGCCGGGGCCGGCGGCGCCCGGACAACGGGGGCAGAACGCGCAGCCGCCGGGGTCGGAGCTGCTGCAGGCGCCGGCAGTGACACCGACAGGCTGGCCGAGCCCAGATCGGCCTTGTTGAGCTTGCTGGCGAGAATCTGCTGGGTCGGCGTGTAGCGCAGCGCCGCCGAACCCGGGCGCATGAATACGCATTCGCCGGGACGATCGATGCGGTCGCCGCCGCCGCCGGCGTACTGGAACTCGACGGCTCCGCGCAGCAGGCAGACCGTGTCGCCGGCCGTCTCCACGCCGATCCAGACATCGGCGCCATAGACCCGCACCCGCAATTCCCCGGCATTGATGCGAAGGTCTTCGCCATTGCGTGGATCGACACGCATCACACCGCGATCGAGCACCAGGCGGACCACGGTCTTGCTGCCCGCCTGCGCGTCCACCGAGTGCATTCGCAGGCTCGCATCCGAGCCCAGCGAAAGATAGCCGCCACCGGCAAACACGAACGCGGCGCGGCCGTTTTCGCCGGTATTGATGCGGTCTCCGGCGCCGAAACTCGCATTGGCGCTCAGCGTGCGCGTCTGACCGTCATGCACGATGTGTGCAGGTGGGCGCAGCTGCGCGCGATCGAGAACCGCAGTGTCGCCGGCCGTCGAACTTGCCGCGTGCAGACCACCGATACCGACGAGAAGCGCCAGGCCCGAAAGGAGCGACCATTCTGGATACCTGTTTTGTACGCGACTGCTGTTCACCAGGTTTCTCGACATCGTTTCCCCCGAACCGATTTTCAAACCAAGCCCCCCTCACTTTGCTGCATGATGCACGGCTGACCGGAGCGCTGTCTCGAACGGCCACGCCACCGCACGAATCATCTGGACGCGCCACGGCGCAATCAGCACACTGCGCATCCGTCCGTGCGCGAGGCGAAAATTCACGTCGGTTCAGTGCAACCGACGGACCTGGACACTCATAACAATGACTACGCGAATTTCATTCGCCATCCCGGCTCAACCGACCGAAACCACTTGCGGGCCAACCTGTCTGCACGCGGTTTATCGCTACTACGGTGACGATATCAGCCTGGACGAGGTGATTGCGGAAACCCGCGCGCTGCGCGAAGGCGGCACGCTCGACGCCTTCCTGGCTGACCACGCGCTGCGCCGCGGCTATCGCGCGACCATTTACATGCACAATCTATCCCTGTTCGACCCGACCTGGTTCGATCTGTCGAAGTCCGCGATCATCGACAAGCTGCGGCACCAGTGGGCGATCAAGGAGGCACGACACCCCAAGATCGCGATCGCCACCAAGGGCTACATCGACTTCCTGGAAATGGGCGGTGAGCTCAAGATCGCCGATCTCACCGGCAAGCTGCTTCGATACTACCTGTCGCGCGGCACCCCGGTGATGACCGGCCTGTCCTCGACCTGGCTGTACCGCACCCCGCGCGAACTCGACGACACCACCGAAGACGATCTCAACGGCGAGCCGGTCGGACACTTCGTGGTGCTGTCCGGCTACGACCGGGACAAGCGCGAGGTCTGGGTGGCCGATCCCTACGAAGGCAACCCCTTCAGCGAGGCGCGGTCCTATCCCGTCAAGATCGAGCGGCTGATCGCCTCGGTGCTGCTGGGCGTGGTGTCCTTCGACTGCAATCTGCTGGTCATCGAACCCGGCAAAAGGAGCATTGGAGCGTGAGCGGCATTGTCGTTGTCGACCAACTGTCGGACTGGCCCGTGGAGATTCCCGGCGTGGACGTGGTCACGGCCTGGGACTACCTGACGCAGGACGAATTCACGCGCAGCCGGCGCACGCGCATCTACAACCTGTGCCGCTCGTTCAGCTATCAATCCACCGGCTACTACGTGTCGCTGCTGGCCGGCGCGCGTGACCACCGGCCGCTGCCGGACATCACCACGATTCAGGATCTCAAGCTGGCCGAAAGTCCGCGCGTGGTCGCCGACGAAGTCGATGAACTGATCGAAAAGAGCCTGTCGCGCATCGGTGGCGAGCGCTATGTGCTCAACGTGTATTTCGGGCGCAGTCTGGCCAAGCGGCATGAACGTCTGGCCGCGGCGCTGTTCAACCTGTTTCCGGCACCGCTGCTGCAGGCCAAGTTCTCGTGGCGCGGCGACGAATGGCGCGTCGACGCGCTGGGCCCGATCGCGCTCGGCGAGATACCGGAAACACACCACGAATTCATGCTGGAGTCGGCGCTCGACTACTTCCTGCGCAAACGCTCGCCGCGACGCACCACGCGCGACTCGTATCGCTACGACATGGCGTTTCTGGTCAACGAGGACGAGAAGGAACCGCCATCAAACCCGCGCGCGATCAAGCTGTTTGAAAAGGCCGCCGAAGACCTGGGCTTCGACGTGGAGATTCTCGACAAGGGCGACTACGGCCATGTCGCCGAATTCGACGCCCTGTTCATACGCGAGACCACTGCGGTCAATCATCACACCTACCGGTTCTCGCGGCGCGCGGCACGCGAAGGCCTGGTGGTGGTCGACGATCCGCTGTCGATCCTGCGCTGCTCGAACAAGGTGTTTCTCGCGCAGCTGATGGACCGCCACCGCATCCCCACGCCGAAAACCGTGCTGATCCACCCGCGCAACCTCAAGCAGGCCGCGGCCGAACTCGGCTTTCCGTGCGTGCTCAAGCAACCGGACTCGGCCTTCTCCAAGGGCGTGATCAAGGTCGACGATGCGGCCGAGTTCCGCCGCAATGCCACGGACATGCTGGAACGCTCGGACCTGATCGTGGCGCAGGCCTTCGAGCCCACCGAATACGACTGGCGGATCGGCGTGCTCGACGGCGAGCCGCTGTACGCCTGCCGCTACTACATGGCGCCCAAGCACTGGCAAATCGTCAAACGCGACAGCAAGGGCAGCAAGTCCGAGGGTGAGCACGAAACCCTGGACATCGCGGACGTGCCGAAGCCGGTGCTCAACGTGGCCGTACAGGCCGCGCGTGCGATCGGCAGCGGACTGTACGGCGTGGACCTCAAGCAGTTCGGCAAGCGCGTCAAGGTGATCGAGGTCAACGACAACCCGAACCTCGACTTCGGCGTGGAAGACCTGGTGCTCAAGGAAGCGCTGTACCGCAAGGTGATGGAGTTCTTCCTGCGCCGCCTGGAGTCGCGCGTTCGCGAAGGTGTCCGCTGAAATGGCGTCACAGCCGGAGGTCCGCGTGCGTCGCGCCCGGCGCGAGGACGCCGAAGCAATCATCGCGCTCGAACAGCTGTTTCCCGGCGACCGCATGTCGGACCGCGCGATCCGGCGTCTGCTCGGCGTGCCCAGCGCCGCCGCCTGGGTGGCGCTGCGACAGCGCTGGACCTGTGGCGCCCTGGTGATGACCACGCGCCGCGGCTCCACGATCGCACGCATCTATTCGCTGGTGGTGCATCCCGAGGCACGCGGCCATGGCCTGGGCATCCGCCTGGTCCACGCCGCCCAAACGGAAGCGCGCAAGCGCGGTTGCAGCACGATGTCGCTGGAAGTGCGCGCCGACAACCAGGCGGCACGCGCGCTCTACGAACGGCTCGGCTATCACCTGCACGCCTGCCTGCCGGACTACTACGAAGACGGCGAAACCGGCCTGCGGCTGCGGCGTACGTTCTGAACGGTCGACCGCTTCAAGGCGACCCGGCGGCAGGAGTGTGGGTGGATACGATGGCTATACCGATGCGTCGCGAAATGCACGGAGCACAGCATTGATTCTGGTTTGATAGCCAGGCCCCTGATCCTTGAACCATTCCAGAACATCATGATCTACGCGCAGAGAAATGGATGCTTTGGGGGGCACCGGCTTGAGACCCTTACGGACGACGCCGCGAACGATGTGCTGGACCTCACTCTCCGGATGTTCGGCGCTCCTTTGGTGCAGTGCCTCGTCGGCTTTGAGGCGGGACCAGTCAGTTTTTGACTTCGCTGAAGTAGATTTCGGCTTCACGTTTCGTGGCTTTTCTGAATGAGATGATGCGGATTTCATGCTCGCTCTCCGTATGGACAATGGAGACTGGAATTCCGGCGAGTAAGCCAAGCGTTACAAGGCGCTGCTCGCCATAGGAGAACCGATCATCTTCGAAGGTATATGTGATGCCCTCAAAGCTCAGCAGAACATCCACAAAATCCAAGCCATGCTGCCTCAGATTTGCGGCGCGCTTCTGCTCCGACCAAGTAAACTCCATTGATGAACTGTATATACGATACGTATCTTCATCAAGCGCAGTCTGGCTTGGGCGTAACGCCCCGGTTCACCCGCGGCCCTGATGGCGCGAAGCAGCGGCAGTGACCTCCGGTAGAACCGATGGTTGGGCACCGCTTTCATTCAATGCGATCACTCTTTTGTAGATTGTGGCGCGCACATAGCAGTTGAACATTTTCGGCCGTTAGCGATGTACCGCCCCGCGAAAATGGAACGATATGGTCAAAATGGAGTTCGTCGGATGCTCTGCATAGGCGGCACTTGCCCCCGTCACGCTTCCAGACCTCAAGCTTTACTGCCGTCGGGATGATCCTCCTACGGTCCGCGTCGATGTGCACGGGCTGCGCCAAATCTTCATCGCCTTCTACTGCGACAAGACGGAACTTGAACACTGTTCTATGCGCACCGCGTTCCTGCCACGAATCAACGAGATGGAAGATGCCGTTGTACGACCAGATTCCGGCCTTGATCTTTTCATAGACCCTCACACGTTCCGGTGAACGGCGCCCAGCTTTGAAATCCTGCGCCGCCTGATGGAATTTCCCGTTTTGAGTTGGCTTACCGGAAGGAAGTCGACCTGGTTGATCAACCACTTTCGGATTCGGGCATGAGGCAACTTTTGGATGGTCGTGCCCTTCATAAACCAAGATAGTTCCGCCATCTTCAAGTCGGTCTTGATACGGCGCGTTTGGCCTTACCGACATGAGAATAACCGAGTGATTTCCGCCCAGGCCGAAGTTCATACCACGCTGAAGGCTAATTCCCTCTCGACGGCACATTTCATTGTGAGACAGAACGTTGTTATTCATGCGGATTCTTGTGGCGCCCAACGCCATTTTGCAGGCTGGCTGGATATTGAGGACGGCGGGAGCCGCAGCGGCTCGCGCTTGTAGTCCTCATGCGCGCAGCCTTGGCAACACATCATCGACCATACACGTACGCCCGCTCACGAATGTCAGCGAGCAGTCCCTCCAGAGACTGCCGAAGCTGATGCACAAGCGGCTGTAAGTCCATGCGGTGTTGCGATGAGTGAAACAAGTCATCTCAGCGTAAACGCAAAACGCCCGCAAAAGCGGGCGTTTTCTCGACGCGGCGCTGGACTCAGCGCTTGTCGACCGTCACGTAATCACGCTTGTCGGCGCCCATGTAGACCTGACGCGGGCGCGCGATCTTCAGCGGTTCGGACACCATTTCCGACCAGTGGGCTACCCAGCCCACGGTGCGGGCGATGGCGAACATCGGGGTGAACATGTTCACCGGAATGCCGAGCGCCTTGTAGATGATGCCGGAGTAGAAATCGACGTTCGGATAGAGCTTGCGCTCCTTGAAGTAGTCGTCCGACAGCGCCGCCTCTTCGAGCTTCATCGCCAGTTCGAGCTGCGGGTCGTTTTCCTTGCCGAGATGCTTGAGCACACGATGGCAGTGCTCGCGGATGATCGTGGCGCGCGGGTCGAAATTCTTGTACACGCGATGGCCGAAGCCCATCAGGCGCACGCCCTCGACCTTGTCCTTGACCTTCTGCAGGAACTCGGGTGCCTTGTCCGGCGTACCGATCTCCTCGAGCATCTTCAGCACGGCCTCGTTGGCGCCGCCGTGCGCCGGCCCCCACAGGGCTGCGATACCGGACGAAATCGCGGCATACGGATTGGTGCCGGTGGAGCCGGCCATGCGCACCGTGGAGGTGGACGCGTTCTGCTCGTGATCGGCATGCAGGATGAACAGCACGTCCAGCGCCTTGGCGGCGATCGGGTCGACCTCGTAGGGCTCGGCCGGAACCGAGAACATCATGTGCAGCAGATTACTGCAGTAGTCGAGGTTGTTCTGCGGATACATGAACGGCTGGCCGAAGTACTTCTTGTAGGCCGCCGCGGCGATCGTCGGGATCTTGGCGATCATGCGATGCGCGAAAATGTCGCGCTGCTTGGCATCCTTGCTGTTGCTGGTGTCGTGATAGAACGCGGACAGTGCGCCGACCACACCGGTCAGCATCGACATCGGATGCGCGTCGTAATAGAAGCCGTCGAAAAAGCGCTTCACGCCCTCGTTGATCATCGTGTGGCGACTGATCGAGGCTTCGAACTCCTCGAGTGCGCTCGGGCTCGGCAGCTCTCCGTACAGGATCAGGTAGGCCACTTCGATGAAACTGGAGTGTTCGGCGAGCTGATCCACGGGGTAGCCGCGATACAACAGCACGCCGGCGTCACCATCGATATAGGTAATGGCGCTCTCGCAGGAACAGGTCGAGGTGAAGCCCGGATCGTAGGTGAAGACGTCCTCTTTTGCGTACACCTTGCCGACATCGAGGCCGATCGGGCCGAGAGTTCCCTGCTTGACGGGAAGTTCGAGCTTGGCGCCGGTGTCTTCGTTGATAAGGCTGTACTGAGCCATCATTCACTCCGGTTGGTCTGTTCTGTAAGAAGCGGGCGAAGGGCCGGCGTTCACGCTCGAACCGTCCCTGAACACACGATTCCGGAGAGTCCGGGATGGTTCGGCGATCGGCAGGATTGACGTACGGCCGCGTACGCAGCAGCGGAATTATGCCTGTCGCGCGTGCTGCGCCGCAACGCGAACCGTGTCAGCGACGCGGGCTGACCCGCAAACGAAAACGAAAACGGCCGCGAAAGGCGGCCGTTTCATGAACCCGCAAGCGGATTCGTATCTGTTCCGGATCAGGACTTCGCGTAACGACGACGGAACTTGTCGACGCGGCCGGCGGTATCCAGGATCTTCTGCTTGCCCGTGTAGAACGGATGCGAAGCGCTGGAGACTTCCATCTTGATCAGCGGGTATTCCTTGCCGTCTTCCCACTTGATGGTTTCGCGGCTCGACATGGTGGAACGCGTCAACAGCATGTAGTCGCTGGACATGTCCTGGAAGACCACGTAGTCGTACTTCGGATGGATATCGGCTTTCATCGGACAGCTACCGCAGGCGGGCGAAAAGGGCGCGAATTGTACGGCGACACCGGCGCCGCCGCAAGCGTGCCCAAGGAAGCCCGCCGAAGGTGCGTGAATATGCGCTTCGCGTCCTACTCGTCCTCGGCCTGAATGTGCACGGAAAAGGCCTCACCATCGGTTTCCAGCCGCACCAGCATCGGCCGGCAGCACACCGAACAGTCCTCGGTATAAGTCTGCGCGCCCGCCGAAAGATCGAGTTCCAGCACGATGGTTTCCCAGCAGTAGGGACATTGGATTTCGGCGTCTTCAAGCATCGGGCAGAAACAGTTCGATCAGGCTGTTGAGATGGTCACGACCGCGCGCACTGGGTCTGATCCGCTGCGGCGTGCGTTCGATCAGTCCCAGAGTCTGCGCCCTGACGAGCGGGATTTCGATGGCGTCCAGCGCCAGACCGGTCGCGTCGACAAAAGCCTGCGGCGTGAAACCCTCGTGCAGGCGCAGTCCATTCATCATGAATTCGAACGGCAGATCGGCCGGCTCGACCACGCTGTCGCTCTGCAGCGCAGCCGCACTGCCGGCACCAGCCAGAAACAGCCTGGGCAGTTTGTGGCGCGCGCGACGACGGATGCCGGAGACACCGGTTCCGATCTTGCCGTGCGCGCCGGCGCCAATGCCCAGATAGTCGCCGAAAGTCCAGTAACTGAGATTGTGGCGCGCGCGGCGATTCGGCCTGGCGTAGGCCGACACCTCGTACTGTGCATAGCCGGCCTCGGCCAGCAGCGCCTGACCCGCGGTATGAATTGCCCAGGCCACGTCATCGTCCGGCAACGGCGGTGGCGCTGCAGCGAAGGCGGTATTCGGTTCCAGGGTCAGGTGGTAGTACGACACATGCTCGGGCGCCAGCGCGATCAGAGCGCGCAGATCCGTCTCGGCGGCCTCGGGCGTCTGCCGCGGCAAGGCGAACATCAGGTCCAGATTGAGATTGTCGAATCCGGCGCGACGAGCGATGTCCACGGCACGAAGCGCATCGTCGCGGCCGTGGATGCGCCCCAGCCCACGCAGCTGCGCATCGTCCATCGATTGCACGCCGATCGACAGGCGATTGACGCCAGCGGCGCGATAGCCGCGGAAATGCGATTCGTCGACCGTACCGGGATTGGCTTCCAGTGTGACCTCGATGTCCGGCGCCATCGGCAGGCGCGCCGCCACCGCATCGAGCAGGCGCGCGACCGCCGCGTCGGAGAACAGGCTGGGCGTGCCGCCACCCATGAAGATCGAGCCGAGACCGCGCCCCGCCAGCGCCGTATCGAAACTGCGCAACTCGAAATCAAGATCGCGGATCAAGGCATCGACATAGGCGGTTTCGGGCACCTCGCCGCGCAGCGGGTGCGAGTTGAAATCGCAGTACGGGCATTTGCGCACGCACCACGGGAAGTGGACGTACAGCGCCAAAGGCTGCGTGTCCCGGCTCAGCACTCGTGCAGACGCTGCAGCAGCAGCGCCGCGGCGCGGCCGCGATGCGAGATCGCGTTCTTGATCTCCGGCGCCAGTTCGGCAGCACTGCACGCGGTCTCCGGCACGTAGAACAGCGGGTCGTAGCCGAATCCGGAGTCGCCTTGCGGCGCTTCGAGTATCCGGCCCCGCCAGGCGCCTTCGGCCACGATCGGTGTGGGGTCGTCGGGGTGCCTCAAATAGACCATCAGCGATACGAAACGCGCGGAACGATCCGCACCTTGGATCGCCGCCAGCGATTCGATCAGCTTTTGGTTGTTGGCCTGATCGTCGCCATGCACGCCGGCGTAGCGTGCCGAGCGCACGCCCGGTGCGCCGCCGAGCGCCGCCACTTCCAGCCCCGAATCGTCCGCGATCGCCGGCAATCCGGACATTGCGGCGGCATGGCGTGCCTTGATCAGCGCATTCTCGACGAAACTCACCGCGCTTTCCTCGGGCTCCTCATCGCTGAATTCGGATACCGCGCGCACCCGCCAGCCGAGCGGCGACAGCAGCGCCTGCATCTCACGCAGTTTCTTGGTATTGCGACTGGCCAGCACGACTTGGCGGGACGAGGATGCGGCGCTGGGCGGCGGAACGCTGTCCTGATCATCGATCAGGCGCTTGCCGAAGCTGCGCGTGGCGTCCTCGACATAGCCCAGCGCGGCATAGAAGCCGACGGCCGCGTCATTGTCATGCCGGATCTGCAGATTGATCTTGGGGCAGCCCGCCGCCTGCAAGCGGGTTTCGACCGCCTGCATCAACAGGCCGCCCAGGCCTCGGCGCTGATGCGAAGGGTCCACGCCCAGGTAGTTGACCCAGCCGCGATGACCGTCGTAACCCGCCATCACGCTGGCGACCAGTTGCCGGTCGGTCTCGCCCACCAGAAACCACTCGCGCTGAACGTCGAGCTTGCGCAGGATGTCGCGGCGCGGGTCGTTCCAGGGCCGCGTCAGACCGCAGCGCTGCCACAACGCGATCAGCGCTTCGGTGTCGGATTCGAGAAAGGGCCGGATCCGCATCGGCGAGGCTCAGCCTCCGAGCGCGGCCCGCTGCGCGGCGATCAGCTCGGAAATGCCCTTGGACGCCAGCCCCAGCATCGAATCCAGTTCGTCACGGCGGAAGGCATGGCCTTCCGCCGTGCCCTGCACCTCGACGAAGCCACCGGCTTCGTTCATGACGACGTTGAGATCGGTCTCGGCGCTGGAGTCCTCCACATAGTCCAGATCCAGCACCGGCGCGCCGTTGACGATACCGACCGACACCGCGGCGATCTGCCCGAACAGGGGATCCTTCTTGAGCTTGCGCTGTTTGCGCAGCTTGGTAATCGCATCCACCAAGGCAACGTAACCACCGGTGATGCTGGCGGTACGGGTGCCGCCGTCGGCCTGCAGTACATCGCAGTCGATGGTGATGGTGCAGCCGGCGAGCGCTTCGAGGTCCACGCAGGCGCGCAGGCTGCGGCCGATCAGGCGCTGGATTTCCAGCGTACGGCCGCTCTGCTTGCCCTGGGCCGCTTCGCGACGGCTGCGGTCGTGGGTGGCCCGCGGCAGCATGCCGTACTCGGCCGTCAGCCAGCCCGCACCGGAATCGCGACGCCAACCCGGCACGCGCTCCTCCACCGTGGCGTTGCACAGGACCCGCGTGCCGCCGAAGCTCACGAGCACGGAGCCTTCCGCGTGTTCGGTAAATCCGCGAACGAAAGAGACAGGGCGAAGCTGGTCGGCGCTACGGCCGGAGTGTCGGGTCATCGAGCTGGGAACCTCAAAACGGCCGCGCAGTATAACTGCCGTGCCCCATTCCGGCCCCCGGCCAAGCGCTAAGACCCGCGCTTTGTAGGACAAGGACTACGGGCGCTTGCGCGAAATTCCGACACTCCGGGTGCCAAGTGGTGCTCAATTCCCGCATCCGGCCGTCGATACTCTGCGTATTAGGAGTACCAGACACATCTATAGAGGTCCATCCATGGCCCACCCGCCTCCCCGTAAATCGAAAGCTGTCGCCGCAGGCTGGCAGACGGCGCTGTCGCCGGCGAGCTTTGCGCGACTCACCGAAATGCTGGCGGGATTCTCCGTCGGGCTCTGGCTGGCGAGCGAACTGCTCTGGTAGTTCGCCACGAGTGATCATCCGCTCCTTACAATAGGGCGCATGAACGTTGATGAACTCGTCGAGAATTTCGAACTGCTGGGGCCCTGGGAAGAGCGCTACCGCTACCTGATCGACATCGGCCGCAAGTTGCCGCCGATGCCGGACACTGCCAAGAACGAGTCGAACAAAGTCCGTGGCTGCATGTCGCAGGTGTGGCTCGACCATGAGCTTGTTCCCGGCGAACCGAAGCGACTGAAGTTCTACGGTGATTCGGACGCTCACATCGTCAAAGGTCTTATCGCGCTACTGTTCATGCTGGTGTCCGAACGAACGCCCGACGAAATATTGAATCTGGACATCGCCGAGGCTTTCGCAAGGCTCGGCCTGGAGAACCAGATCACCATGAATCGCCGCAACGGTTTCTATTCGATGGTGGAGCGCATACGCGCCATGGCCGCCGAACATGCCGGCGCCGCCTGATTCGCTGCGCATGCCGGGCTGGGTCACGGTACTGATCCTGTGCTTGGCGAGCAGCGCCGCTGCCGCAAGCCCGACCTATCGCTGGGTCGATGCTCAAGGCCAGGTCCATTATTCGCAGACGCCTCCCGAACAAGGCGCCTACAGCAAGTACGAACCGCGGGCTCCCAGGGCTCACCCAGCACCCGCCGTGGAATCGATCGATGATTTCGTGGAGTCGAGTGAAACCGACGAACTCGCACGCGCCGCAGCGGAGCACGCACGCCAAGTCGCGCGAAATGAGCGCCAGCAGCAGTGCCAAGCCGCACGTGATCGATTGGCCTACCTTGACGAGAAGACGGCAAGGCGGCTGATGCGCGTCGACAACAATGGCGAGCGCATGCGCTTCACTGAAGACATGTTCAATGCGGAGCGCGACAAGGCGCTCGAACAGATCGCCAGCAGCTGCGAATGAGGTCTGCCCGCCCTCGTCACTCCGGCCAAGCCGCAGCCTGACCCCATTCACGCGACCCGCCGAAAACCAGAAGGTGACCGTTCCCCGCCCTGTCCATCACCACCGATCGCCTCCCAGCAAAAAAGCGCCCCGTTCAGGACGCCTTTTTGTTGATGCGGTGATACGGCACTAGTGGCTGACCACATCCTTCACCGTATCTTTGGCCTTGCCGATCGTATCCTTGATCTTACCGGTCTTCTGATCGACCTTGCCTTCATTCTCGAGTTGCTCGTCGCCGGAAACCTTGCCGGCACCTTCCTTGAACTTGCCCTTGAGATTTTCGGTCTTGCCTTCGTAGCGCTTGTCGTCTGCCATCGGGATACTCCTTTGACGATTGGTACAGATGCGGACCAGCCAATATCTGCCGCCGGTCCTCCTTGAAGCCTGCGTACAGCGTGCGTCAGACGGACTGAACTCTCGCTGAGAGTCCGCGTTCAGGCTCATCACAACCGTCCATGGCATCCCGATGGCCGTTTGCCGCGTATAGCGCCAATGACCGGTAACCCGCACACAAGGACAGGCATGCCCAGACTGTTGAACCCGCTCGCCGGCGCCGGCATCGCGCTGCTGCTGAACGCCTGCGCTTCGATGACACCGGCTCCGATCGGCCTCCAAGCCGGTCAGCTCATAACCTACCCCGGACGCAAGGAAACGCGATGCGCCTCACCACTGCCCTGATCGCACTGGCTGCCTCTGGCTGCGCGGTCGTACCCAATCCCAGTCCGTACACCGTCACCCGCAACCTGCCCTACATCGAGGGCGGTACCGACCGTCAGGCCGGCGACCTCTACCAGCCCGAAGGCGACGGCCTCTGGCCGGCGGTGCTGGTGATTCACGGTGGCGGCTGGTCCGGCGGCGAACGCTCGGACATGGACAAATTCGGCAAGCGTCTGGCGCAGGCCGGCTACGTGGTCTACAACGTGGGCTACCGGCTGGCGCCGGACGACCGCCTTCCTGCCCAGTTGAACGACGTGCGCAATGCACTGCGCTGGCTGCAGGACAATGCGCAGCGCTGGAACGTGAACCCCACACGCATTGCCACGCTCGGCTATTCGGCCGGTGCGCACCTCGCCTTGATGTTGGGCCTGACGCCATCGGACGGACTCACACCGGTAGCGGCAATCGTCGCCGGCGGCAATCCGACGGACCTGCGCGTCTACCCCAAGAG
>Ga0114899_1001482_pt1 | contig 13751 bp, 10 predicted proteins | sample MalvireepMed_215_FD_83497 | JGI IMG/M metagenome (GOLD analysis project Ga0114899, IMG submission 83497) | Marine viral communities from the Global Malaspina Expedition - Malaspina viral metaG DeepMed_215 | ecosystem: Environmental > Aquatic > Marine > Oceanic | place: Mediterranean Sea... | reverse complement strand
CCTAAACCATATACCATGCAGATATTAGTATCTCTGCATGGTAATTCTTATATCCTCATACATCTTATCAAAATCACCAGACCATGTTTTTAGGTCTACATCTGGGAACTCATTGCCTTTCTCTATCCATATATTGATTGCATCCCTCATCTTCTTTGAGTTAGGGAATCTGACACCCGTCGCAGCGGCTGTATAAATCCATCCATTAGGTGCTTTTTTGAGGAACTTGTCTCTCAGTTCAGGTATTTTCCCATAATCATATTCATCGCTCAAAGCATCCCGAATAGCCATAAAGTCAGGGGATTTTACTAACTCTCCCCTATCAGAAGAACTGGCATCAATGTATTCATCCACTTTATCTCGCAACTTTGGCAGCCTTCGTTTTATTGATTCACGTACAAGCGGATGTTCCTTGAGGCCATCGTATGTAGTCTCCTCTCCATCAATCTCCATAGTGTACTGATCCACAGCCCTGCGTGATTTTTCTTCTTCGCTTGCCATAAATCTATCAAGGTCAATTCCAACAAACTCTGAAATAGGGCTCTTCTGTAGTTTTTCTATGTATTCCTTTCCCTCTGCAACAGCATACGGTCCCTGTGTGATAGCCTTCCATGCTTCCCACATACCAGGCCGAGACATCCATCCTTCAGGTGGTTCTGTCTCAAATAAAGTATCCCCAGCTACATCCGTGACTTTCCCTTCTGCCACGGCCTCGATTCCACGGAGGGTCCTGTTAATTTGTGTACCTGCGATCATATGGTATTGGATAGCCCATCTCCGCAACTTTTCCCAGTTGCCATACTTCATAAGTCCCGCAATTCCAGCGGTGAGATCCGCAGAATACTTGAGTGGCAATGCCATGTTCCAAGGGTTCCCCGCATTCACCCCTCCAGTCATCACTCCCCAGAAAGGAACAAACGAACTAAGTTGCCAAGGATTTCTGCCTACAGCCTTATCAGCAACGACACTAAACGCCACAATGCCTGCTGTCCATCTAGCAAGCATTAGAAGCCGGTTCTGTGTGGTTTGATACATCCCAGTAGGTGCAAGTCCCGATATTCGGGGAGTCCATTTCGTAGCTGGTATCAACGGTAAGTTTAGTTCACGAACTGTGTTCATTACCTCAAAAGAGAATGTCTGGAACGGCGCAACCGTCCCTGCTTCTTTAGCTCGCAGCATTCCTGGTAAATCGTGTATGTTATACATGGACTGGGTTTTGGAGCCGCCCTCTGAGGCAAACTCCCACAACGCACGTCCCGTCAAGCCTTGCCTCGTCCCGCTATGGTATGCTGCCCTGATCGAGACACCAGTAAGAGCATCCTCAATAAGGAATGTAAGCGTATTTGCAAAGTCCTCCGCTGTCTCGATGGCAGAACGCTCAAACTGCGCTGTTTTCAAAATGCCTTCCCCAAGGTCCTGGTAGGCTGCGCTACCTCCTCTGCGCCTCTTGATAATTATACTATAGGCGTTGTCTCTCACCTCTCTTTTGACACTAGGTTTGATAAGATAGCTCAACCCCCTGATGGTATCTGAGATCCCATAGCGATGTATCGTCAGTGTTGTAGAAGATGGCTGCACAAACAGATTCCATATCCAGTTCCCTGCAAACACCGCCCTAGAGAGATTGCGCCGTATCCCAAATAGACCTTTCTGGACTGTTGGGAACTTTCCAGCCCACTTGGTTATACCTGGCAACTGTCCTGCGAAGGCTTCCATAATCCATTCTTCAACAGCCTCCGCTGCATTGTCCAGCCCTCCGCGAGCACGCATCACCTTGATATGAACCTTGGCATTCTGAATGATATTAGTGTAGAAAATATCCTTACTTGCTGAGTCCGCATAGTCCATACCGAGCTTCTGAATATCACGTATCTTCTCGTAAGCCCCTAACCCTCCCTTGCGAGCTTGTGCATGGGGTACGAATGGTCCACTAGGTTTAATAAAATCAGGCATGGGAGGTGTCTGGGCAATATCCTTTACTGGTTGGTTGGAAAATCCTAACCTTGCCCATATATTCGTATCTCGCACCCAGGGGCGGTAGTTCTCAATATGCGGTATAAGATCTTGTCCCCGTGCCACCCTTGCGCGATTTTGCAGCTCCAGCACATCATCAAAAAAGCGACGAGTATCTTGGGCAAGTCTCACTACCCGTGTGCGATCTATTGGTTTCACGCCTGTGAGTAGCGCTCGGATAGCAGGCCCCTCTAATAGTATTGATGGTTGAGTCTCCACATCCGCTCTAGAAATATGTTCAAGCACATCTCCAGAACTCTCTCGCAACTTCTTGGCTCGAAAACCCAACATATCGTGCTGCCTGAGAATCTTATGTAACTGCCCCTTCTTTACGTCGCCAAACGTCATAGATGCTAGGAGTGTTCGGCGAGTAGGCCACAATACAGCCCGCTGAAGAGCTTGGCCGAAGAACCCTCGGTCAATGCCTTGAATGAAGCGTGTAGGATCAGCCAGATATGCCGACGCACGTGAGGGTTCTTTTAATGGAGCTCTTCGAAACCCCGGAAGGACAGGAAACGCATTATTGGGTGGCCCCATATTATTTATGAAATCATCGAAATTACCTGTACGCCAATAAGCAGTCGCTGCTTGGTCTGTTGGGCTTCCCTTGACAGCATCAAATACTTCTTTGGCGATATTGGCCTGTGCCTCAGCCCTAGACCCAACATTCATGGGTAGCTGCTGTGTATTGCCGCCTGTACCTACTTCTGGCACCCCACCCACTTCCTCAGCCACCTCTCTTACCGCCCTCGTGACAGGGGCTGCGGTGGTAGGAGGTCCATCTGGAACCCCAGCCACTTCCTCTGCCATATCCCGAATATCGGAGCGAAGTGTGCGGCGCTCCGCAACAGAGTAATCCCCACTGATAAGTTTCTTGTAGACTCGCTCTGCCTCATCTCCACGGCCAAGCACTTTGGCGATAAAGTTTCTCGTTGCTACTGCCATAATTCTGATTTGGGCAATAACCTTCTGAATTATGTTCCTGTATACAGGTATTTCCATGTATATGTCACGCAGTGCCTTGTCGGTAAGCACCTCTGCAAACCATTCCTTGAACCCACCCTCGTAACGATATACATTCTCTAGCTTCTCCATATCCTTCGATGTCAAATCGCTACTCTTTTTGGTCGCCCTAATCTCTTTAACCTCAGCGATAAGAGATTCTCCCTTATTACTCATATCTCGCCGCCACTGGTTGACTATCTTACGAGCATCCTGCGGCGATAAGAACTGTTCAAGATGGTGAGAAATCTCGTGGATGATAACGCGATCACCTTTCCTTGATTTGTTCACCATAAAACGGCTAATACTGATTATGCTGGGGATACGCTGTGTGGTATAGCCTGGCTCATATGTTCCAGATACCACCTTCTTTAGGTCGGATGTCGGCAAGTTCCTCAAATAGGAAGAACCAAGGTCGTCGAGGTATTTATCTGGCAGCATCTCAAGCCATTCGGTAGCCAAGTCCGCAGACGTGGGATCTATCCTACCCATACGAGATTCAAAATCTAACCTGTCAAACAACGCTTTTTTCCCTGTAGCAATAGGCTTCGCCCAACGAGCCTCTTGTGCCGCCAGCCTGGGATCAACAGGAACACCCTCGGGGTACCCTTTGGCTCGCGCACCTTCCGCCATCTCTTGCCAAACGCGACGTTCAATGTTCGTTACACCTGGCTGTGGCCCTTTATAGACAGGACGTATATTCCAGGCTGGAGGGAACTCAGGCCCAAGAATATCTTCCACGACTGGGGCTTCCGTAATGGCTTCTTCTACAGCCTCTGCCCCTGGACGTCGGAACCGGCTAACAAGGGGCCGTACCACTGGCCCTGCGACTTTTCCTATTCCCTTAGCTATGAGACGGCCTGCTGCCTCTTCCGCTACCCACGGGGCTCTGGCTACTCGACCAGCACCACTCAAGCCAGTTCTGATCCCAGTTTCCACCGCTGGTCTTGCAGCCCTTGGGGCTATCCCCGCAATTGTACGTGCCAGTGCCGGTGCGGAACTAATCACCCTTGTGCCAACTTTTGCTAATCCCGCAGGGGCAAATATTTCAGCCGCAAGCTCAGTGGCTCCTCGGAATCCAGGTCCTGCAGGAGCTGCTTCTTCATACGCCGCTAAAGCAGCGTCCCAATCAAGCCCATCACCTTGTGTGAGCTGTTCCCACCCAGCCCCAAGTGCTCCAGGAATAGCTGCTGGGGAAGGGGGCTCCAATAGACCCATCTCATCACGGGTTCTCTCCCTATCTCTAACCATACTCATTGGGTTCATAATCATCTGTCCGCCAGCAAGTCCAAGCTCAATGGCACGTCCAGCAATATCAACTCCCCGTTCATAATAACGCCCAGCAGTTCCTAGCAGAGAATCACCCTCTGCCTTCTTGAGCCTTCTATCTCTCTCTTCTGGTGTTATTCTTCCCATCAGACTACTCTTCCAGCTAGAAGTTATAGAGGAATCTTGTCCTTGGGTTCGCTGCCAGTCCTGTTGTTCCCCTGGCCTGCTGCGGCAATGACGAGTACCGTGCCGTCCACGGGTCAGTTTTTAGGAAATCCATAAAGCTCATTGGCTCCTGCCCCTTACGCATAGTAGTACCAGTCGCCCCAAGATAGTCCTTGAATATATCCTGATAAGCATTGGAGAAGTATCTCCGCTTACGTGGACTACCTTGACCAAAGGCTGTACCTGTGGGAGAACTGTAGTATTGAGCAGGTTCCAGTTCTTCGAGAATGTTCGTCCACCAGTTAGAACTAAATCCCGGATACCCATTCTGCATTGTCATAAGTTACTCCTCTCGGCCTTCCTTGATTACCTACGGCGGGCTGGTGGCCTTGGAGTAGCTTTCCTCACTGGAGCACGGGGAGCAGCCGCAGGAGCTCTACGAGGAGAAGCAGCCGCCCTTGGCGCACCACGAGGTGCTGGTCTTGCCGCTCCATTTGGCGGCCTGCGCCGAGGCATAGGTCCCGGGCCACCCATAGGTCCCGGGCCACCTGGTGCCTGACCGTTTCTGAGGATGTTCTGGACATCATCAGGTCCAAGTGTTTTCATAATATTTTCAATCGCAGGTAACATCAACTTAACAGCAGCTGCGAAAGCTGGATCCATCCCTGCACCACCACCAGGCCCTCCCGGCCCAGGGGGTGGAGGCATTGGAGCACCCGGTGGTCCTGGTGGACGCATTCTTCCCTGTGGCATCATTGTCATAGTTATCCTCCTTATGCTTCTGGTGGTGCTGTCTGTGAAAGATACCAGTCAAGAAAACTGTTCGGGTCAGCGCCCCTTGCCAACCGGCGCTGTGATAATCGCTCCAGACCTGCACCAATCGCTCTTCCAAGAGTCCCTCGGTATTGGCCCCCTCCCTGACGTTGACGTGCCAGCATCTGGGCCACTGCCATCTGGCTCTGACGAGCCCCCTGCCCACCACCACCAAAGTACCCCTCGTATGCCAGTCTTATAGGATCAGTTGCTCCGTATGCTGCTCCTTCCCCAACTCCCCTGTTCATAGCAACATCTGCGGCTAACTGTGCTCTGTTCCGAAGGGCCGAAAGGCCGGAGGCTCCATAGGTTGGATCCCCCCCGACATCACTTAGGTATTGTGCAAAGGACGTTCCGGCCTCACCGCCAGCTCCCATATACGGCTGGGCCAGTAAGTACCGTGCCTGTAGCCTGGGCAGCATAGACTCGAACCCTCGTCGATAGCGTGGGTCTGATGGGAGGCCAGCCATCATACGGGCTTGATCCTCCTCTATCGTTCTAGAAGCCCAATAGTCCTCCGCTGCCTGACCAAGAAGAGCTCCTTCAGGCAAACTTCCTATGCCCGCAGTCCCAGGATCACTCCAGAGATCCTGGTCTATCTCCCACCTACCTGTTAGTGGATCGAATGCTTGGTAACCAGTGACCATGTCTTGCCTCCTATATTGGTTATCTGCTTTTCCGTTACTAAAGATCCCCAAAGCCTCGTACCTGTCGACGGCCTCGACCTTCTATATCAGCCTCCGCTTGTGTATTGAGGAGCGACGCATACGCATTCGTCGGAACAAATGTTACACCTGACTTCCAATGACCTGCTGACTTTTCTGCCTGTTTCTCTGCCTCGCTCTTTCCCTCCCACTCAAACGACCCGCCCTCGGTCCATCGTCCCGTCAGATACGGAAGACCCTGGGAACGGAGTTCTCCTTGTTCATCATCGAACGGATCAGGCATGGTCGAGAGCAAATCTGGATCTATGTGAATGGGTTCTACAGTAACTCCAGTGGCTGGAACAACAGAATAGACACCCTTTGGTTGCCCTGGTTGCTGTTGAACCGTTCTCTGCAATGCCGCAGCAATACCACGGTACGGATCTCCGGCCCCCTGTTGGGAAATGTAAGTACTGGCCGCAGTTACTGGCACATCGTACTCCTTTCCACCTATAATTACCCGTTTAGTTTCAATCACACTAGGATCATCATCCCTGAACATACGATCATAATTAGCCGGATCTGTCCAATATTCCCAGTCAGAATCCATAGGGGTTGCAGAAATATCTGAAAGAGGAGGCACGTTTCCTATAGGATCCTGCATAAGGAAAGGATCATCATCCCAATCATATCCGCTTGGAACTGTTGGTATCCCAGGAACCACATCTTCTCCCATACTCCGTCCGAAATATGAAGGACGTGCCTCTCTAAGTGTCCTCTCAGGGACTCCACCAAAACGAGGCCCCGTACCGAAGTATTTCGGATCCATATATGGAGATACCATAGATTTCCCGAAGAGGAACCTACTATCTTGGCCCTGGACAAACCCAGCACCATCATCCACAGTGCCATTATCCCCAAGAATGTTGGAGTAGAAGGAGTATATCGGGTTCACTCCCCACTGTGCATCATTTTCCATCCTGTTAGATATCGCTATATTCTCAGGCGAGGATCCATATCCATGACCACTATGGTAAACTTTCAGGAGAATGTTCCGGCGACGGAAAGCCTCGGACGAGTGAGCATAGGAACCCTGGATAGAATCTCCTTCTCCAAATAACATGTCAGCAAGAGTAGCATAGCCCAAACTAACATCTCCACTCTCAAACTCAGGATCTGCCCGTCCCCTAATGTACGTGGCCATCTTTCTCGCTTTTTCCTTGAGGCTTGATCCCCTCGTATACTCGGCATACTTCTTCGGTTCATTCATATACTCCCAGACAAAGGCATTGAAGGCAGTCTTACCCTCTTCCACTGTAGGGTTTATATCTCCTCTGAAGAGGTCTTCTCCCTTATGTAACCAGAAGAGAGTTTCCACTTCACCGTACATTCCCGACCGTTCCTGTGGACTGAGTATCTGGTAGTACGTGTAGGCCCCAAGGGACGCCGGGTGTGTCTTTTGCTGGAGTATCCGCTTGAACTGGTCAAGCATTGCTGTCCGCATCAGTACCGGGAGGTCCTCTTCATATTTTCCGCTTAATTTACCCTCATGCTTTTGATCTAAGCCCTCCATTACCTCTCGCTTTTTTTCAGCTTCTTTCAGGTCTCCTCTCTTCTCAGCATCAATCCATTCTTTACCTGCCTGAGAATATAGCTGTTTATCTTTAGCAAATATTTTTTCCTCGTCAGTTCTTGTTGAGGCTGCTTCCAGTTCATCTACTTCACGCTTCAATATCTTCCTAACGCCCAGATAAACATCGTTGCGTTCATGAGTCGGATGTCCCCAGTCCTGGTGAAGATCCAGCCACGCAAGAACATCCCTTGGGGCATACGCCCCTGCGTCCACACCAGCCTTGATATCTCCAACGATGTGCTGAGTAGCAACGTTGTCTAGAAGCAATTCGTTTAGCTGCAATATAGTCTCTTGACCTCTCCGTTCCTGAGAGTCTCCTACCAGAGAAGAGACCAGAGAAGAGACAAACTTTGGATGGATCACAGAAAGTTCAGATTGGAAAGCAGGAAAATCATCCTCGTCCTCATCCTCATCCTCTCGGAATATCGCAAATGGGTCTTCATAACCATGTTTATCAAGAAGATCACTCACCTGTTCCTGTATAACCAATGGATCATAGACAGGAGTATCATACTGACCCGTACTATCCTCTGGGATCAGTTCATTGAATCTCTGTTGCTCCAGGAGCTCACCTGCCATCTCCATACCGGCAGTTGACTCCTCGGGATCGAAAGCATATGCCGTAGATACAAGTCCCAGGTTTTCCAGAAGCTGGCCAAAGCCTTCCGTAAGCTGGTCAAGGGAATCCTGTTCTGCGGCCTGATCCATATCAGTTACCATCCCAATTGCCACTTCATTAGGATCAATGTTTTCCGCCATGCCAATCTCATCTGCCGTATTGATGATCTCATCATAGTCTGCCGAATCGGCATCTGCGTCCCACATCATCATATCTATCTCTTGGTCACTCAGGCCGATGATGCTCTCAAGCCCTGGGTATTCACCGAAGACTTCATCCAGTGTTTCCGGGGGCATCGTTGGCCCCCACGGAGTGAGGATTGCATTCGGGTTCTCTGTCTGGTACTTCGCCTTATCAACGACATTCGGATCGTCAAGCCCTATCATTGGCTCACCAAACAACGATCCCTCGCCAAGGGGTCCAGCCCAGTCATAGAAATCATCTTCGTCCATAGCCTGCGTTGCTGCCTTCTTCGTAACCTCCTCGATACTCTCATCATTCCAGAGCATATCAAACGTGCTGGAATCAGGAAGCTGGGCAAGCTGCATGATATTCCTGAACATATTGGGTATCATTTCGAACGGCATTACGGGCCTCCCTGTGCGCCCGGTCTCGGAGTTCCCGGCGGGACAAATGGCCCTACCGGAGGCGTCGGCATCGGTGGCGGCACGCCAAGCATTGCATCAGGCATTACCTGTGGCGGAAACCCAGGAGGGCCGCCAGGGGGAGGGCCACCTGGCGGACCACCTCCGGGTGCTCCCATACCCGGTGGCGGAGGTCCGCCCATACCGGGTGGCGGAGGTCCGCCCATACCGGGTGGCTGTGGAGGTGAGACTGCTGCCATCCTCTCCTGAAGGACACGCCTCTTTTCAAACAGAACAGACACCAGCTCTCCGAGGTAGAAGTCCATGAGGTCCTGACGCCCCTGCCTCTCGGCAGCCTGAAGCATCGACCATAGTGTTGCCTCGGGGAGCATCTTCTCTGCGATCTGCTCCTTGATAGCATCGTCCATCTGGTCTGCATCCTGGATCGCAAGGATCCTGTCCCGTATCGCCCTGTCGGACAGAAGCGGGGTCGGGCCCTCTCGTGCGATCTGTGCCATCGAGAACTTCGTCATGTCGTCCTGTGGCAGCTGGCCGATCAGGTGGACTTCAGGAGAACCTGTACCCTCGATCACATCGGTGGTTATCTCCTGGGAGAAGTAGGTACGGTTCCGGTCCATGCCGGACACCTCCATCGACTTATACGCCCCGGAGGAATACTGGTCGGAGATAATGTTGAACATCATCTGGTACGCCTTCTCGATAGAACGGAGGTATTTCCCGACCACCGTATCCACACCCTGTCTGAGAGTATTGATAGCGTAGCCAGAGAGCTGGAACGGAAGTTCCCCGTAGACGGAGTGTGGAAGAGATCCACGCTGGAGTTCCCCAGAGACAAGGTTCATAAACGCGCCCGTCTCTTTTGCTACCTCCAGCAGGCCAAGGGGTTCCACCTCTTCTCCCTGTGCAAGGGATATCTCGGAACCCTCAAGGTACGGATCCTCGTCCAGTGTCTTCGTACCGTCCCTCGACCGCACCTTCAGCCCCTGCCTCCGGGCACGGGCGGTAAGCTCCAGAAGCGTACTCATCATGAGGTTATGCTTCGGGTAGAGATCTCTCGTCGAACGGAAGACGCTTTCTCCCATATCCGCAATGGTATCAATAATCGTGGTGTTGTTCATACCGAGGATAAGGGGGTTTGCCCCAACCGGCCCGATAAAGACCGGTACCCTTCCAGCCCCGTGACGTACCTGCTTCTTCGCCACACGGTAAAGGGAGTTATTCATATCCCCGTTATGGACAAGGATCGTATTCATATCCTTGTCGTAGAAGTCATAGACAAAGCTGCCTTCCGCAGCCTGTGACGTTTCCCAGTCTATCTTCACATTATACTGGGCGAAGATCTGTTCCTTCGTCTTCACCATCTTGTAGCACGCCCACTCCAGACCGTCGGGGCCGACGCCCCAGTAGGTATGCAGTGGATCCCACGGGGTGATATCAACATAGGTCGAGCCGTCCTCTCGTTTGGCGAGGAGAGCCCTGCCTGCATACCATCCCCGAAGTACCGTGTACCATGAAAGCTGATCCCTGAGATTCGGCATCATAAGGGAACACAGCCGTTCGTCGGCGGCACGGAGTACGCCGATAAGGAACCGTTCCTTCTGGTCGTTCTTCTCCCGGAGTTCCGCATCCGCCCCGTCGTGGGGAATCCTGACGGTCATCTCCGCGCCAGATATCCATCCCATGACCTTATCGGCAAAGGTCTGTGGTTCATTACTGGTATAGCTCTGGTAGCCCTCTCCCGCGTCATACGGTTCGAGCCGATAGAGGGCGTGGTCGTCCTCCATACGGGTTCGGAGAGGTTCCGTCTCGTCGTAATGAGCGTCAACGAGGGCAATAATATCTTCTGGCTTGCGTCTGGGCATCTATTTCCACCGTTTCACGGATATCCTGTTACGGTGTTCAACATATCCGTATCCGAATCGGTCTACCAACCCATAGATCAACGCCTTCACCCCGTGGTTGTTCTTATCCTCGGGTGTATCACCCACTATATTACCATCCCGGTCAATCTTCCATCTATAGGCCCGTGTCTGCCCATCAATAGGTGACGCAACAGCTCCGAACTCGGAGAGGACACCTTTACACTTTGGGGAGAACACGATCCTTGGGGCGTGGGTCTTTGAATCCACCTTCAGCCACCCCTTCAGTCGTTCCGTCCCCTCGTTGATCCGAATCTTCTGGCTTGAGAGATACAGCCCGGTCTTATCCATCCATACCTCCGTGGGCGCAGCCATAGCCTGGTGCTGAGTCCCGGCGATGTCAATGACTCCGAAGTGGACATCAGGCCACCAGGGCCGAGATTGGGCGACGTCAATAATATCTTCCGTGACGAGCCCCTGTTCGTAGATCTCGTCGATGACACAGATCTGCTCCCCACGCACCTGGACGACCTCGACAGCGTAGGCACCCGCATACCCCGGGTCCATCCAGAGATGCACCGGTTCCCTCGGCTCATATTCCACCTCACTGATGTGCATATCGGGCCGGAACTCCGTAAAGACCAGTCCCTTCGGTGGAGAGGGTTTCCCCTCGATCCGTTCCATGTAGAAATCATCACTGGACGAATCCTTCAGCCTGAGGATCTCAGGATCGGTAGCCCCACCGGGATACAGATGGATATTCGTATAGCTGGGAAGTGAGTACGCCCGTGCATCGGGCTCCGCACCAGACGCCCACGCGGTGAACATCTGCGGATACCAGCCAAGACTTCCCTCGAACGTCCCCGCAAGGAACATCCATCCCCGTTTCGGGGCACACCTGCCACGGAGACGGAAGAACGTATCCATATCGAGCTGAGACGCTTCGCACCCAATGATCCCGTTAGGGGCTCGCATAGCAAGCGTCCTCGGATCCTTCGCGCTCTTCGTCTCGATAACCGTCCCGTCCACAAGCGTAATATGCCCAGGGTCTACCCTCTTGGAAACCTCCTTCAGAACACCCAGCTTCTCGAAATCCTCGGCAAGATACATGAACTCAGCCCGCGTCCGCTCGTAATCCGCGGCCACCAGCCAGTACAGTCCCTTCCCCTCCGTCTCAAGAAACCGGGCAAGAAGGTATTTCGAGGCAATAAGACTCTTCCCCGCCTGCTCACCGCCTGCCACAAGGTTGAACCGGTGTGGCGAGGACAGGATAATCCCCTGTGCCGTCGTCGGGACGAACCCAATACGGTCATACAGGTACGTCGTCAGTGTCTCACGAGTCGCAGTCGTCATTCGTCCCCGTCAGTACCTTCCTCATCATCCTCGCCACAGGAACAGTCGCAGTCATCAGAATCCTGACCGCAACCGCACTGGTCATGCCCGACAGTCAGTTCTTCCTGTCCCATTTCACTACCTCCTCTTTCCGACCTTATCCTGTCTTCGGGATTTCTTCCTCATCTTCTTCCGTTTCGCCGGACTCTTAGGCTTCGACATGCTGTTTCTTCCTCATCATAGCCGGTATCTCCCTATGATGCTCTATGAATCCCTCCCTGCGTCGTTTGTCCCAAGGATCTTCATCAAGCTTGTGTTGAGACTCGACAACCCGACAGTGCTCCCGGAACTCCACCCTCCGTAGATTGTACTGCTTCATATATGCGCGTCTCTTCATAACTTTAGCAATATTGGCCGGAGGGCTACTGATAAACCCGTGCTCGTAAAGCCTCTCCTCTACCTCTACCTGACTCCCAACACCAAAGTTCCTTATCCTAATCAACTCCTTGGAACTACATCCCATAAGATCTTTTACCGTCCTAATGCCACCACGCCGAAGACTGTTGCGTGCTCTACTCGATAGCCCAAGACACTCTATCGGCGAAGCAGACCTTCTAAATGATTCCGTTCGGAAATATCCCACTACCCTATTCCATATCCTATTCATAACTGTTCCTCTCATCCTTGCTTCTTCCTCAATATCTCGTCAATCTGCTGCTCTACCGGCACATCCAGCCCACTGGCTGCCTTCCGTACCTCCACCGGCTGCTCCTTCGCAGCCTTCCTCCACTCCCTGAGCAAGTCACGTGCCGTCTCGTCCTGGACAATCGCCGTCGGACGATACTTATTGGGTAGATTAGCATTCAATAACGTAATTGCCAAGACGGGAACCTTCTTCACCATCTCAGGATCCATAACAATTCCTACCACCACCTCCTCTAACGCCTCCGCAAACTCCTGCCGTGCATCTAAAACCCTGTCAGGAAACTCCGGATCACCCTCCATCCACTCATAATACGTCTGCCTTGTTACCCCAGCCTTATTCAAACCGTTACGGATCGTCCCGGTTTCCTTCAGCCCACGAAGGAAGTTCTCCTGGCGGATCCTCTTCTTCCTTGTCCTCTCGTCAAGCTCGCCTAACGCCTTCTTCTCCCTCGCCGTCATGACGCGGCTTACTCTCTTAACAGGTTTCTGCATGAAATGTTTCCCCCTTACAGTTACTGGTTACAGTACCTTACTACTTTACCTTACCCCCCCTTAAGGGGGGTATAGGGTAAGGTAAAGTAAGTTACTAGTTACAGTAATGTCACTGAATTAACTTTACCCTTACCCCACTTTACCCCACTTTACCCAGTAAAGTTTTCTGATCCAGCTACGAATCCTGGAACTTTACCCGTAACATTACTCTACTTTACCCAGTAAAGTACAGGAACCATGATGCATCTGTCAACGGATGCCTTTAACAGCAAAAGTCTGGCAGGGGTATCCACCCATAATAATCGCAATCCACAAGACATACCCCATCAACACCAAAACAACACCAGACACAAGACATCAGTACACACAACCACACACTACAAACACACAGATACCAGACACAGACACGCACTATTGATCCACAGAAACCATTTATAAGCAACAAGACACAGAAACAAGCAACCAGTAACAAGTAACCAGCAACAATCAATCAGCAACAAACAACCAGTAACAAGCAACTACCAACAACCAGACACCATCAACCAGACACAACCAACAACCAACAAACAACAACAACCAGCCATCAAGCACGTTAGGGGG
>Ga0114899_1001480_pt1 | contig 13759 bp, 18 predicted proteins | sample MalvireepMed_215_FD_83497 | JGI IMG/M metagenome (GOLD analysis project Ga0114899, IMG submission 83497) | Marine viral communities from the Global Malaspina Expedition - Malaspina viral metaG DeepMed_215 | ecosystem: Environmental > Aquatic > Marine > Oceanic | place: Mediterranean Sea... | reverse complement strand
GACCTTGAAAGCTTTGCCCTTGTTCAGATAGGCCAGTTCTTCCAGTTCAATCGAACCAGGCCCCAATGCTTTCTTATGTTTCTTTAAAAGTTCTGTAAATTTTCCCATCCTTCATTTCCTAAACTGTCCCCACAGTCAAAGTCCCGTTTCCTTCAAAGCTGATTGATCTTTCCACCAGTGCATTTTCAGCACTCACCGTCACTTCAATTTCAGTGATAGTTGCTGTTCCTGTAAGTTCAGCTTCACCTGATGCACCATCCTGATATTCAGGATAAAGAAGAAGCACCACTGAAGCACCCAGGGTCATTGTTTCCTGTCCGTTGGTGTCAGTATCGTCCCAATAGCAGTCCAGTCTTCCAGACCATTTCTTCCTGCCTGTCAGATGCGTTTCCCATGAATCACCCATTGCAGTATCAGGAATCAATTCCTGACTGGAACTGACATTGAATGACTTCACTTCTGCTGTTGTGTTGGCCCCTATTTTGACCCTTCCTTCACTTCCTTTGAAAACTGCCATTATGGTACCCTGGAAAAAGTTATTGAATCAGTCCCGACAAAGTTGAAAGACCTGGTGACCGTCTGGTTTTCGGAATTCACACTGACACTTGTCTGTTCCAGAAGAACAGTTCCTGATGCCTTCACATCTGCTGAGGCTATGCCGTCCAGGTAAAGTTCCAGGGTGAATGTTGGCCCTGTGATCCCAGAAGCTGTTGGATCCAGCATCCTGTCATCCTCGATGCTTTCCTGCATCACTTCCTGCGCTGCCGTTTCATCCGTCCTGCCTGCTACACCTGTCCCTGAATCAGTGGATAGTTCTTTGTCCCAATGACAGTTTATGGTGCCAGACCAGCGCTTGTATCCTTCCACATTCCTATTGAACTGGCAGGAAGGCTGTGATCTTCCCAGAATATTTGCTGTGGCTATGTCCCTGTCTATGTTCAGGGAAAAGTCCCTAACTTCAGCAACTGTTTCTGTTTCATTGTCACCACTACCCCAGTCTTTGATGATCTTCACCACCCCATCATTTCCAGAATATGTCGCCATGATTTATAGGAAAAGAGTCAAAGTGTAGCAGGTCAAATGATATTTTCCCTGAATGAATATGTAGCTTCCACATTCATGGAAGCAAACCCCTGAACTTTGGATCCATCCCCACTAATAGTGTATGTGATGTTTGTCACCTGGCAGTCTTTAACCACACCCCCTAGTGTCTTATCTGCACCCACTGCAGCACAGAAAGTTTCAGTCAGTGTGTCAAATGTCCCTTCAATTTCCTGCGCTGTGGTTTTTCTGACATATACTTCCACAATGTTTGTAACTACAGCAATCACTGTTCTAAATGCGGTAGAATTGACAGTGGTATATGACCTGATGTCATTGTCAGTGTAAATCCGAATGGCAGACAAGCTGGCTGCATCAAAAGCATCATACTTCCCTATGAAGGCATTGCCAGCACCGACAGTGGATTCCCCTAGTGCCTGTAAGGCATTCCTGATGTTTGTTTTGGATGCCATTAAAAGGATCTGCTGACCGAAACAGAAAAACCCAGACTCGGATCCACTAGCTTTGAATCCAATGGATCACTGTAGGTTGCATCAAATGAAAGGTCTGCAAAGGATAAAGACTTGTCTGCAGAAACCCCCAGGGTAAAGTCATTGAATCCTGCTTCTGGATCCCCGAAATAGAATTCATTGTATTCTTCCGAACCTATCCCCAGGGAAGTGTGAAGTGTCGCTGAATCTACCAATGGTAGGGATTCCAGTGGATATGCGTAGGCAAATGAATTGTAGAATCCCTGTTCTTCTGTATCAAAGAACGAATTGAAACCCACACTGCCAAAGCCAATATCCTGTTCAATTCCGAATTGAACTTCCCATGAATTTGATGATCCACCTGGGAATTGATAACTGATGACTGATACGGTTGGCGCTCCTGGGATATTGGAAAAAGAATAACCAGCAGTAAAATCAATTTCACCCAGCCTTTCTTCTCCCCCCCTGTCTTTACCAGCACGATATGCCCAAAGATCCACAAAGAAATTTTCATACTCAATCAGGATGTCACCGAAAAAACAGAAGTTCTTATCAATGACTTGTCCTCTCCAAATGTAGGAACTTGCCACTGTAGCAGTGACAGATCCTTTTAATTTTTGATTGTCCTGGGTAATTACCACCCCAGGAACTTCACTTAGACTTTCAGCAATGGCTGCAGTCAAAGATTCTTCTGTGGTAATTACATTCACCACCGTTTCAACCGTTAATTCTCCTGCGCCTTCCGACCCAATAGCTATTTCTTGCCCGTTTACCTTTGCGCCTGTAAAAACAAGCAATGCAGCGAAAACCAAGAAAAAGCCTGTGTATTTAATCAATCTCTTTGTTTTTTCTTCGTAACTCATAATTGTTGTTGGTTAAACGTTTACCGCATTTTCTCCATGATATCCAATGTCCACACCTGATTCTTCCAGGTTGGGACAGATCCTGATGTCTTTGAAAGCCAACTTTGCTATCCCGAAAGATGCCACTGAAACACTTCCACACCATGCAACTGCAATGGCAATGGAAGTGATCTGCACCTGTAATTGCTGCCACACTTGTGGTTCACCGAATGCTGCCATGATTCCACCGACAACACCACCCACGAAGTGTGCAGGTATCACATCCACTGTGTCATCCAGGTTCAATTTCCTATTCAGAAGATCCATGAAGAACCATGCTGCAAACGCAGCCACTGATCCAATTGCTGTGGCCTGTAAAAATCCACTATTACCTGCTGCTGGTGTTATCGCAGCCAGTGCAGCAACCACTGAAGTAGCCAAACCGATCACACTGTTTTTCTGTCCCAGGATTGCATTGATTCCAAGCCAGGTGATGATCCCTGCTGCTGGCGCATAGAAAGAAGCAGCCAGCGCATCTGCAGCCTGGCCATTTGCAGCCAGTACAGAGACAGCATTGAAGAAAGGCCATCCAACCCAAAGCAGCGCCATACCGATCATTGCCAGATTGTTATTCCAGGCATACACATCCCTGTGTTTTCCCCTGTTCCCCAGGAAGTAAAGGCCTGTAAGTGCCAGTATCCCACCAGAAATGTGAACCAGCTTTCCACCTGCCAGGTCAATGTCTCCATGTGAAAGGAAATATCCCCCTTCACCCCATGACATGTGTGCAATTGGACAATAGCTGAAGGTCAGCCACAGCACTGTGATCAATGCCATTGCACCCATCTTGATCCTTCCAAGGAAGGCCCCGAATCCAATAAAGACTGTTAAAATTGCAAACATCATCTGGAACACAACAGCACCCACTTCTGGCAATCCACCAGTCACAGATGCGCTTAAACCATTCTGGAAGTATCCAGTGGATCCCCCGATAAAGGTTCCTTCACCACCGAATGCCAGCGCATATCCGTAAGCACCCCAGACCAATGTTCCTATGGCTGCTATCAGCAACCCGTTGGCCCACACATTCATTGCTTCCTTCTGCCGACCCAATCCACTATTAAAGCAAGCCACCCCTGCATACATTAAAAAAACCATTCCTATCCCTAGAAACAGCAGTGTAGTATTTCCTGTATCAATCATATCTATTCCTTTATGTTGTATCTTGTAGTTTTAGTTCAGTCCAGCCATCCCCCGTATTGAAAATATCCTGGATGGCATAAACTGTGCCACCCGCATCTGTTAAAGTGTCTGCATGATCCAGACTTGTGAAGTCTGCCGTCTTTGCCCCGAATGTAGGTTCCGAATCCTCAAACCCAATGTCCCCAACTTCCTGTCTTTCCTGCTGGTCATTCAAGTGACCCTCGATGGTGTATGCACTCGCCACAGGTGGTGTGATTGTAACAGTCACCCCTGTGTCCCTGGTGGTCTTTACCGCATCCAGGTCTGTTGCATAATCAATGGCCATCTATTTCTTTTTGCTATCTTTCACTGCTGCCTTTGCAGGTGGTTTCCCTGATATGCTGGCTCTTTTTTTTGTCACCAGGCCCCGCTTGTTTGCGTCCCTGTAATAGTCCTGTTCTACCGTAAGAACCTGGCCCTTCCGAACTGCGATTCCGTTAAACTTAAAGGCCCTGTTTGCATATACATCAATCATAAATCTGAAGACAGGAAAGGGGAATCAGACACAAATCTGATCCCCCTTTCCCTAGTTTCTTTTAACAACAATAAATCATCTTATGGTGTTACATCAAACGCATAAGCAAATGAACCAGTGTGTCTGATGTTTGCATCCACATAAATGTGTGCAACCACTTCGATCAATGCCAGTTCCTTCTGCTTGTACGGATCCACAACCAAATCCAATCCACCATACTGTGCGATCATCAGATCGTTCCAGTTGCCGTAAAAGATTTGTGTGTCACTTCCACCTGTGGTCAACTGATCAAAGCTTCCATCTACGCTGGAAGTGCTTGTGATCGTGTTGGTCACATAGGCAGGGTATCCGATGACTTCAGCCTGACCCATTCCTGGTGTCTTTTCCCACACATAACGAGCAGAAGAAGTGCCACCATAAATAGCCTGTCTAAGTCCTTTACGACCAGCAGAACCAGTCAAGAATGCAAGCGCACCAGTTTCAGCATTTGCAATCGAAACCAGGTTTTCCAGTTCCGTCAAATGGCTGTAAGTTGGAACTGCACCTGCAGCACCACCACCAGCACCAGTTGCAATGATCTGTGCTTCTGATTCCAATTGTACATTTGCAGATCCAGAACCTAAGATGTTTGCAATTCCTTCAATGTCATTGGCAGCGCCAGTTCCATAAAGGCAATCTCTTTGCAATCTCAATGCCAACACTTTGGCCAGGTCATCACGAATCAGATTTTCAGTGGCAATGCTGGTTTGAGCAGCAAGGTCTTTACCAAAGATCTGGTATCCACCGATTCTTTTTGGTGACATCGTAACCACATCCAGCGTGAAGGTTCCAGTGGTTGCTTCAGTAATTGCTGCAGTGTTTGCAACATTCTCTGCAGTGATTGCAGTGGCTTGTCTTGGAAACGTAATTGTTCCCACAACACCTGTCAGCATTCTGGCACCCATTTGTTCCAGAACCAACTTGTCACGAAGTAACTCGATGAAACTTTGTGCCTGAAGATTGTCTTCAATCACTAGGTTTCCACCACCAGTTCCATCATCCAAAGTTGCCCGCTGTTCCAAAACTACATTTGGCACAATGGTTCCCCTGGGTTGGATTCCTGAATTTCTGCAATTCTTGGATCCTTCAATGTGAAGTTCAGCTTCCAATCCAGTTAAACGCTGTTCACCAGTTTCCCTGATGACCTTTGCAAAACTGTATCCAGAAATGTCCTTCTTTTCACTTTTAGAATATTCCCTGGCTTCAACTTTTACAACCTGCTCATTACTGCGCTTGTCATAGGAAGTCTGGATTTCTTTCTGGAAGTTAGACAAACTGATTCCACGCTGCACTGCAGATGCTGCTTCTTCCTGCATCTTGAAAGTTTTTCCTGCAGCAAGTATTTCACTGGCTTCATTAAAAGCTTTGTTTCTGATTTCCGTCTTGTCCACTAACTGGACAGATGGCTTTTCCGTTTCTTTAGACATTTTTATTTCCTTTTTAAAGGGTTCATAATCGCTTGGTTTATTTTCATTGCACCTACCAATTCCAACTGAACTATCCGCAGGAACACCTACCACTGACACTTCCAGTGGACTCCACCTTGTCACATTGTATGTGTCCTGTTTCTGGCCTTCCTCTACTTCATATTTGTCAACTGTGTAGCCAACAGATATGTTGCTTCGGATTCCATCATCGACATCCTTCTGAATCTCTTTGGCAAGTTGCGAATGTCCAAAACGCACTGTGGCAAATCCTTTGCCATCTTTTACCTCTGCCGATTCAATGACACCAATGACCTGATCAGTGTTGTGATTGTGCAACAAATTTGCATTCCCTGATGCCAGTCTTCCAAGATCGACCGCATCTTTCCCATGTGAAAGAATCTCAGTTCCGAACCATCTTTCATAGGGTTCTTCTGAACTGAATGAAAGTTCGTATGTGGTTTTTGTCCCATCATGCAGCCTGATTTCCGTTTCACCAGAAACTATGCATTCAGTGACACCATCAATCTTCCTGATGGTTCCAAATCTATGATATGGCCTGTCTGCTATTTCCTGTTTCCTGTGGCTGTTCATTTTCTTTCAAAGTTATTCCTAACCTGTCAGCTTCATCCTGTTCAAGTTTTATTTGTGCCATGACTTCCTTCCAGTTCTTCCCCTGTTCCGCACAGGAATCTGCCAGTGGTTTTGTTCTCAATAGCCAGGCTGTTTCATTTGCCTTCGATTCCTTCTGTGGATCCACCCAGGCCCAACCCCTTGGTTGCCACTTCACATCATTGAACTTTTCCACCTTACTGATGGGAAGATGTGTGTTCCCTGAAATCAGGAACATTGGAAGCCACTTGTCGAAGATCCGTTGCAGAAGATGTGTTGAAAGGAATTCCTGCATGCACCGCCACAAATCCCTGTCACCCAGAAGCCCTATCCTGGCACTGGAATAATTCACATCAGAAAGGTCATTCCCCAGGGTGGTGAAAGATACCCCCAGACCAGATGCAATGGATTTCATTGCAGCAGTCCTGAATTCAGGAAATGTGGTGGATGGCTGTTTTGGATCAAAAGCCTGGAAGTCCATGCCATAGGGAAGTTCCCTGAACACACCAGGTTCAGATGTCATTTCCATATAACCAGAAGAATCATTGGTTCCGTCCTTACCTTTGCCGTCCCCCTGGAATCCCATGCTGGATTCATCCGTCTTCTTAAAGAATCCCATCTGTGATGCAGCAACCCTGGCACCTACCAGTGAAGCTTCTTCCCATCCGTCCATGACTTTCAGTCTGTATCCAGAAGAAGCAAGCCAGGTGCATCCACGCAATTGACCTGGTCTTTCCACCTTAAAGATATGGATGATTGTGTTCGCATCCAGTGCCTGGTGAAATGTTGTTCCTGAAACCGTTGTGGTTTCGTTGTAGTAATACTTTACTGGCCTTCCCCTGTCATCAGATTCAATCCCCAGGTTGATTCTTTTTGTTGGAACACTGTAGTTGTAATCTACCTGCGCAGCATCCAGCACCTGCACCTGGTATCCATACTTTCCATAAGATCCACCCTGGTATTCCTTCACCACCGCTTCCCCGTCCCGCAGGAAGTTCACCAGGATCTGTGATTGTATTTCCTTGAAACTGGATTTCCCAGACAGGTCACAGTTTCCTGGTTTCGACCAGTCATTCCATCCCCGTTCAATTTCCTGGTTGGCCCTTTCGTCTGAACTGCCACCTGGATCTTTTACATTTCCCTGGATCTGAATGCCTTTTGGCCCGATCACATTCTTGTCAGCTTCCAGAAGAAACCCCCTGACTACATCATTGTTCCTGGCAAGATCCCTGGCCCTGGCAACCAACACAGGCCCGTCTACCTTCTGGATCTCATTGATGTGTGAAGTTCCTGTCAGCCATCCCTGAACAAGCCTTTGAATGTTGGCTGTTTCATAGAATGCCCGTTTATTGATCTTCCTGGCTAAATACTTTTTAAGTCTTTTTAAAATTCCCATGTCTAGTATTGGTGAACCTTTATCAGATACCTGCTATCGCATCCCATTTCCCTATTGATCTGATCCTGTTCAGCATCCCAGATGTTCTTCCATGCCCGCCATTCCCTGCGCAGTGATTCCTTTGATTCCTTTGTGATGTTTCTTCCACTGATGGAATAGGCTGCAACATTCTGTGAAGATTCACCCTTTATCAGAACCATGATGGCTTCCATGTTGATCTGCGCATCCGTCCTTTGATCACTGGCAGATACAGCCACAATGTCTGGCTTCACCACCATGATGCCAGTTCTTACAAAGTATCTTTCCCCTGCCAGGGTGGCGAACAGATACCAGTTGTAAGTGTCTGCAGTGTAAGCAGCAGTGGTTGCTGCCAGAAGTGTAATTTCTAGCGTGTTTCCTGCTGTGGGTGATCCTGAAAATCTGAAGGCATCTGCTGCAGACCTGAAGTCATAGGTGTACCCATAACCATTCCCCAGGGTGTAGTCCCCCAGATTGGATGTCCATTCAACTCTTGTCCCTGCGTAAATTGTCCTTGGTTCTAGTGATGCCATTTATTTACAAAGCCCTGTTTACCAGTGAATCTTCTGTAGGCAGCAGGATTCTTTTTCACTGCTGTCTTTTCAACCTTTTTTTGATTCAGTCCCTTCAGTGCTGTCCAGTTAGGATTCAGAATGGATACTGCTGCCAGGTTATAAACCCCCAGATCCCATGCTTCATTCCTGGAAGAAGTGCTGATCTTTGCCCACTCCCTGATTGCAAACCCCTTCACATACCGAACCCGCTTTTCTTCACTTGTCAGTTGCTTAAAGAAGTCCAGGTTATGGCTGTCATATTCTGGGAAGTGGCAGAATCTTGGGCCATGTTCTGCAACTTTCAACATGGATGAATAAAGGTTCTTTGCCGTATCCACACCAATGGAAAAGACTTTCACCCCATACCTGTTGGCTGTCTTTGGCATGGATGCCAGGATGGGTGCGCCCACCACAGATGATCCCTTTATCGGAATGACCCTTCTGTGAAGCTTCCCTTTGCAGAACCTATAAACCATATCAGGAAGATAGCCAGAATCCACACACACACAGGAAATCTGCCACAGCTTTTCCCGTCCTTTGAATTCACGAAGCAATTGCATGTCCAGATTCTTCCAGGGTGTTTCCCCAGAAGTGTCCCCCACCACCTTTCCATACATTATTGACCAGTTTTCATATTCATCCCCCCAGCCTTTCACTTCAAATTCCAGCCTGTCCTTCTGCACATCCACAGATGCTGTCAGGAAAAGAACCCCGTCTGGCACATCAAAAGCATACTTCTCCCTGCGCTGAAACAGTTCACTTTCATCTGCTGCCTTTTCGTGTTCTTCCACAAAGGTTTCCCCCAGGCAGGTGTTCACGAATGTCTTCATGATTTCTGAATCCCTGGCCCGCTTTGCCAGGATGAATGATTCCGCAGTTTCCAACCAGGTCACCCAGGGGGAATAAAGTTCTGACAGGTGGAATCCAGCAATCTTCCCAGGTTCCCCTGTCTTTTCCCAGAATCCATTCCTTACCATTCCAGCCTTTTCTGAATGCGGGATCCTTTCTTCGCATTTCCCACACTTCCATTCAGCATTTACTGGCACCCTTTCATTCCTGGCTTCGGATTCATTCTATACTTCATCGAAATCAATCTGTATGTCACCCCACAGAAGCTGGCTGTGACCTTTGCACTTTGGACAGCGCACCTTGTAAATCCTTCTGTCACTTACTTCATACTGCTTTTCAATTCGGGATCCACCCCTGATGGTAGGTGTCGAAACCATCATGCACTTCCTGTTCCAGAAGGTGGTCATCCTTTTCTTTGCCAGGTTCACAGGATCCCCTTCTGTCCCCGCACTGATCGGGTATCTGTCCACCTCATCCAACAGAACCAACCTGACTGGACGCATTGCCAGACTAGCTGGTGAATTCGCACCACAGGCAGTCAGATGACCACCAGGGAAGATTTTGTGCAGCATGGTATTCCCACTATCCCTGGCCCTGGCTGGCCTGACCAATTGTGAAAGTGGCTTCGTGTCTCGGATCATTGGCGCAAACCTGTCCTTACTCCATGCCTGTGCCAGTTCCAGTGTTGGCTGCACCAGGATCATTGGTGATGGTTCCCTGTGCATGAAGTATCCCACCACATTGTTCAGCAGTTCCGTTTTACCTACCTGGGAAGAAGTCATCACCACAATTTCTTCAATTTCATCATCCAGGATGGTGTTCATTATCTCCTTCTGATATGGCGCTCGTGTCGTTCTCCACACCCCAGGCTCCGCACTACTTTCCTTTGAAAGCTTCCGATATTTGTCTGCCCACTGTGAAATGGTCAGCCTGGTTGGTGACTTTGCCTTGCTGGCAACCTTTTCAACTGCCTGGAAGATATTTTCTTTTGTGATACTGCTGGCAATCACTCGATCACCGGCTTTCTGGGTTTCCACTTTTTCTGCTTCGCATCATCCAGTGGCTGGAACGCATTGATGATCTGTGCAATTGCAATGAACCTGGATTCCCTGTCTTTCCTTATGGAAGGGGAAAGCATCTTTGCCCTGTACTGATTCTGGTGTCGCTTGTGTTCCAGTTCCATCATCACAAAGCAGGTATTCACCAGGAAGTCTTTTGTGAAGACAGATCCATCCACATCCACCATGTTCTTCAGTGTTCCGTATTTTGTTTTTTGTTTAACAATTTTAGGTGGATCCAGTTTGTGCTTCATTTCCAAAGGGTGCTGCTATTTTTCCAATGTGTTTCTACTGGAAGGCTGCAATCTTCTACTGGAAGCCTGTTTTCTTCCAATCACTTCTTTTTGATCTGCTTCTTTATTCTGTCCAATATGCCAGGTTTCTTCAGCATTATGGCCTTGTAAGCATAGAAAAAAGCTTCTTCCAGCCTGTCTTCTGCATTTTCCAGGTTTCTTCCTTTCTTCAGTTCCAGCTTTCCCCAATGCTGCAGCACTGCTGCCTTTATGTTTGCTAAAACCACCGCTGGATCCTGTGGCTTCATCTGCTGCTGCTGCGCTTTGGCCAGTGATTCATTGGCCTTTGCCAGCTTTTTATCCAGTTCCTGGATCTTTTTTTCAGCATCGAATTCAGTCAGATTCTTTTTCTTTGGTTTTGGTTTTGGCTTTGTATTTTTTTCCATGTTTTCTGTTTATGTGAAAGATGTCCTTCCTGAATTGCAGGAATCTTTTGTCGTATGTGTGAACATGGCTCCAGGTTGCGGTCACAGTGGAAACATCAAGTGGCAGTCCTTCCTTTTTCAGTCTGTCAGTCAGTTCCTGAAATCCAATTCTGATATCACCAGCATTCAAAAGTTTTAAAAAGACTTCTGCAGCCTGTGCCTTCACCCATCCTGTTTCCAGTCTGCTGCATGTGTTTTTCTGTAGCCATGCCAGCTTCTGTTCATCTGAAAGCTTTGATGGATCCACCCTTCCGAATGCTGGTTTCCCATATCCCTTGTTGGCCAACTTCTTCCTGATCTGTTCCTTCTTCACCCCCAGGTCATTTGCAACTTCCTGAATGTCTTCATTCCCTTCCACCGTTCTTCTGAAAGCTTCAATTATCGCTGCCCTTCTTTTCCCAGGATCCATTGGTTTTGCCCTTTTGGAAATCCAATCTGGGTGAAGCTTCCCCAGTGTGTTCAGCACTTTCTTTTTATTAGGTTTTGGCCCCACCCACTTTTCCTTTGGCAACCAATCAGGATGCAGGTTCTTCAATGCCCGTCTGATTGATTCTGCACTAGGAAGAATATTCACACTGACACCTTTCCCTTTATGGCATCATGGCAACTGTAGTAGCATAAATCAATGTGCTTAAAGTCTTCTTCCCATATAAACCCATCTGGAACAGTTATCGCATTTCTGGACAAAGCAGAATCCAGCATCAGTAATTCTACATCTGGCAGGTGTCTTGGTTTTCTGCCCAACTGTTCCTTCACCTGGTCAATGTGGTTCAGATAAATGTGCGCATCCCCCAGGGTGTGGATGAAATACCTGGCAGTGTAGCCAGTCACCATTGCAATCATCTGAAGCAAAAGACTATAGGAAGCAATATTGAATGGCACCCCCAGGAACATGTCTGCGCTTCGTTGGTACATCTGGAGGTCTATGTAGCCTTTATGTCCCGTTAAATTATAACTGGCTTCAGGAGAAATCATCTCGTCCCTATACGGCTCCACATTCACCTGCCACATCATGTGGCATGGCGGTAATGCCATCTGGTCGAGTTCCCCAACATTCCATGCGTTTACGATATGCCTTCGGCTGGTTGGGTTCTTGTTTATTCCATGAATCAACCTGGCAATCTGGTCAACCACATCATAATTCACAGCATCTTTGCCTGGTTCCAGATAAAGTCTTCGGATCTTTTCTTTTCTCCATTTTCTCCATTGCTGACCATAAACTGGCCCCAGGTTCCCCTTTGTATCTGCCCATTCATCCCAGATGTGAACCCCGTTTTCCTGCAGGTATCCAATGTTTGTGTCACCCTGCAGAAACCAGATCAGTTCATGCACCACACTCTTCCAGTGAATCTTCTTGGTGGTAACCAATGGGAAGCCATACCGAAGGTCGTATCTCTCCTGCATCCCGAATACTGACAGGGTTCCTGTGCCTGTTCTATCTTCCTTCTGAGATCCGTTGTCCAGGATGTGCTGCAACTGGTTCAGATATTTCTTCATTTTAAAATCTCCTTCACCTGATCCCTTGTAATTCTTTCCTGACTTCTGCACCATAGGTTCACCCCCCGCTTTTTCTCCACACTCAACAGCTTTTCCTGTTGTGATGTGATCACCTGCCAGGTGGTGCAGTGAAGATATGGTCTTACATCATCCCCCTGGAAGAATGCCAGCTTCCTGATGGAAGCTTTGCCCAGAACCCCCCTGGCCAGTCTGTAAATATGCCTGGATGAAATACTTCTGACCCGCTTCACTGGTGCAGTGTGCTTCCGTTTCAGGTAATGAAAATCTGATATGGGTTCATTCATCAGTTCCTTTTCACGTTGTAATCAATTGGGAATTGATCTGATAGCTTTTCCATCTGCTTTTTGCACTCTTTCAGCAGCCTGACATGACCTTTTACATGCAGGATCTTCAGGTTATCTTCCATGCTTTCCGAAGACACATCATCCATGAACTTTTCCATGTCTTCCCACTTGAAAGATATGACTTCACTGGTTGCATTGCTGACCTTCTGCACCATCACTTTCCAGAATTCAGATTTCTGTTTCTGTGTCATCGCCATTCTTTGGTTCCTTTTCTCTTGGGTTATATGCTGAAAGTTCGTCCAGCGCTTCATGCAGTTCCCTTTCCATTTCCCCCCTGATCTTTTTGAAATCCGTTTCCCCTACCATTGCACCTGCCAGCTTTGATGGCATTGAAAGGATCTTCGCCCTGAATGACATCACCATGTCTATGTATTCAGTCTGAATTGCTTCCAGGCTGACCAGATCCCCCCTGCGTTCCGCATTGTCCAGTTCATACTTGTCTGCCTGTTCCTTTGCCAGTCTGGCCTTTTCCCTGTTCAGATCCAGCTTGTTCAGTTCACTGTCAGTGTCATGTCCCACATACTGAATGCCACCCCACACTGCTGGCCCGACATCTGCCATCCAGTACATCTTTGACTTCCCATTCACCCTGCATGGCCTGACCGAATCCAATCGTTTGGAAATGGTCTTCCTGTCCATGCGGAATTCCAGTGTCATTTCACTGATATTCCATTCCTTTGGCATCTGGGTCATATCACAATCTTTCTGTATTCTTCCAATGGGATGGCTGCAGTTCTCACATTGAAACGTTCAGGAAATCCACTATAACACAGAATGCACCTTTCCCCATCCACCAATGTGATCCCATGAAACACCCTTTTACCATCGCCACTTCTTTTAAATAGTTCTTTTGCATTTCGCAGCCAGGATCCTTCCCTGGAAAGTGGCAGCATGACTGAATGCCTTTCCTGGCCTGTCACTTCCCATCTATTGAAAAGACCTGCTGCTTTCCCCTGATCCAGTTCTTCTTCTGAAAGTAGTTTCCTTTCTTCCTTTTGCATCAGTTGTTTTTTATAGCATCCCCCATCCAGTTCATGGAAGAAAGTGGCACTGTTCGTTCCTTAAAAAGCCTGTCCATGACCGCCCTATTCTTGACCCGTAATTGCATGAAGTACATAAGTTGCTATATTAGAGACCG
>Ga0114899_1001479_pt1 | contig 13773 bp, 11 predicted proteins | sample MalvireepMed_215_FD_83497 | JGI IMG/M metagenome (GOLD analysis project Ga0114899, IMG submission 83497) | Marine viral communities from the Global Malaspina Expedition - Malaspina viral metaG DeepMed_215 | ecosystem: Environmental > Aquatic > Marine > Oceanic | place: Mediterranean Sea... | reverse complement strand
TTCTGCTTTACAAAGTACTGCGATATTCCACTAATATTTTCTAAAGAACTCGTTTGGCTGTTGGCTACACCTGATAAAGAAATAACATTAGAAATATTTGCAGCAACCTTTAGATGAGAGTTGATCACCTGAGAAACGGGGTTTGTCTCTGTTCCGCTTAGTGTTATATCTTCCGTCCTATACACCTCAGGGGTGATAAGTTCTACTAGATCTACAAAGTTAGTCTTGTAGTAGTTTCTAGGATTCGGTGTGTACTTACTGTCGCCCATTAATCTAATAATTCTACATTAATTGTTAAATTATTCAACTGAATAATTTCATTAAAATCAACTGAAATATCTTGCCCAACATTATCTATAGTTGAATACCGAACCTCGTCAACCTCAAATATTTGCCTATTAATTTGTGATACATTAAAGGCTTCTCCAAACTCTCTATTATCTATACTCATGTAGGTCATAATCTTATCTCTAACTCTTGCTTTAATTTGATCTTGGTTCTCTCGTTCCTCTTTATCAATTTTAATCGTTGTAACTAAATCTAAAGTTCTAATAAGACCATCAACAATAACCACATCATCTGTAGCCATCTTCTTTTTAGCTATAGCATCTAGTAATTGAGTTTTAAAATTTGTAGTACCTCGTTGCAACTGGAAATCAGATGCCTTTTCTAAAACATAAATATCAATTATATTAGCAGAAGAATAAGCCTGTCGTGTAGCGGCAGTGGCTTTACCAACTGTGCCAAAAGTGCTGTTAAAGGTATTAGCAAATACAGAATAATCTTCTAAGGTTACTAGACGATCTTGCCTTCTAAAATTTAAAGGAGCAAAGCGTTTTGCGTGATCTAAGGTCTCAGCGTTTGCGCCCCCTGTACTTTTTGAATTATTTGTGAGAGAAACCGAAGCAACACCACCATCAAGAGTAACAGCCATACTATTATTAATAGTATTTTTTCCTATGTTTCCTCGGGTTCCTCCACCAACTCTATAAAATACATAATAATTAGAGGTATCGTCTGGAGAAACTCCCACACTCCCGTCACCAAAAACTACGGTAGCATTATAATTATCATCATAAATAACTTCAAAGATTTTATCTGAAGAACCAGAAGCAAAAAAGACATTAGGTACTTCAACAAAGGCCCCAGTCTTGGTGGCATCAGGTCCGTCAGTAAATACTTGAACACTAGCTTCAACCACAGGACCTTTTGTAAGCTTAATAGTCTTAACCCCTTCCGTTGCTGCGAAGCTTCCAGTATCTCTAACCAAGGCACCTTCTTGTAAAACTATATTTTCAAAAACGGTTACAGGAGTACCAAGCCCCTCGGCAGCAGTAAGGGTTATGATACCAGTCTGATTAGCGGTATCCACAAGCCCATTGACCACTTTATATAATGTATAAGTTAGCACTCCTCCATCTTCAGGGGAAACAGTTTCTATAGTTCTATTACTAGCCTCAATCGTAATATTGGTGCTTACGGGGTCAGCAGAAGTAATCTTCGCATCAGCCGCAGCAGAAAGAGGACCTTTCATACGAATTCCAATTAATTGTAAAAGCTTCTTAATGCTAGGTCGTTGTGTAGCTGTGGCTAAGAAGTTCTCATTAGCAAGCATATCAGCTTTCATGGACATAACAGATCCCATGTAAGCCACAAGCTCTAAGAACATCATCCCTAAATCCGACTCAACAAAGTATTTATAATCTCTCGGGTAAACTGCCTTTGCATAAGCAATCAGAGAATCCCTAAGAGTAAGAAAATCGGTAGCAGCAAAGTTAATAAGAGACGGTCTCTTTACAATAGGGACTTCCGCTAACTTCATAAAGTCCGATGCAATGGTTCCAGAAAAGTTCATGATATATTTACCTCAACATCAAATGTTTCTAAATCAGCAGTATCCAATCGTAAAGATAAAACTACTCTAAGTGAGTTTCCTCCCCCTGGTCCTACATTTCCGAAAGGAAATACAGCTAGTTTTGCAATGTGGGCTCCTACAATATAATTCTTAAAGGAATATTGAATCTCTCTCTTAATTGATTCAAAAGTAGCTTCATCGAGTGGTTGGAAAAGATATTTCCTCAAGTTACATCCAAAGTTCGGAAGCAAAATTCTCTCTCCCCTCTGGGTCAAGAGAAGTTGTTTGACGGCACCTCTAATCATAGCAATACCAGAACTCTTAGATAAAAAACCCCCTCCTAGAGAAGATCCTAAAGGGAAGGATAATCCATAGACCTCTTGCTTCTGTGAGGTTACTGCTTGTTTCATATACCTCGGAGGTATACTTCCAAAAACCGAAACTGTTTGATTGGCTGCCATTAGATCTTAATATTCTTGAAGAAGCCTTTTTGGGCTTTGTAGTTCTTTAAAACTTCTGCATTATCTAGGGCTCTAGAGTAAAATTTCAAGCTTCCTATATTACCGCGCAAACCGCTTGTTATTCCTCCACGATCTCCTCCTAAGAAATTTCCATGTTTATACATTCCATCTGTATATCCCCCACCCACTATCCAAGGAGTATAAAAGGTGTTTAAGAGGGGACCTTGTTTTAGTACCCTAGGTCCATCAACCGTAGTAGAAGAGTATTGGAAACTGTTATCTTTCTTAAAAGAGGGTAAACTTGGTGGCCTCTGAGGGCTTACACCGAAGACTGTAGATATAGCGGAGGTAGCAACTAATGATCCATCAGCAAAAAATTTAATAGTATCTGTAGTAGGATCACAAGATATATCAATAAGAACAAATTGAGAAGATACATTACCAAAGTCTGTGGCAGAAAGGTCAACTTTCATTTTGTAAAAACTTGCATAATCTCCACAATTAGCATCATCGTTATTAATCCAAGACGCAGCGGAGGAATCTCTAGCTTGGGTTGGGGCTATAAAGAAACTTAATGAAGAAGCAGGGTCGTTATCATAATTGTTATTACTATATCCCGACAAACCTAAAGGATATCCTGCCTCAGTAATTCTCCGATCCCTAGTAAATCCACAAACCATTCCTCGGACATATTGATCTCCCCTCTTATTTTCTAAGAAGTCTAAGTCTGTTGGTACTCTTTGATAGGTCACAGAAGAAGTACCTGAAGCAACCCCTACATTTTCACTGGCTAAGAGTGCCTTAGTTAAGGATGATGCTGTCGAACTAAGCCAACCTAGTTCTCCATCCATAATGTTGGGAACATGAGCCCAGCATTCCATAGTAAATCCGCTTGGCGAATAAGTTAGATCTTGGAATTCTCTAGTGTCAGGAAGCTTTGCATATGATCCTAAAGCTGATGCTGCTGCGGTATCAGTAGATTTATTCTTAACAATACCTTCAAGATAAGGAATCCCAATACCAGAAACAAAAACTATTCTCTTCGAAGGCCCAACTAACTGAGCATTATTATACATATCCTCAGTAGCACAGTTAGTGACAGGGAAGGCTACAGAGGAGGGCAATTCTATAGTGGTCTCAAGGAAGTTATAAATTGCAAACAGATCTTTATTTACAATCTGATCAGTCAGAGATAAAACAGACCCTGCATAGGTGGATGAGGGGGTATAAACAATAGCTCCTTTTCCTACTGTAGGGACCGTTAAATGATCAATATTTAATGAAGGGGGCTTGGGGCGCGTTCCAGCAAATTTTACATCAATAGGCAAAACTATACCCACAACATCTGCTTGTTTAAAAATCAGAGCATTTTGTTTTTCAATATCTACTTCTAAATTATAATCAGCTAAGTAGGAGAAATCATTAATGGGCACCTCACCAGGAGCGAACAAAGGTCCTCTTAAATTCCCGTAAATCTGCGGGGCCTTTACAGCAACTTCAATTTGCTTCTTTCTTCTATTTATCTTATTGTTGTGGTTAGCAATTTCAGAAATAATTAAATTTCGCTGATTAGTTACAATTGAAGAATCTTCTCCATAACTACCAATAAAGGAAACTAAATCAGAAGATAAATCAAAAGTTTGTTTGTTTCTTTGTTGTTTCAATACAGAAAGAAAGTGATCTCTGAGATAGTAAGATTGAAGACCTTGACTATCATCAATTCTATTGGGATCAAAAATGTTATCTTTAAATTTATTTAGCGAGTCAATAGAAACCGCTTGACCCCTCCCTCCTAGGTTGGGATCATAATCGTATTTCCATTGGTCCCCAATAGGAACGATTCCCGAAATAGCTAGAAATACGGGATCCAAGCCCCCAGACTGAGAATCGTAATAAAGACCGTCAGAGGTTAGCACATACTGCCCAGTGCTGCTTCTTGGAGGTCCATAAGTAAGTCTAAATACTTCTTCTTCTTCTCGTCCAACTTCGGGATCTTCCAAAGAATATCTAGGAAAATCAGTTCCATCAAGAGCGAGATCTAAATCTCTTGTGTCTAATAGCCTAGGCTCTAATGAGGGGTCTGCGGCTCTTGCTTTAAAGATATCATTAATTTCATCAAGCTTATTATTACAGGTAGAAATGAACTGGGCTGCTGATTCTAGTCTAGCCTTGTCTCCTGCATACATGGAATCAAAGAGTTCGTCAGCTTGTGATTTGGGGAGAGTAGCCCTCTCGTCAGCAGAATTTCCAGATTGGTAGGATTGAAGCTCATTCCACTTATCAAGACAGTCAGATATAGAATCTACTTGGCTTTTAATATTCGTATAGTTTTGATAAATCTGCGCTCCAAAAGAGGAGGCGAATTGAAACGCTGCCAGCAACCCAGCAAGGTTGCTCTTGGTTTGATTATCATCATTGTCAATTCCTTGCCATGCAGTATCTGACATAAACTTAAAAACACCATTCCTCGTATCAAACTCAATAATTCCAGTATTAAGCATTAACTTCTTAAATACTTCTTTTGTTATTTCATTTGCTTTCGATTTTCCTGCTGAAATTTGAGATTGCATATTACTCAAAACAGAGCTTGGAAGAAGGCTCATGGCCCCTGCTGCCAGATTGAGCATACAACTAGGCATCCCATAAGCCATACCTAAAGCCTGAAGGGGGCCAGTTCCTGTATTGCCTTGTACCTTTAAGAATGTTTCTAAATCAAATGATGCCATAATTACCTCTTAGTATGTAGTAATTCCAGTATTACCGTACCGACTTTGCTTACTTGATATTTGGGGACGATCTGCACTTGCTCCATTTGCTAGATTTATTTTAGGAGCTTCAATATTAGCCTCTCCTACTGCATTAATTTCTAAGTTGCCTCCAGAGGTAATATTATACTTTCCTCCACTCTCCATCTTAATCGCACCCCCAGCTTTCATGTTTATATCTCCTCCAGCCTCCAGGCTAAGAGTTCCTTGTGTCTTAATAACTATGGAGTCTCCACTCCCTCCATTGGTTTCAATCTGAATAACTTGATTATCGCCATTAGTATTAAGACATTCAATGAATATTCGACCCTCTTCTGCTTGAGTGAAAACATTTACATCTCTCCATTTACTTTGAATATTTACATTACCACAAGGAATTTCCTCACCCCACTCAAACCCACTAGCAGTATTAAGCAACTGAAGCTCCCTCCCCCCAGCCCCAACCACCACATCAGTTTGAGATTCTGTATTAATATACTTTTGAGGACCGACACTCTCAACCTGAATAGATCTAGCAGGGACGCTATTATTTTGCGGGTTATCGGCTATCGTGATCTTACTCCCGTTTCCAGAATCTAAGATAATAGCATCAATAGCTGGGGAATCAGATAAAGTAACTTTCTTATTTATATTTGATTTTATTTCTGTCCTATTATTAATGAATTCAGGATTGTAATCCTGACCTATAATAATACCGCCCCCACCTGGGCCTGTAAATTGGACTTCCATGGGCTCCCCTCTTGCTCTGTACAGGTCTGGGTTGGCTCTCTCTATAGGATATAGTCTATCGTCACGCAGAGTAGGACCATCGACTTGGAGGGGCTCTGGAGCAAAGGTGGCTCCCAGGTAATACCAGGAATCGGAGCTTTCTGGTTTACAAACTAAGACCTGAGTTCCTACTTGAGGAACGCCTATAAAAGCTCCTGCTCCATTAGAAGCATAAGGGCTCACATACTGAACTCGTTTTTCCTCATTTCCTAACTCAAAAATTCTAGCTAAGAACGATCCACTTCTACTTGAATCGGTTCTATCCCTAACCTCTGCTAATGAAATTATCTGACTCATTCCGTATCCTCCTCTTCTGTAAACTTAGGGGCATTCTTTACAAGACTAAACTCTGAGGAAACAGTGCTTGTATTAATAATATGCTTGAATCCCATTACCTTATAAAGACCACTAAAGAACGAATTAAGTAAAGTTCTTTCTCCCTGAACAGATTGCTTTATACCAGCGTCTTGAGCAAAGACTATACAGGGAGAAGATATGTGGTGGATATTTGATACATGGAAAAGCGGGAGAGTTTTTATACTCATTTGAAGAGCCTGTCTATACATATTTTCCATCATATCAGTCATAACGGATTGCGGATTTCCTGGTAATAGCTGATCTATCTCAATCAGCCCCTTAAGATCATCGTCATCTCCTTGTTCCTTTTTTTCTAGTAAAGCAGCAACAGAGTTCGCAGCCGTAAGAGGGTCCTGTACTTCAAGCTCTTTCATAAGTTCTATGGAGACTTTCCCCTTTAAACCAGCTATTATTTCTTCTCTATTATCGGCATCTAAAGAAAAGTTCTTTTGTCTTAAGTACGCAACAGCAGCACCAACAGTCCTAATAGGAAGAGATCCTGTTCCAATAGGTAAAATACCTTCTGCTACAGCCGAAGCTTTTCTAGTAACCATCTTTGAAAATCCAGACTTTAGTTGTGCAAAATAAACTCCTCCAAATTTAAAGGTCATGTCTAGAATATTGGGGTTTGTTGTGTTGTATTTAAAAATAGGAATTCCTTGCTTCTTTATATAATCTTTTTCTGTGTCAGTAAATTCTTTATCAGAGTACCCAAAGGTGTCAGGAATATCAGAAATATCTCCAAACGATCCTACACCTGTAATAGGAGGAAATGCAATTTCTCTAACCGCTTTATTATAGCTCTTATTAGTTAGGATAATTGCATCTAACGGGTGGAGGGGAATTGCTTTGATTGAACCAACAATACCTGCTTTATGAATTTCAGCTTGTTCCAGAGCCTTCTTTTCTAAGGAAGCTATATTAAAGGAAGATGCATCGGCATCAAGGGCAGGGGCAAGTAAATACTTAGCAAAAGTGTACCCCGTGTCTGTACCTGCATATGCGGCTTGTTTTTCATACTTATCCTGATTCTCTTTAGCTAAAGAGGCAGCATCTTCGTACTCTTGTATATTTTTAAACTTGGAATCTAGATCAATCTTTCCATAAAGATACTTCTGAATCAAGGCTTGGTCCCCAATAATAACTGCTTCTTTTTGTGTATTAAATTCTTTGTAACCACCAAAAGTTGGAAACTTATGTGTAGGGAGGGTTTTAATATTACCTCCCCAAAAGTCCAAAAGCTTTATATCTGTCTCATTAAATATACCTAACTTTATTTGATACTCTTCTTTAGCATTAAGATTAATCTTATTAATAATCGTATTGACAACATCCATATGATTTGGAATACCTTTATTACTGGCTTTTTGAGCTATAGCATAAAAATCATGTACATCAAAATATTGTGCAAACCTTTCATCAGCATTAGTGGTCTTTTCATACTGTTGATATAGCGAGATCTCATGACTAGGTATAGCTCCTAATCCAGATGCGGCTGAAGAGTTAGCCCCTGCTTTATAAACCTGATGAAGTTCTAACCCAAAAGAATTTAAGAAGTTAGATATGAAGTTTTCTTTATATCCTAAAGTTCCCAATTCAGGATTATACTGGTACTTTACTATATCTGCAATAAGAGAACCTTCCTGGACGGCACTAGAGGAATCAAATATCTCCACCCCAGAAGCATCCTTTGCTCTTAGTAGCTTCCCCATAGCCCCTCTTGAGTTTGTAAGACTATCATTAATCCACTGTCTACAAGTAACATTAATATTTGGAAGGAGAATAATCACATTTGGATTTCCTGTTGCTTTTTGAACATAGCTTCTTAGAGCATCAACGATTATAGAATGAAAATCAAATTGTCCTAACTCCGAAGATACCATTTTTAGTCCTATCTTATCTAAAGCATCTGAAATATCACTTCTATTTTTATAGGAGGTTTCAATGTTTCCTTTTCCCAAAGCATGGTCTTTTATTTTTCCTTCAATACCTGCAACAGCGAGGTTCTCTAAACCTAAATGATCAAGAGGATCATAAGCTCGTCCATTAGCTAGTATTTTAGTAAATTCGATAGGTTTGGAGATTCCTGAGTATCGTTGGGTCAATCCAGCTAAGTCTAAATCTACTTTCTCATTAGAAGCTCCCCTTCTTTGGCTTAATTGAACTGATCTTGCGGTAGGAGTTAATTTTAAAGTAATTTTTCTGGCTCCTTTTACAGTAATATCCGCACCAGTCATTATTGTTCGATGGGGACCAGACCAAAGATCTAAATTATTGCCTGATCCATAAGCTACAAAAAATTCTTTTTCTCCATAATGCTTCTTCATCTTTTTTTGAATCTCTGAGAAAAACTGATTATCATAAAGCATCTGGCTTTTCTTAACCTCTTCACTTGCTTTTCCTGAAATTACATCTTCTCCGAATTGTTCTAAAGTCTTGTCTTGGGCTATAGCTTGTTTTTCATAAGTAAACTTATTATAAGCTTCCGTGTTATAACTAAATCCAGCAATGTTTCTAGTTATACTATCGGACATAAACCTACGCTCAAACTCTCCTTTAGGATCAATAAAAACTAGCGTCATTTTCATGCCTTTGCCTATACCCAGGGTATGTTCAAAAGAAAGAAAGTTAGGGTTTGATTCATTATCAAAAAGAAGAACATCATCTAGATCTCCCCCTTTAGTTAATCCTTGAATTAAACTTTTATAAGTTGCTCCAGTTGTAAAGAGTCTATCCATTACCTCTCTATTGAAGCCAATAATTACATTCGCTGTGGGGACTCTCATTACAATTTAGGTATAAGAATTCTTTGGTTTTGTGTAAACCCTTCTCCAGGGTCAGAGATACCGTTTACCAACATGAGAAGCCACCAATTTTTAGGACTACCGTAAAAAACATTAGCTATAAGGTCTGGGCGATGCTCGTATCCAGCAGGAACATACCCAACTTCATATTCATAAGAATCTCCTAAGTTTGAGAGAAGTCTATCAAACTTCGGGGTATTTAGGATGGTTGTTGTGGTCACACCCCTATGCAAAACTTGGTTATAGTCTAAGCTATAAGGTCCTCTATTTTTTCCTAAAGATGCCATTATCCTCCTCCGTATCCTGGGTCCATGCTATGAGTCTCACCTAACACAACGGCTTCCCATCCTGCTAGATTGTCTTTCTTAATAATATCTGTGGTATCAAACTCTCCAAAGTCGCCAGTCCGTATCTCATCTAACTTCATAGTAATCTTCAACTGACGGGGTAATAAAGTATCCATATCATATCCCGCTGATTCATTATAGTCAATTGAGTAATTAGTACATATACACGGAATATCTTGATATAGAATTCCGTGTCTTAGTCTAATTATAGGAGGACCATAAAGAGGGTTTTTTGCGTTGTTTACTACACTAGATCTAATAATGTTTGTCCAATAAATAATCATATCAATAATACGATATTTTAGTTGTTTTTGCTGATTATCATCTAGAGTTTTTACCGCAGCTACCTGTGCCCCAGGGCTTCCAGGATTTGTATCATCAAAACTTACTACAGTTCGATTATCAACAAAAGGCGACTCAAGTGAACCAGGATTTAAACCATAACTTTGAATAAATTCTTCTCTCTCCTCTACCGTCATTCCTGATGCTGCCCAATCCGAATTTAAAACTTGTGTTGCTGAATCTACAGCTAGTTCTTTTGTATATTCAGTTCCAAGTTGAAAAGCCATTCCCTTTGGCGCAGAGTCAGCTTTATATGGGTTTAAAAACTTTTCTTTTTCAGAGTCTACATTCTCTGGATCTTTTTCATACTTAACGAACTGATCCAGTGTAACTCCTGGGTGATCATCTAAAATATGTGGTAGGGTCATATTGAAAGATAAAGAAAGGGTTTTAGAATCGGCTCCCAAGTAACTGTACAAATTACTTGATCTAGAAATCAAAGAATACTTTTGATACTTTGCTTTCTTAGATTCTTTAATACTAACATTTTCGAAGAAGGGCAACTCAATAACATAGTAATCACCCCCCTGCGTTGGTACAGGGAAGTAAAACATGAGCTTTGCTCTTTCGGGTAATGCTCTATCAACTATGTGTCTGTTTGTCATGATTTGGAATCATCTTGATCTTGATGAGTGCCTCCTGCTACTGCCTCTGCGGCTGCTTTTTCTCGTTGTTCGTTTGCTGTTCTTAGCTCCTCTAACATCTCTTCTGAGGTCGTATCTCTTCCAACCCCAAGGATACCTTCAATGCTTCGTCCAAGCATATTAGCTGTTTGATCTAAGAACTCTGGGGTTGTTTTAATTTCTGGGGCCGTATTTTTTGCTGTCTCTTCTGAAGCATCTTTAATGTCTGATGTAAGTCCCATAGTCTCTTTGTCAGTTTTTATTTGTGTGTTGAGAGCCTTCATAAGCTCACTATGATTCATGTCATCAATAGCCTCTCCCTTCTCCTTTGCAGCTTTTGCCACCTTTATATTAGTCCTAACCGTCTCGGCAGATTCTTGAAGAGCAAGACCCCATTCTTTCAGCGTGTCAGAGAAAGGAATCATGTCGCTTAAAGAAACGAGGAGCATCCCTAGCCCGTTCTTTAATTTTTGAAAAGCTTCAATTAAGAACCCAGTTACCTTTTCTGTGATACTCCATTTCTCGTTTAGCTTTTTAAATCCAGCAACAAGAAGAGCTACCCCTGCTCCTATTGCAGTAAGAGCAAGAATAAGTGGCGCAAAAGGAGCTAATAAGATACCAAGTGCAACTGTTAGAGCGACAAAGGCTCCTATTAAAAGAGGGATAGTGATATCAACAGCCAATTTAAACTTATCTCTAAGATCTCCGAATTTCTTTTTTATTTTATCAATCATTCCTGAAAAGCCTCCCAACTTCAGGAACACCTTAACTAAAGAATCCACCACAAGCATAACACCCTTTCTAAGTGTAGTTCCTATTACGATACCAATTCCCTTAATTATTGGGAAAAACTCCTTAAGCATCTCCTGGAGAGGTATCATAATCTCATCTTTAATAACACTTAATTGCTGACCAAATGCTTCAGCATCAGCCCCCTCTTGTTTTACTCTCTGTCCGAAGGCATCCTGGACAGCGGTGAGTTGGATAGCTGAATCACCAAAAATTTCAGAAGCTACACCAACCTGAAAGAACCCCTCGCTTGCATCTCCAACAACATCTTTAAAAGTTCCTGAAGCTTTCTCGATAGCGTCTTTTATAATGCTCTGAGCTTCAGCGGAACTCTTTGCGGCAGAAAGCTGTTCTCTTACATTTCCAATACCTAGCTTAGTTAATTTTTCATAACCATCCATACTAGTGTCCATGATCATATTCATGACACTATCCATGGGACCTTTCATCGAAGGTCCTAATTCAGCGGTTAAGGTGGTAAATGCCTGAGTAACCTCCGCACCCATACCTGCTAATTTTTGGGCAGGAAATGATTTAGCTAAGGTATCTATAGCACCAACCAAAAGATCAGTACTAACCTGCCAAGTTGCCCCTAACTCTGGTAGTCCTGCTGCTAGATTGTTCGTAGCATCCCTGGAAGTACCGAGAGTCATTTCCATCTGAGCAAAAACTTTAGCGGTTTTAGCTGACTGGGTTCCTGTTAATCGTTGTTGGTTAACAAGCCTAGCAACCCCTGCGGTATTCCCCTGAAGACCAGCCTCCATACCAGCAATAGCACCAGCAAATCTTTGGTTCATATCCCCTCTCAAACCCTCCATTGTGCCACCAAGCTGGTTGTTAGTTTGCTCAAAGGTCATGCCTAAAGCTAAACTAGCTTTTTCAGCTTTCGTGGCAAACTCAATAGCACCTTTGATTTGGGAGGTTAACCCTTCCATGGCTTTAGTTAAGCCACCTAGTACAAGATCTGATACTACCATTATGCTATTTTCCTTATTCGTCTGACGGGTCCATAAATATTAGACATTATATATGTTCTGTAATTATCTTCAGGGAGTTCCTTATTTTTATATAGAGTTTCTAGAGAATCTGGTGAATAATCTCCACCCTCAGGTATCTTAAAGCCCGTTAATAACTTATTACCTGTTGCAGCATCTCTGGTAATAGGCTCAGTAAGCAAAAATAGCCTCTCGGCCCTACTCCCCTTACCTATCCCTAACTTGTATCTAAAGAATAATACATCCCCTGGGTCTGCACAGGAGTCCGATTTAGGGACCATAGACACATCCATAGATGGATCTGCTCCAACAGATTTTAAAAAATCCTGAATTTGTTTTGAAAATTTAGCCATGTCTCCTTATTATATATAAATATTAAGTTTAAACCATGAATAATAACCTAGACATAGAGATTATAGATTTTCTTGATTTGATAAATGAAACACTTAGTTATTCATTCGTGGAAAAATGGAGACATAAGTACTCTGAGAAGTTTGTTAAGCATTTTCAGTTGAAGGTTCTGGATGCTATGAATAAACAGAAGCCAATCAAGCTTGAGATGCTTTATAATTATCTAACTAAGAAGTGTAAGTATTCACCAGATCAGGTAACTAACTTCTTTAGGTCGATAGAGATAGATATCTATCACCCCTTTATATATGGTACTTATCCTAAGACTTCTTCTTCTTCCTAGCTTTTAATTCTTCTATCGTTTTCTGTACTTCATGCATAGTACAGAATTCAGGGCAAGCGGTCTTGTAGGCACACCAGTTACAGAACTCGTTCCTGTTAGACCGCATCTCATCTTTCTTCTTCTTACGGATCTTCCAGACCTCATCTACGATCTTCCGTAAGTGAGCATTAATTTGAGGGACTGAGTACTGAACATGAACGAAGTTATTAGTGAGGGGATAGTAATGTGCGGCCACTATCTTAGAGATAGGAACCTCGTACAGCTTACTAATAGCATATACATAACCTTTTAGTTGAGTATCCTGATAAAGCTCAACTTTAGTCTTTTCCCTCTTAGAAGTCTTATAGTCGATAATAAGATATCCACCATCATCACCTTTGATTACTCGGTCAATAATACCGTTCAAGGTGATATCATCCTTTACGGGAACTTCAAAGACTAGTTCGGTTCCCGTAGTGTCCCCCAACTTTGCATTGAACTTAAGAAAATTGTCAATACATCTTAAATCCTTGCCCTCATACTTCTTTGATACCTTGTATGAGCCTTTCACTTCTTCAGCGATCAACAGCATCTCATCTTGAGTTTTTGCGTTCACCCCGTCCTCTAGGACTTTGTGGATATAAGACCCAAAATGGAGAGCCTCAGTGTTGGTCTCAGGAGGTTCGGGGAGACGATCAACATACCTATAACGGTATTTCAGTTGGCATTGTTTAAAAGTTTGGAACTTAGATTCGGAAATTGTTTTTATGTACATAGTAGCACCTCAGTTTATTAGAGACTATATTACGCAGAACTTCAGGGATATTGGCAAACTCTCTGCTAGTGGGCGCGAGTTTATCATGGAGTCTTTGTTCGTAAAGAATGACTGGAAGAAGCACATGAGCGTCAATGTAGATAGTGGTATGTGGCAGTGCTTTAAGACAGGAAGATCTGGAAACTTCACCAGACTCTACTCAGAAGTAGAAGGTGTTCC
>Ga0114899_1001476_pt1 | contig 13794 bp, 9 predicted proteins | sample MalvireepMed_215_FD_83497 | JGI IMG/M metagenome (GOLD analysis project Ga0114899, IMG submission 83497) | Marine viral communities from the Global Malaspina Expedition - Malaspina viral metaG DeepMed_215 | ecosystem: Environmental > Aquatic > Marine > Oceanic | place: Mediterranean Sea... | reverse complement strand
GCACGACCCTGTATTCACACAAGGACTGGCGGGAAAAGCCGAACACTTATTAAACACAGATGATATACCTGTAGTTCAAGTCGATCGTGGTGGTCAGGTGACTTATCACGGACCAGGTCAACAAGTGGTTTATTTCCTGATAGACATCAAACGAAAAAAATTAGGCGTTCGGCAACTCGTCACCGCGATTGAAAATTGTGTCGTTGACCTTTTGGCAAAATACGAAATTAAAAGTGCACCAAAAGCCGATGCGCCAGGTGTTTATGTCGGCGACAAAAAGATTTGCTCTCTAGGTTTAAAGATCAGAAGAGGAGCCTCTTTTCATGGGTTGGCTTTAAATGTTGCTATGGATAAACAGCCCTTTGAAAGGATCAATCCATGCGGATACAAAGGCATGCAAATTACCCAAGTGTCAGAATTGGGCGGGCCGAGTGATTTAGCAGAAATCGCTACTGATATAATACAGACAATAAAGACTCGGTTGGGCTATCAAAATTTAGAAATTCCAACCAATGAATTAAAGTTTGAACCTTGTTTATCAAAGCAAGTTTGAGGTTAACCATGCAAGACGATAAAAGAATTCCAATTGTGATCAAAGACGCAGCAGCTGAAACCAGAGTCACTAGCGGCAAGAAATTTGAAACCGAACAAGGTTTTTCTGCGATTAAAAATGGGATCAAGCCAAATAGAGCGTCTGACAATGCTCATTTGGGCGGCAAACCAGACTGGTTAAAAATTAAATTACCAACCGGCGGTCAATACAAAGAAATGAAAGCCAACGTGCGTAAAAATCGATTGGCGACGGTGTGTGAAGAGTCTATGTGTCCTAACATGGGCGAGTGCTGGAGTGCTGGAACTGCAACTATTATGTTGATGGGTAGCGTGTGTACCAGAGCTTGTCGTTTTTGTGCAGTAGACACAGGAAATCCAAAAGGGTGGCTAGATAAAGACGAACCACAAAACGCAGCAGAATCTGTTCACGCAACTGGGCTTAAATATATTGTCTTAACCTCTGTTGATCGAGATGACATTGAAGACGGCGGCGCGCAACATTACGCTGATTGTGTTAAAGCAATTAAAAAAGCCAGCCCCGAAGTGAATGTAGAAACCCTTACCCCAGATTTTAAAGGTAATTTAAGATATTTGGAAAAAGTGCTCGACTCAGGTATTGTCGTTTTCGCCCAGAATTTAGAGACGGTAAAACGTTTAACTCATCCAGTGCGTGACCCGCGCGCCAGTTATGAAACAACTATGGAGCTGTTAGCCCACTCAAAAAAGTATCGTCCAGATATATTAACCAAGACTAGTTTAATGTTGGGGCTTGGTGAGACCGATGAAGAGATCATGCAGACCATGAAGGATTTGCGTGAAATTAATTTAGACATAGTAACTTTTGGTCAGTATTTAAGACCCACACCGAACCATTTAAAAGTTGTACGATATGTACCACCAGTTGACTTTGATAAGTACCGCAAATGGGGCTTGGAATTAGGATTCAAAGAAGTTGTTTCAGGACCATTTGTACGTTCGAGTTATCGAGCGGAAAGAGCGCTTGAAGGGAATAATGCTGGGATTGAGAATTAATACATCAGATCATTTGTAAAGCACTCGAACTAATAACGCAGACAAGTTAACTTTTGTTTGTATATAGAGTTTGTAAAGTCGACTCCACCCCTTATTTTCACTTTTTTCTTATTAAATTGATTTCGGTCAGTTATTGCGGTTGTAACGCTCAATGAACGTCTTTACAATCCAGCACTTATTATCCTTAATTCAAATTCAGAGTGAGCGATTAATCTATGAAGTATTCGTTGTTGGTTGGTTTGGTATTCGGCGCAATTATTGGTTGCGGTGGTGGTGGTTCCGATGATGCCGATGAAAATAATGGCTCAGGTAATGACTCAAACCTGCCCGCGAAAAAACTTACCCTCAATTCTTTTACTCGCCACTGTGGGGTGGAAATACCATTTGCTACAGGCGAAGTTGTTATCCATAACGACGACGGCAGTATCGCTCGACATATCGATTTAGATAGTAGCGGCACCACTGTTATTGAAAGTCAGGAAGATACAATGAATGTTTCCATTATATACCAGCGAGTTTCTTACGAAGGGTATTCTAACACTTGGATAAAGACAATTTATCAGTTGGAAACTGAAAATGAGTTAGACATTGAGGTACGCGGCGATTATTCAAATACGCCAAGCGATTGTCAATGTGATGACATTAGTATGACTTTATACGGTGACACTTATGATAAAGAAGTTACAGTCAGTGCTCCAGAATATTGGGATGCGATAGCAAGAAATGGAAATAGTGAACATACAGTAACAGGTGTTTGCGCGCCTCAAAATCAAAGTATTGATATTTTGACTTTGGTAACCGACGTAGATAATGGCGATACGGCATGGGCAAAATCAAGCTACCTTATGGGCTCTAACGATTACCTGCAATTTGACCCTTACGAAAATCTGGTCACAAATTATTTTAATATGACCACTGATGCTGACGCAGAATATGTTTACCTTTCTAGCTATGATACAAGTTCCGATTTCTGGCATTCGTTATGGTTTAATAGCGTCGACTCTGCAAAAGGATTTTACGCGGCTGAATTAAATGAGCTCGATACCCAGCAGGGACACGCTCGTAAATACCTGTTCAGCAATCAAGATACCGGACATTATAAATCGGTCAGTTATACTATTGAGCGAGACGCAAGTTTGGCCGATATGAATTTGCCGCTTCCAGCAGTTAACGAATTTTCAGCTACTTATCTGTCAGGTGCTAACCAATTCAGCTGGAGCTATTCTGGAAACTTTGAGCCACTAGAATTTTATGCCTCAATCTATTCTGATTCTGGATCAATTAACTTTTCCGCGCCAGCAAACATGAATACTATCAATGCGCCCCAATACCCGGCTGAATATAATATGGATATTTCGAGTGCTTACAGAATTAATGCTTATCTTTTTGATTATAAAAACTCTTCGGACTATTCAGAAGTGAGCACTGGACGAGTTAAACAACCGCAACGTCGGTTTGAGCGTTCTACCTTGAAAGAAACAGTCAGCTATTAAAACTTGTGTTTCTAACTTTAACTAGCGAGCTATTCTGCCCGCTAGTTATTATATTTTTCTAAAATATTTTTATATTTCTCAGGCGTAATTGTGCCTCTCTATAAGAGGCTGCATAAGAAAGTCAGATCAATTGACTCAGATAAATGTATCAACAAACTGTAAGAAAAGAATCAGGTCTATTGAATATTTATTAACCGATAATACTTCGCACCAGAGGCATTATCCGTCGACTAACAGGCACACTAGATTCATTGGTTAGAACTAAACATCCAGTACCATTCGATTGTCGTTTAAGGCTTTTTACAAAAGCGGTGTTGACTAAGTAGGAGCGATGAACCCGTAAAAACACTGAAGGCAATTCTTTGGCGAGGTCAGCCAAAGTCACATTGTGTAGCAATTGACTAGCGTCGCTACAATGAATTTCTGTATAGCCATCAGCGCCGCAACAATAAACTACTTGGTTTGTCGAAATGCGTTCTATCTTGCCAGAGCTTTTTATTGTGAGCTGACTAGCACTCTCACGCTCTTGTGCGTGCGACAGGCTTTGTTCAAGTCGATCAGCTCTAATCGTTTCTTTTAATCTGGATTTTGTTTCTTGGTTAAGTGCTATTCCTTGCTCTAGAAACAATATAAAGATAAAAACGGCAACCAAGTAATAAAAAATAACGTCTAGAAACATCAAAGGAAATACAGAAACAGCAAGGATAAAGCTAATCAAGACTGCAAAAAACATTTTTGCACGAGTAACTCCTTTATAAATGAGTACCCCGGTATAAGTAAGACAGATGGTTAAGGGGATCACGATAGCCGCATGGGACTTATGATCAAATTCGTCGAGCCAATAAACCCCGACTATCGATACCAGTACCATGCCGGTCATTATTCGCAATGTCGCGGTACTTTTTAATGTATTAAGCACATAAAATGCCACACTAAATCCAAAGCCAGCAGCAAATAGGGTGACAAGGCTCAGTCTAATATCTTGGATGGGGTAGGCGTAGGCCACAATGCCGCGATAAACTTCTGCTATCAGCTGAGCTGCGGCAAAAAAACAAATTAAACTAAGTATCCGTTCGCTCCGCCTTAATGGGTTGAGCAGACCTGTGATACCAAAATACAAGCTCCCCAAAATAAATACCCCCAATAAAACCAACGCTGGCGAATAATAACTGAGGAGATCAGCGGTAATGTTACTGTAAGGTCTAATGTCAATAAACTTAATTACATTGCCTTTTTCAAGTAAGTCGTGATGAGAGGAAGCTTTGATAACCAGCTCATTCTTTCCTTGGTTCAGCAAGTGGTTAGGCAAGTAAACTACGGCGTCTAAAGTTCCTGGGGTTTCGCTGTCTTTAGATTTACTTGGCTTTCCATTATTCCCAACGAATTGACCATTAAAATAAAAATCGGCGGCCATTTTAGAGGTTAGGAAAATAGCTTGAGGGTCATCCTGAGGGGGTCGACTATCGTCAAAGTGAATTACTGCCTTTATCCAAATAAGGTCGTTGCGTGGGTTGATAGCTTGAGGTGAAGCTTTAGTACAATTAGGGTGACTAAAGTTAGCTATCCCTTTTTGATTTGGTTGATCTGGGCAAATGATGACTTCACCTACAAGACCATAGATCTGAGTATAAGCTTGTGCATTTGAAAACGGAAAAAGAGCCGCGCATAACAATAGTTCAAATATATGAAGCTTGAGAATAGTGTTACTAATCATTTGATGACCTAAACGCTAATTCCATGATTTAATTTTACCGTTAACCAAATATCCATGACCGTTCACAGGTTTTGAGTTGTTGTAAGCCATTTGAGTCACGCATAGTAACACGGTAACTATCTAATTAATCTAGGATTTTTAGAATCTAACTACCAAAAAAGCGAGGAACTTATGAAACAAATGGTCTGGTTACTATTTTTACTTTTATCATTAATAAACTTTGATGTAGCAACAGCAAAAGGCAAGAGCTCTGAAAAAATGTCGGCACAGTCGCTGACCAAATTTGAGCCAATTATAACCGGAGGAAAATTTACTTTTACTTCTCAAGTTTTAAATGAAGACAAAGAAATCTATATCTCTCTCCCAGATAATTACGACAGTCGTAATTATTACTACCCGGTGATTTATGTTGTTGAAGCAGAGTTTCTATTTAACCCCACTAGTATGATTAGCAAACACATGGCAATGCGCAACGAAATTCCACAGTCAATTGTTATTGGTATCGCCAATGGTGAGCATGAGAAACGACAGGAGATGACGTTGCCAATCCATGGCGGCAAAGTCTATGACCATCTCGAGTTTTTGCGCAGCGAATTGATACCTCATATTGAGAAAAATTTTCGTGCCAATTCTCACCGTACAATTGTCGGATTATCGCCGACCACCGGGTTAGTATTAGAGGCCTTTTGGCAAGAGCCTGATATTTTTAGCGGTTATATTTCCCTTGCCACCCACTTAACCTGGCCGCCTCGGAAAGGTGTTTCCATGGTTGAGCAACTGATTAAAACTATAACCGACAAAGAACACCCTAAAGCGAGTATTTATCTGGGCATCGCAGAGCAAGATATAACTCGCACTAAATACGAAACAGCGGCTTATCAAAATGCGGTTGATAAATTGAAAGGTGTGCCGGTTACCAATGTAAACTTCAAGCTAGAAGCACTTGAAGGAGAAGAGCATTATGGAATGGCTTTATCGGGAATAAGAAGTGGGTTGAAAACGATTTTTCCGCTGATGAAACCAATGAATCGATTTAGAGAAGAGAACGATCCTGCGGCTGCAATTAAAGTCCATTATGACAAGTTATCTAAAGTCTATGGTTTTAAAACACTTCCGATTGAGACTAGTGATCCTCATTCCGAAAGTTTATCTGGCTGGGCTGAAGCATTATCGAGATGGAATATGCCGCAAAAAGCGATTGGGTTATACAAACTTGGAGTTGAATATTTTCCAGAAGAGCCCGCTATGCTAATGGGGCTCGCCGAAAGTTATCAAAAATCTGGTTTAATGGAGGAAGCTTTAGCTACCGCTAAAAAAGCGGTAGCTGTTGCAACGAAACTCGAATTGAGTACGCTGGCTAAGTACCAGCAAAAAGTTGAAGAGCTTAAGCTCTAATTTCGCTTCGGCTATTCCCTATGTATTGAGTGGGGATAGCCGAAGATTAAATCGCAAGAGTTTGATTTTCGATATTTTTTCTAACCTTAGCTAATTAGGCTAAAGTCATGGGTTATTTTGGAATGTAATCAAAACTCGCCTGAACACCAAGTGGTATTCCTAGCGTCCAATAAAGCAGTAAAAATATCGTCCATACGATTAGGAAAGTTATCGAGTAAGGTAACATCATCGCAGTTAAAGTACCGATACCGGCAGATTTCACATACCTTTGACAAAACACGACTACTAGTGGGAAGTAGGGCATTAATGGCGTAATAATATTAGTACTAGAGTCTCCAACGCGATAAGCCGCTTGTGCAAGATCCGGCGAGATACCAAGCTGCATTAACATAGGAACAAATATTGGAGCCAACAATGCCCATTTTGCTGAAGCTGAACCAACAAATAAATTGATAAAGCCGGTTAAAAATATAATCCCCGCGATAGTTACACCGCCAGGTAAAGCCATTTCTTTTAAAAATTCAGCACCATTTACTGCGAGCAATACGCCAAGATTAGATTGGCCAAATGAATAAATAAACTGGGCGATAAAAAACATAATGACTAAGTAATAACCCATGCTATTCATGGCCTTACTCATACCTTCAACGAATTGCTTGCTGGTGCGAATGGTTCCCATACGATATCCAAAAACTAGCCCTGGAATTAGGAATAGCAAAAATATTAAAGGGACGATTGATTGCATCAGCGGCGCTGAAAAGGAAGTAAGGGAGCCATCGGTACCTCTCCAGGGAGAAGTTTCGATTGACGCTGTTGCAATAAGAATAGCGATGCCAATGGCAATTGAAGCTAAAGACCATCTTAGCGCGCTGCGCTCTTTATCAGACAGAGGATCCATTGTTGGTAAGTCCGATAAGTCGCCATCCAGTTTATTGGCTTTGAGTTTAGGTTCAACAATTTTGTCGGTAATAAACCAACCCAAACTAATGATTAATATGGATGAGATTGCGGTAAAAAAGTAGTTATTCAACGGGTTTAATGTCAATTGAGGGTCGAGTATTTGCGCCCCTGCTTGAGTTATACCTTGCAACATTGGATCTAAAGCAGAAGGTAAAAAGTTGGCAGAAAATCCTCCCGATACCCCCGCAAATGCAGCGCCAATGCCCGCTAGAGGGTGTCGACCGGCGGCATAGAATATTACTCCGCCTAGTGGGATTACGAGAACGTAGCCAGCGTCAACTGCAGAGTGACTCATGATGCCGACCATAATAACCATTGGAGTAAGCAACCATTTAGCCGTAACAGCCATTAAAGCGCGAAGTCCAGCATTGATAAAGCCTGAGTATTCCGCAACGCCAATACCTAGCATAGCTACTAGCACCACGCCAACAGGATGGAAGTGAGCAAAGTTGTTAACCATTACCGAAAATAACTGAGTGATTGAGGCGCCAGAAAGTTGGTTGTTAATGACTAATGCTTGACCACTTCTTGGGTCTACGGCGTCAAAGCTAACACCAGAGAGAAGCCATGAAAGCACCCAAACCACAGCTGTCAAAGCGATAAAAAGTACCGCGGGATCAGGGAGTTTATTTCCCCAGATCTCTACCTTGTTTAAAATCCGCTGTATCGTGGATGAAGACGTTTGTTCCATTTTTTAAGACCCCTATAATTATTACAATCAGCATTTACCTTAAATAACAGTATCAAATAATTGAACAAATACTTGATTGTAATTCGGTGTGTAAGCATCAAAACCCGATGGGAATTGATATTTTATTGTTTTTATTTCAGCAATTAATTAAATAGCCGCACTAGATTAATGAGATCTGGGGAACTAGGTCAACTAAAATTTAACTTAGTAGGCCAGAGTCGCCCATAAACTCACTAGATATCGACAGAATAATGATTATTTAGCAGATTAATAACAAGTTGAAGGTGATATTTAACGTTTACTTAAGGAAACTTGCTGATGATGGAATCAATGGTGTTAGAGCAACTGACTTTTGGTTTTGTTCTCAGTTGCATAAATTTACTAAAACCTTAATTTCACTTCGGCCTAACAAGATTGAGCTATAATCTGAGTCATCGCCATTTGGTTATTCGGATGACTAAGCAAAGCATCGATCAAAATACTATCCTCGACGAAGCGCTAAAATTGGCGCAACAAAGCTCATGGGAGGCGTTTAGTTTAACTCAACTAGCAAGCTCTCTCGACTGTGGCTTAGATATAATCAGACATCATTTTCGCTCTAAAGATGATATGGCAGAGTTATTCTTCGACAGAGCCGATGAGATGATGTTGAAAAAAACAGGCGATAAAGATTTTTTGTCTTTACCTTGCGAGCGGCGTTTGCTTGAGTCGATTATGTGTTGGTTTATCCAATTACAATCACATAAATCGATCGTACGAGAAATGTTATTCTATAAACTTGAGCCAGGACACTTTCACTTACAAGCGCATGGGATCACCAGGGTGAGTAGAACGGTACAATGGTTCCGAGAAGTTTCTGGGCGTGAGCATAGCGGTTTAAGTAGAATCGCAGATGAAATAGCAGTTACCTCTGCCTATCTGGCTGCGTTGTCGTTTTTTTTACTAGAGCAAAATAAAGAGCTTACTAATACGCGAGCCTTGTTGAGCGGGTTGATCGATAAAATAGAGCGAACACACCAAGTGTTAGCTGGTGGCAATCAATCCAAGCTGAATAAAGCAGAGTGGTAAAATGGACGCGCTGACCCACATTGTACTTGGCGCTGCAGTGGCTCAACTACCCGCTGAGTCTAAGCAAGAAATAGCGCTCAAAACTGGCACAAAATTTAGCTGGCAAAGACGCGCTTTACTTGGTGCGGCCGCGGCCATGTTTCCCGATATCGATTATGTCTTGTTTTGGGTAAACCCACTTGATTTTATCGCCTATTGGCATAGAGCCGAAACTCACTCGATTATTTTAGCGCCTATTTGGGCATTTTTGATCGCGGGCGCTGTTCGTTTCTTTTTTAGATCCCACAAACACTTTTCGATTTTCTTTATGGTGTGTTTGTACGCAGTGTTATCGCATACATTATTAGACAGTTTGACTACATTTGGTACTCAGTGGTTTGCGCCCTTTAGTCGTTACCGGGTGAGTTGGAATTTGATCTTTGTGGTTGATATCTATTTTACTTTTTGTGTCTCTATTCTGTTTTTATCGCTTATTTATTGGCGAGAAAATGGTTTTAAATATTTGGCTGCTTGCTTGCCGATTGGATATCTGTTGTTTTTGATCACGATTAAAGTGTATGGGTATAAAAAAATTCAACAAGTCTTGCCACAAACACCTATGAGTCAAGCTAAGCTTGTGTTGCTACCTCAGCCATTTTCACCCTTTTTCTGGCAAGTGATTGGGGCATCATCGCAGGCAACGAATCAAGCTTATTTAAAGTTGGCTCATGACCCCATTGGAGATTGGATGGCATCTCAACTCGGATTAGACAATCAATCTGCAAGTTTTCAAACAGCGACAAAACTGAAGTGGCAACAACATTCTCTAATACCGATTGATGCAAAGTGGCAATCGGAAGCTCGGCAAGTTTGGTCTCACCCAGAATTTTCAGCATTTCGGTATTTTGCTCAGTTCCCAGTACTCTTTGAGTATCAGCAATTAGCTCAAGGGCGCTGTATCTGGTTTAGTGATTTGCGCTACCACTACCCCAATATGTTGCCATCTTTTCGTTATGGAATGTGTAAAAAAAGTGACCAAGGTTTGCGGTTGTACCGCTATCAATATCTAAGCAGAAAACAGTTAGAGCGAGTAGCAATAGTAAAGCAAAATTAGCTTGATTAAACTCATAGCTTAAAGTCACCCTTTTCAGTTTGTAGTATCGGAAAGTTTAATTGCATATTGCAACATTTTGTCCTTTTCTCCAGCAAACATTCTTGTTAGCCTATGTAAAAGTCTTGTATAGAGAAATTTGACTGTCTATGGTTACATCGTTGAACATAACAAGAACAGTTAGAGAGAAAAATTCAGAAAAGATAAATGAATTCCTCAAAGAAGTAGAGTTACTCGTTTTATTTGATCTATGTGAAGAGGAAACTCTCACCGAGCTCCGTAAAGGCGGCTTCAACGACTTGATTCTACAGTCTTCCCAAAAGAGCCCACAAGAAATTTGTGATTTGATTGCCGCAAGAATAAAAGCAGAGCAAGATGAAAATCGTTTAAACCTTTCTTTCAAATAACTTTGAGTGGCTTGGTCAACGGCGGCGAGTCTTCGCTTTCCATCGAAAATGTCCATCAGTTATACAGCTCGTCATCTTGATTAGTCCCATACGTAAATAAGTTGTTGTGATTGTCATTGAAACAGCAATACTTCATATTCTGGAGCTGTCGATGGAAAGCCTAAATATTGAAATTAGCATAGCAATTCTGGTTTTTTAGGTTATCTTTAGAACATGCCTCTCTCAAAATTAACCTGTTATCTGTTTTTGTTTGCACTTACTGTGTTCCAGCCGGTTCTGGCGGTTAAAGCATTAACCGAAGCTTCAATCAGAGCACATCTAAAAGTGATGGAAGAGGGTAGTTTGTCTGATAGTGAAAAGCAGACCCTTACTCTTGATTCATATATGCAGTTTGCAACTGCCAATGGACTACAGAGATTACAATCTTCTATTGCAGCGGCTCAGGCCGAACTTCATTTTACCTTGGGCAATTTAAGACAAGCTGAAACGGCAATTGAACAACATATTGATTACGCACAAAGTAACAAACAGTCAAAAGTACTTTTCTCTTTTTATTATTTACAGTCAAAGATTGCTGGTCGCCGTTCTAATCACGTAAAAGCTTTGCAAATAGCTGACAAAATGTTGCTTATTGCTGAGTTATTAAAAAATGATTCAAAAGTCGCTGACAGTTATATTTTGTTTGGCCAATTGCTCACTAGAATTAACCGTCTTGAAGATGCCTTAAGTTATTTACAAAAAGCTTTGATTTTGTACGAGATTGAAGGTGACGGATTGGGCGTTTCTGTTACCAACTCCTCGATTGCATCGCTATATGTTTCGTTAAACGAACAAGTAAAAGCGATTGAGTATTATGAGCAAGCATTGGTTTATTTAAGAACGACGGGCGAAAGGTTTAACGAGTCAATCGTACTTTTTAATATTGGGCTTGCTCATCGTGTTCTAGAGGATAATGTTAAGGCAAAGCAGCTGTTTGAACAGTCGATGCAGATCAGTGTCGATTTAAAAGATGACTTAGGTATTGCTTATACAAAAACTCAACTCGCAAAAATAGAAAGCGATGAAGGAGAAAAGAACAAAGCTATTCTGCATCTTAAACAAGCCTTGCCCATTTTTGAGCGTTCAAATGAACAGAGAATGATATTTATTACATCGTTAGCTCTTGCCACTAACTACAGCGATATAGGGCAACATAGCTTAGCTGAAGATATTCACCAAACGCTGTTGGAGTTTGCGAAGTCCCTTAATAACTTAGACTTTGAAATTATGTACTACCGCTCATTAGGTGAAATAAACGCGAATACTGGAGATTATAAGAAAGCCTATAATGCAACCAAGCCTTATGTTGAATTACTACAAAAACAACATAAAGCGGAAAAAGATAAATCGATAACTGAAATGCGAGTGAAATTTGATACAGAGAAAAAAGAAAAAGAAAATAAATTATTACTCCAAGAAAATCAGTTAAAACAATTAAAACTCGATGAGGAAGAACGCCTTAATGTAGTCAGCTATTTATTTATGGCCATTATTGGCGTGGTGGTTATTGTGATCAGCGCTCTGCTATTTAAGCAGATTCAGTTACGTAAAATGTATCGTCATATGGCCATGCGAGATGAGCTGACTGGCGCTTTTAATCGTCGTGCCATTATGGCGTTTGCAAAAAATAGAGTTGATGAGTCTCGAGCTATGCAATCGCGGTTAACCATTGCACTACTTGACCTAGACTGGTTTAAAAAATTTAACGATCAATATGGTCATGATATTGGAGACGAAGTTTTAAAAGCTTTTGCGAAAGCTGCTCTGTCGGCAATAAGAAGTAATGACAGGGTAGGACGTTTTGGCGGTGAAGAATGGTTGTATGTGTTGCCTGATACTGAAAATAACAGCATACCGGTTATCTTTGCGCGAATAAAATCGCAGTTATCTAATGTTAAAATTGAAGGCTTGCCGAGTAGTCATAAAATTACATTTTCAATGGGCGTTGCCAGTTTATCCAAACGACATAAAAAGCTGGAAGATTTGATTAAAGAAGCCGATGAAAAGCTATACTTAGCAAAAGAAAATGGCCGTGATCAATACGTGATATAGCCATCTCCTCTCTCTTTGTTTGGCCGATTTCTCAGAGGTAAGATCGGCGATACTCAGTTATCCGATTGAAATCGTGGTTTAAAGGTATGATAAATAACTAATTATTAGAGGTTGTCTTCAGGTTAACCGTAAATTCTGCGCCTGATAACTCAATAGAATTAGAGATAGTTATTTCACCCTGATGCCAATCCAAAACTCGTTTAACGATAGCTAGCCCAATGCCATGGCCTTTAGTAACGGGTTTATTATCTTGATTTTGCAAGCCGCGAACAAAGGGTTTAAGTATTTGCTCCCGTTGTTCTGGTGAAATGCCTATACCATCATCTGAAACGACTAACTTAATGATGTCATTGTGTTGGCTAAGTTTGACTAAAATTTTCCGTTCACAATATTGAAGCGCATTTTGTAAAAGGTTAGCTATCAGCATATTAAGATAATTCGCATCGCCGACTACCATAAAGTTATTATCTGCTTTTTCAAACTCTATTTTGACGGTATCGCTTACTTTGTTTTTAATGCAATTCTCTACGGCTAGAGCAAGGTCAATACTATCTTTTTTTATTTCCAGCATGGCAGAATCAAGCCGAGCATAAGTTAGCAGGGTCTCAACGAGAGATGACATTTCATCGATATTATCGCTTATTTTCTGATGGTAGCGTTCACGGGTAACAGGATCTTCTTCTTCTGCCAGGGTATCAATACCAAAACGTATTCTGGCGAGTGGCGTTCTTAAATCGTGTGAAACCGCGCTACTTAATAGTTTTACATCGCTAACCAAATTTTCAATCCGCTGTGCCATGTGATTAAACTCTAATTCTATATCGCGAATGTATGAAAGACGTCCCACGTTAATGCGCTGTGAAAATTCGCCTTCACCGAATTTTTTAGCAGTTTTACCTAACCTGATTAAGCCGCTAATTAATGGATAGAGCCACGCTAAAAATAGAATAAGTAACACAACATAAAAAAGTAAGGTCAACATCATATTGAGGTGTTCTTTGGAACTTTGGGGGTCTACTAAGTCTGATTTTAAAACGAGCAACTCATCGGTTTTAGCTAAATAATAATGAAAAGCGATATGCTGACTGGTCTCTAATGGTAGAGGCTTTCCAGACTTGATGGATTTTATTAATTCTTGAGGTAAAGCGAGATCATTCAATTTGATAATGTCGATTAGATAAGCATTCTTTTTGTTCCAATTACTGATAAACGACTCTCTATTTTCAAGTTCATTAATCGAAGCCGCAAGGTTACTGCCTAAATCTTCAATTACTTGAGTGATATCTTCATTTTGCTCGGGT
>Ga0114899_1001475_pt1 | contig 13796 bp, 13 predicted proteins | sample MalvireepMed_215_FD_83497 | JGI IMG/M metagenome (GOLD analysis project Ga0114899, IMG submission 83497) | Marine viral communities from the Global Malaspina Expedition - Malaspina viral metaG DeepMed_215 | ecosystem: Environmental > Aquatic > Marine > Oceanic | place: Mediterranean Sea... | reverse complement strand
GCCTAATATAAGTTAATCTTATCCATTAGCCATTTAAGGCCTTATAAATGGTAAAACCGGTGCTTTTTACTTCCCAAAAAATATTTTTCACTCTAACATGTGACCTTTTAACGGCCTTTCGTCAAATGATCGATTTTGGGCAAGATGACCAAATCAGAAATCTAAAAAACTACAAGACGATAGACTAATTATGAAAATGAAGTACACATTTATCAGCGCCATGATCATTGGTATGATAGGCTTAACATCCTGCGCTGATGTACCCCAGGAAGAAGTGGATGCTGCAAATGCTGCTATTCTTGAAGCTAAAACTGCCGGTGCAGAAATTTATGTTGAAGCTGAATTTCAGGCTTTGAACGACTCAATGACTGTTGCCATGGCTAGCCTCGAAGAACAAAAATCTAAATTCTTCAAGAACTATGATGTGACCATCGAGAAGTTGACTGCTGTAACTGAACAAGCTGCTCAGGTAACTGCCAACACCAACGAGGCCATCAATTTGTTGAAAGATGAAATTTCAGAGACCATTACTGAAGTTCAAGGCCTGGTTGCTGCCGGAAGAGACCTGATTGCTCAGGCTCCAAGAGGTAAAGAAGGAACTACTGCTTTGGTAGCCATCAAAGCTGAGTTAGATGCCATCGAAACTTCTGTGAACGAGTCGAACACCATGTTCCAGAATGGTCAGCTAAAACCAACAATGGAGAAATTGACTGTGGCCAGAGAGAAAGCCAGCTCTATCAATACTGAATTGACAGAGGTAATGAGCAAGTATAAAGTTGCCGCAAAAAAGTAAGTGTTTTTTTCGAAAGGTTGAATTCCCCGAAGGCTTCGGCCCCAGGGGATTTTCTTTTTATGAAAGGCTATGAAATTTAAATGGTTGGTTTTGGGTTTGTCAGCATTGGTTGTGCTGTTGGTTTTGACGGGTTATCTGCTATATCCCAAACCGCCATTAAATGAATTGGCTTTGGCCAGGGAAAAACTGGCACTGGCCGATAAACAGAAAGCTTCGGTCTATGCAATAGCCAACTATAAAATGGCCAAGGGTTTTTACGATTCGGCCATGACGGCCTGGAGCGATGAAAACGATAGATTCTTCTTCCTGAGAAACTATGAAGAAAGCAGAATCTTTGCCAGTAAATCCATCGATTATGCCGAAATGGCGGCTTTGGAGGCCAAAACTGGCAGCAAGAAACTCACCAATAACTTTTCAACCCGATTGAAAAACATTGGTACTCAGTTGAAGCTGTTCGATGGTGTGTACAAAAGCTTGCCCATGGGTAAGAAACTGGTGAACCTTTTGGCCAACAGCAAGCTGAAACACCATGAACTGGTCTTGGCTTTGGAGAAAGGTAACACAGCCAGAATGGATAGAAAGCTGAAAGAGCTGGAGACCGGAGTGGGGGAATTGGTGGTGTTTGCCAAAACAACCATGGATGAATTTTCAAAGGAAGTTCCTACCTGGAAAAAGTGGGTGGCTTCGGCAATTGAAAATTCGCGAAAAACAGGCTCTGCACTTGTCATTGTGAATAAATACGAACGCGAGTGCCAGGTTTATAGCAAAGGTAAATTACAGGCCTCATATACCATTGAGCTCGGTACTAATTGGATGGGCGATAAGCAGCGGGAAGGCGATAAAACCACCCCTGAAGGCCACTATAAGGTGATGAAAAGGAAGGCCAACGGACAAACCAAATACTATAAAGCCCTGCTTTTGAACTACCCGAATGAGGAAGATAAAAGCAGGTTTAAAAAGAACAAAGAAAGCGGGATTATTCCCCAAAATGCCAGCATAGGTAACCTGATCGAAATTCATGGAGAAGGTGGAAAAGGATTAGACTGGACAGACGGATGTATTGCCCTGGAGAATTCAGACATGGATAAGATTTGGAAAATGGTGCCTGAAAACACCCCTGTGGTGATTGTTGGTGCCCTCAAAGTGCCACAGATGAGTAATTAAGATGAATAGAAAATACTTCAAAGCCATATTGATATCTGCCTCAGCGATTTGCGGACTGCTGCTGGTACTGAACCTGCAGTCAGTTACCATAGCCGTGGCCACTTTGGGTAATGAGCCGAGGGTGAACGATTCAACTTATCAGGTATTAAGGGCCAATGCTGAAAAAGAATTGGCGGTTCTGGATAAAAAACTGAAGTCCAGCATGCCGAGAAATAACTATTTGGTAGTAAACAGTACTATGAATGAATTCTACCTCTATAAAGGGGAACAACTCATTAAGAAAGACATGTGCTCAACCGGAAGCTATGTATTGTTGAAGAAGAGTGAGAAGGAGAAATGGATGTTCAAAACACCAAAGGGTGAATTCAAGATATTGAATAAGACCAAAGATCCGGTTTGGAAAAAACCCGATTGGGCATTTGTGGAAGAAGGCTTGCCCGTTCCTTCGTACAATCACCCTTCCAGATATGAATATGGGGTTTTGGGCGACTATTCTCTGAGTTTGGGCGATGGCTATCTGATTCATGGTACGCTATTCCAGCGTTTTTTGGGCTTGCCCGTCACGCATGGCTGTATCAGGTTGAATGACGAAAACCTGGAGCTGGTTTATAAATCGCTGCCGATGGGTTCTAAAGTTTATATTTTCTAAGGTGGAAATTCCTGCACTTTTAAAGTCTACTTTCTACAGATTCCGAAAACCGATTCTGATTGCTTCTTCTTTGGTAGCCCTTATGCTGTTGCTGGTTCTATACCACAAGGCATCCGCACCCATTCATAAGTTGAAGGAATGGAGAAAGCAATCAAACCAACAAACCGAATCGCTGCAATTTGTCAGAGGCATGGATTCGCTTAAACGCGAAATTGCCTTTAAAAAGGCTCTGTTGGCTTTGCCTAAAAAGGACTCCATGAACCTGGTGCTGAATGTGCCGGACAGCACTTTAGGCCTCTTTATCAATGGAATTTCTATTTTCAAGACTCAACTCACCTCTATGGATTTGGACCCTCTACTGAAAGGCTTGGGTGAGGAGATCTATTACAGTCAGTTTTCTAAGCCCTTAGCGGCAAGCTCTTCGAGGGCGAGTATAGAGAAGGAACCGATCATTGAAAAGACGGCTCCAAAAACACAGGAAGAGTTTCTGGCTTCTGTCACCATGCCCGATTCGGTGGTTTATGATCCGGCATTTATCCATCTGGCTTTGGAGAATGGGATGGATATTTACATAGGCCTGAATGAATTGTCTGATCGAGCCGACCGCAAGGCACAAAGGCTTTTTTTTACGCCTGAAAGGCGTAGAAGCTTTAAGTCTCTGTTGAGGGCTGTGTTTACTTTCAAGTCATTGGAGTATCGTCCGGAAATACATCTTAAGGCCTCCAATGCAGAGATTACTTCTATTTATCGGGCCTTGCCTGAGCAACCTAAGGTGGTCATATTCTATTATTGAATAAAGCCTGGTTGGAACATCAGTTACAAACTGATTTCTCAGACATCCTCGATACAATCGAGGATGAGAGTGAGCAGGGGTTAAATCTGGGTTTGAAAGAGAAGTTTCGCTCCTCTGGAGCTAGATTTTCGGTATAATCCAGGGTTAAGGCATTTCGCTCTGCTGGAGCTAATTAGATGAGCGTTTTGACAAGTATACACCAAGTCCCAGCCGGACGAAATATCATAAAACCTCAAAGGATTGAGTGAGCTGAGCCTCGTAGGAGCGGCATATTTAGCCTTACACTTACTGGCCTAAGATCTTTCTCACCAAAGGCCCAATGGTTAACCCTTGCCCGATAATGGAGAACACCACTATCACATAGGTCACGGTCAGGAAGAGCTCTCTTTCCATTTCCGGTTGAAGGGAGAGTGCCAGCGCAATGGAAATACCGCCACGGATTCCCCCCCAGGTCATGATGAGGCCAGTTTTGGGTATGAACTCCAGCTTACGTTTAAAGATGGCAATCGGGCCGGCCAATGCAATGTATCGGGCAATAAGTGCAATAGGGATGGCTATAATTCCGAGCAGAATGTACTCTCCCGTAATGGTCACAATAAGCAGTTCAAAGCCGATAAGAACGAAAAGAATGGCGTTCAGGAATACATCAATCAATTCCCAGAACTTGTCTACATAGTTCTGCGTGGTTTTAGACCAGGCAATTTCCGGTGACTTATTCCCGATAAAAATACCGGCAACCACTACTGCCAGCGGGCCTGAAAAGTGGACATAATGTGCGATGGAATAAATGCCCATTACCAATGCCATGGTAATCATTACCTCTGTTTCATAATGATCTATGGTTTTCATAATCTGAAAACCAAGCCAGCCCAGTGCCAGTCCAAGTGCAATTCCTCCAAAAACCTCTTCTACAAACAATAGCCCCACTTCATCGGCTTCAACCGAACCAATGCCTTGCTGCGCAATGGCAAAAATGACCAGAAATACCACTACACCAACACCATCATTGAAGAGTGACTCGCCCACAATCTTTATCTCCAGTTTCTTGGGCGCCTTGGCATCTTTCAGAATTCCTAATACAGCGATGGGATCGGTGGGGGATATTAGCGCCCCGAAAAGCAGGCAATAAATAAAGCTGATGGGATGCCCGACTGCCATGGCGACATAATAGAATATGCCCCCTACAATAAAGGTGGAGGCGATTACGCCAAAAGTGGCAAAGAGCAATACAGGCCAGCGTTGTTTGGACAGTTCGTCCAGCTTGGTGTGAAGGGCACCAGCAAAAAGCAGGAAACTCAACATCACTTCAAGCAAAACGGTTTTGAAGTCAATAGATTCAATGAGCTCTTTTGATCTGTCCAGAATGCTGTGTTCAAACTGGCCGAGAATCAGAATTACCAGGGTAAAACACATCGCAATAATCATCAACCCAATGGTAAAAGGTAGCTTGAGAAACTTAGTATTGATGAAAGCGAAGACCGCTGAGAGCACCGTAAGTATGGTAATGATGGCGAAAATGTCCATTGAAAAGTCTTAAAGAATTTACCAGAAGCAAAATAAGGGCTTTGCCTTAGATTGCCCAATTCTTATGGCAATTCCCATTCTCTGCTTCTTCTTGATCTAAGGGGCGCAAGGTGTCCTTTCCATCCCGAGTTTACCGAGGGATCCACCAAGCTGAATAATGGTTTCGATTTCTAAATAGTCAGGTGGATGCTTCTCCCAATAGGCAATAGGGATCGCTCAGTATGGAAAAGTGGCGCATCAACTTTCCAGCTGGAGTTCACCAAGGGGTTTATCAGTAAACAGTTCGTTTAGTTCCCCATCACCATCTGATAGATAACTTTGGGCAAAACTCCTTGTGCAAATCCATCAATCAGGCCACCGGCATACAAATCGAGGTGATCTTTGTAATGGGGCCTTTGGTAGCTGTATTGAATAATTACTGGGTTGCCCGCCTTGTCCGCTTTGCTATTGTTGCGAACCAACAGATTGCCAAGTCCCGATTGCAGCCATTTCTTGTTATTCGAATTATCTGTTACCGAAAGCTTCAGGTCGGAGTAAATCAGCTTCATGGAACCTTCATTGAGCAATTCACCTGCATTACCCTGAAACTCTATGCTTTGAATGGTACCGGCATCCATTCTTACTCTAGTGAGGTTACTGATGAGTGGGTTCAGACCTCTGAAGCTCATACTTCCGATATTTCCATTATAGCTGTGCTTTTTAGGGCTCTTTAGTGGTAGGTTCATATTGAAGGCAAAAGAGGCTTCCCGCATAAATCTCCCTGTGAATTTAGCCTTGATTTCCTGGCGGTTTCTGGTGTCAATTGGGGTAATTATTCCATTCAACCCGCTCAGAATCAGATTTCCAGTTGGTTCCTGTCTGCGTTGATGAATCTTATAATCAATCAAAGCATTGTTGATTTGGATGGTATCCAGCTCTACATGAAACGGTAGTGCCAGCAAAGACTCATGGAACAGCTTTTTATAGCGGCTTTCGTCCAGCGCTATGCTTTTATTCCGGTCGAGATGCAGGCGCAACCCCATCAGCTTCAGCGATTGGCCTTTGATGGATTCTCCTCTTTTCAGCGCTTTAAAATCTTTCGACTGATAAATAAGTGAGTCTATTTCCATATCAAAAACCGTTCTTCTGAAAGGGGTATTCCGTGCCATTTGTATGGCATTGGCCTTAGGCTTCATGCTCAGGTCATAGCAGGCCAGGAGTTCCGCTTTGTAATTGAAAGACAGGCTATCTATTTCATAATCATATTCTGAGTCTTCAGGGCTCATTCTCAACTGGTTCAATGAAAATTCCATTTGATCCAGAGTAGCAGTGTTCAGCACACTTTCTTCTGAGAGAAGATTGAAGCCAAGGTTTTCAATATGAAGGGAAAGATTGCTGCCTGCAAAAAGGGTGTCGTTCTGGTTTCTGTGGAATACAAATGAGGCTTTTCCTTCGATGAGGCTTATTTCCTTCATGTTGATTCTCTCGATGGCACTTTCGGAGGAGCCTGATTCCTCAGTGCCTGGTGGCATTCCACTTTCCGGTACATAGAAGAGGAGTTCGGGTTTATCAATCTGAACCTTTCCGGTATTGATTTCCGGCCCCCAGAAAACTTCGAAAATATTGATTTCCAGAACTCTGAGCTTGTCCGATTTAAAGAAGAGGGCAGGGTACCGGGCCAGCATGCCAAGATTGCTGGTGTCTGAGCTGAATGTTACGCCCTCAAACTGCACATTGAATCCAGTGAAGGAGAGAGAGGTAGCGCTTTTCTCAAAGTTGAGTGTGTAGAAGCCACCGAAGGTGTTTTCAATTTCCTTCTTGAGCTGGTTGTTGACGATGTTTTTGAGGAAGAAAGTGGTGAAAATCACCAGAATGCCGATCACAATAAGGAACGAGACGCCAATATTTCTTAATATTTTTCTGGTTGATTGTCTTTCCAAATGGTCAGTGCTTTGGTGATAAAACCTAATCCAATCTTACCGTCTGACTTACGCTACTGACAGTAAGCCGCAGCACTATCATAGGCCAGATGGAGTGTTATAAATGTAAAGTACTGAAAACCGAAAGTTTGTCAAAGCTCATTAAATTGAGCCATGGACTTGAAAAAGAGACTTCAGCAAGGTGAAACACTGATTGGAACCCTTCTCAGTTTGCCTTCTCCCGAAATTGCAGAGATCATGAGTATGGTGGGCTTCGACTGGCTTTTTATCGATTTAGAGCACGGTCCGCATGGATTTATGGAACTGCAGCGCATGCTGCAGGCCATGAAGCCGGGTTGCAGTCCACTGGTGAGAGTACCTGAGGTGAGTGAGTCTAATATCAAGAAGGTATTGGATATTGGTGCCGAAGGAATTATTGTACCAAAGGTCAATTCGGCTGAAGAGGCGCAACGCATTGTCTCTTATGCCAAGTACCCGACACAAGGAGTGAGGGGAGTGGGAGCAGCCCGAGCCCATGGCTATGGACTGAGTTTCAAAGACTATGTAGAAAAGGCGAATTCCGAAACTCTGGTTGTAATTCAGATTGAGCATTTCGAAGGAGTGAACAACATCAACGAAATACTTCAGGTTGAAGGAATTGATGTCATCTTCATCGGACCATATGATCTCTCAGCAAGCTTTGGTGTGGCAGGCCAGGTGGAGCATCCATTGACAAAACTGGCCATTGGTAAGGTTGAAAAAGCCTGTGCTGAAGCCGGTATTCCCTTGGGTTATTTCGGAACTACTCCTGAGGCCGTAAAACCTTATCAGGAAAAGCAAGGCTACCAACTCATTGCCTGTGGAACTGATTCAGGGTTTTTGATTGAGAGAGGGAAGAGTGTTTTGGGGGAGTTGGGATCTTAAACTAGTCTTAGTGTCTGGCTAAGACTTTTTAGATAAGGTCTCAGCGAGACGCCAAAGACCAGGAAAGAGTACGAGCAACTGCTTATGAGTATTGCTAGGCCGGTTATTTATATTTTCTTTCAAAGAAATCTTTCTCATCTCTTAATATTGGCCCATCTATTATCTTCTCAAGATCAAGTTCGATTCTTGTCCCTCTAGATAAGGTATATTCTAGTTTTATAAATCCGTATTTGTTGGAATAGTAAGCTTTAAGCTTAGTTTCGCCTATTTTAGATGTTGCGGTAGCGTTAATTACGGTACAATCTATTTCACCAAGTTTAGAAAGAACTTTATCCTTTTCGGTAATTTCGTATTCATAGTTTAATAAAAGTTGACCGTCCCATTCTCCCCATCTTTTATTTGACCAATGATCGCCAATACTCATACTGTCAGACCATTGAAAGCCAATAGGTTCATTTAGTTTTATATACGGGAATGGACAGGTTTCCAATGATTTAAAAAAGCCATCTCTTGGCGGATGAATCCATAAGTTTTTACCATTCTCAACAATTCCTGTTGAGGATACTGAGGTAGGGTTGGGTTCATAACTATAAAAGACTTCCGTTTGCTTTTTATTGGTTCTTTGAAACATTTTTGGTTTTACAACCATTAAATGGATTTCAGAAATTTTAAGCGAGTCAACGTGTTCTGTAAGTTCAAAGGAGTTTGGATTATTTTCTGTTAGAAAAAGAGCTGAATTGTTATCAGTGATTTTAATCTTAAAAACGAATTCTTTTCCTAAGGTGTAGATGCTATTATTCTTATCGATTTTCCTTTTTTCAATATGCAGTCCGTCATATTGCTGTCCAAAGGATAGGTTCGAAATTAGGAGTATTAGTATTGAGATTTTGATTTTCATAATTGGTGGCAAAGGCTGTGTATGTAAACATCGTATTCCAATCCAAGGCCAGGTGCATTTTCCTTAGTCTGCTTTTTTCTTATCAATCTGGTAGACCTCTATTTTCTCCGTGTCCCAATAATGCTTTTTGAGAAACTTCTTCAATGATTGAAATTCAATAGGAGCGAAGGCACCGTTTTTAGAATAGAAAACACCATCGGCATGGTACACAAAATGAACGGCCCAGTCAGAAGCATTGATAAATGCGAGCACAGCTTTATTAGGGATTTCGGAATTGAGGCTCTGTTTGGAATGAGTTGAAATCTCTTTAACCTTCTTGAAGTGTTTACTTAGAATCTTCTCGGCCGATTTCCTGTCAATATCTGATAATTCGTTGAAGGTATTCTGACTGTAGGTTTTGCTTTCATCAAAATACCTTTGCAAGGCATATGAATAACAATTTTGTGCACCGATTTTCATTGCATTGAGAAACTCGTTAATGTCTTCCTGCTTGGTGTATAGGGAAGGGTCTTTAGCATCCTTTCGTAGAAAACTGATCAATGCTGTATCCATCTTTAAATCCTTATGCTGCACTTTTACATTGATGGTGTCATTCCACCAGATCATGCGCATAAGGGTTGAGTTTAACTGAGTTTTAACAGTATCGATTATCTCAGAATTGATGGCGATCGGTTTGGAGGATTTGAGCTGAGCATAGCTCTGAACAGCAATAAAAGAAAGTAAAGAAGTACAAATGAGCTTATTGAGTGTCCTCACGGTTTGAGTTTGGGTTTGCTGAGTCATTAATAAAGGTATTTGCGGAAGTAATTGCAAGTGATAGTTAGTTTCAGCCAATAAGAGGAATGGATAAGATTACCTTAGAGTATGCTCACATCTACCTTAAAGAGTTCAGCAAAGTTTTTCCAGAGAACTAACTCTTTCTTTTCTTCCGGCAGGCAGGTTCGGTCGCACATTTCTGATTGTCATCGAAATGTTCTTCTCCGAGGCTTCGGAACTGAATGACGAATTTCATGGAGATTTTTTCTCAGGCGCTACTCAAGTCTATTAAATCACCAGCTTAACCAGAGTGATTAAACCGATGGTTACAATTAACAGTAGGGAGAGGCTTCTGAATTTCTCCTGAGGGATGTAGACTAGTATTTTCTTCCCGATAAAGGAGCCTACAATGCCAATTAGGAATAGATAGGGTACGTATTTGAGATCGTGCTTGTGAATATATCCATTGTTGAGGTAAACAAAGGTTCTTGAAAAGTCGATCATAAAATCGATAAAGGCAGAAGTGGCAATAAACGCACTTTTCTCCAGGTTGAACGAAGCCATGGTCAGGCCTCTGATGGCTCCGCCTGTACCCAACAGCCCGGCAGAAAACCCGGAAAATGAGCCACCAATAATGGCGTTTTTGTTGGTCGGAGATATGGTGAGCGATTTCCTGATCAGGAAGAGGAGACTAAAACCTACCAGGAATACACCCAAAAAGACTTCGAGATAGGTACTGTTGATCATGTTCGAAAGCAGGCCTCCAACAATCACAAAGGCCACTGACGGTATTCCTATGGTTAGCAGTAACCTTTTGTTCAGCCCTTTTTTGAATAGGAAGATTTTACTCAGGTTGCTCGATAGGTGAAATATGGCGGTAAGCCCTAATACAGATTGAAAGTCGAAGTAAAAATTACCCAGTGGTACAAAAAACACGGATGAGCCGAAACCACCAATGGTTCCGACTATTTCGGCCACCATGGCTAGAAGGATGAAAATGATGTCGACATTTTTCATTCTGTTTCCGGCTGTAGAACTCTTTCAGCAGGCTAATATCGTTGAATATGAGATATAAACAGGGCTTGAGTACTGCTGTTTTTCAATATTATGAAACCTGTTATTGAGTCTCCCTAAGACTTAATCGATGGAGTTTGGATCAGGACTGGTGCCGGCTATTTCACATACTCAATCTTGTGAATTCGCCAGGTAAGCGTGGCCGCGGGTGTCTTTACTTCTACCTCGTCACCCACTTGTTTTTTGAGAAGTCCCTGAGCAATAGGGGAGTCTATTGAGATATAATCTTTGTTGCCAATCAGTTCTTCGTAGCCTACAATGCGAAGCCGTTTTTTTAGGCCCAGATTGTTTTCAATTTCTACCCAGGCTCCAAACATGACTTTGCCCTCCTGATGAGGGTGGTAATGGATCACCTGAAAGTTATCGATACACCTTCGCAAATAAAGCAGACGCCTGTCAATCTCCCTGAGACGCTTTTTATTGTAATGGTAATCGGCATTTTCCGATCTGTCTCCCAAACTGGCAGCCCATGAAACCTTCCTGGTCGTCTCAGGACGCTCAACACGCCAAAGGTGACTAAGCTCTTCCTTCAGTTTTTCCATTCCTTCCGGAGTGATCATGGGTGTTCTCATGGTGATATTGAATTATTAGCGGGCTTAAACTGAAAGGGCGCAATTTCAGCTTTCATAGGGCAAATTCCAATGATTGAAATTCCAAATTTCAAAGATTCAAATTCCAAATCCCAAAGATTAACTCCATCAGAGTCTCTCGCAGAGGACTCTGAAGACTGCAGTCTAAATTTCAATGATTGAAATCTCAATTTCCAAGTGAGATCTATCTTTCGGAGTTGGTAGATCGTCAGTTAAAAACTAATTTCTCAAGCATCCTCGATGCAATCGAGGACGAGAAGGGTGGTACATCGAGAATAAGTGAACAGTGGAAGTCCTGGTGACCGTCATTGCGAGGAAATGAAACCTGTGTAAAATGCTGAGTAACTGAGGAAAGTAGAAAAACAGGTTTCTTGACGAAGCAATCCCCCCATTGAGAAAGAGAAAGTTAGTAGATACTCAGTTACAAACTGATTTCTCAGGCGTCCTCGATGCAATCGAGGATGAGGGATTTCTCCAAATTTTCAGATAAGTGACAATAGATATGGCAATGGAGAATAAGACATCGGCTATTGATCTCAGTACAATCTGATTTGCTGTCCTAATCGGAGATCTAAGGTACTGAGAGTAGTCTTCTAATACTTCCCAATATCTTTCTCCATGATAAAGCGCTTGAATGTGAGGTAATATTCCTAATAACACATTTATTGAAACAAAAGAGATAATCAGTATTCTGAAGGTTTTTTTGAAATCGAAGTCTGACTTACTGATTTGAATATTTCTTGATATTCTTAAGAGAATTAGAAAGGCAATCAGATAGGGGAGATAAAACCTGACAATATCTCTGGTCAAATGATTAGTAATGAAATGGAAATCAAATATTAATAAGCTCAAAAAAGCAATTATTCCTTGAAGAGTCATTAAGGCAATGATTCCTAATCCAAACGCTGATAAAATTGACTTTTTGTCCATTTTTTTAAGGTTACAATAATGCTCTAATTACAAAAAAGGAGCCGAGGCTCCTTTCCTGATTTCTGTTTAACTGATTTCCGATCTACTGATCTACCAACCAACCGTTAATACTTAGCCGGAGTGCCAGCAGGAGGTATACTGTTGGCAATGAACTCACGGATATCGTCATTGGCTTTGGCCAGGTCTTCGGCCCTGAGGTACATCATGTGTCCGCTGCGGTAGCCTTTCCAGCTAAACCGGTCTTTCATTTTTCCACTTGGATCCATGTGCCACATATTGTACTGGGCATTGTAATAAGTACAAGCACCATCGTAATAACCTGATTGGGTCATTACATGCAGGTATGGATTCATAGCCATGGCCTGACGCAGGTTTTCACCGGTTCGGTCTCCACTTCTGTCCCAAGGGCTCACAGGGCCAAACATGTTGTATTTGATGTCGGTCTTGTAGTTCAATACATTAGGGAAGTAGTAATTGATGGCTGGGGTGAAGGAGTGTAACCATGAGGTCAACTCGGAATTGAAGTCAGGGCTCATTCCCGCATCCATTCTGTCGATTCCTTTGTAGCGCGAATCCAAACGGCCGACTGTATAACCTTCATCTCTCAGAAGTTCTTTCCAGAAGAAATTCTCGGGTACGTCCAGGTTATGCTGGCGAACTACTTCTTCTTTCAGGCCTGAGTATCTAGCGAAGTTTTTGATCGCATCTTCTTTCTCAGCCTCAGAAATCCAGGCTCCTTTGGCAATAGCAGGAAGCAAATGGTTTTGTGTATAGGCTTCTGATTCGGCCAAAGCTTCGGGCAAATCTTTGCTTTGAAGATCAGCGGGCAATTGCTTATGATACCAGGCTGTGGCTGTATAGTACGGCAGGCGGTTGGCCATCTCAACTGGCCCACCTCTTTCTATACCTAACTCAGTGGGAGAGACCAGGATTACTCCATTCAGGTACATCCAGTGGTTGTTCTGAAGCTCATAGGCCAGACCTGAAACGCGGGTAGTGCCATAGCTTTCACCAATGAGATATTTCGGGCTGTTCCATCGATTGGCCCTTGTTACAAAGGTGTTCACCCATTCTCCCAGGTAGCGGATATCCTGATTTACGCCAAAGAACTGTCTTCTGTCAGCTTCGGGGTCTACAATTCTCGAATAGCCGGTATTTACCGGGTTTACAAATACTATGTCAGCCACATCGAGAATAGAGTGAGGGTTGTCTTTGATGCCGTATGGTTGAACCGGATAACCTTCATCGTCTATTTTTAGCACTTTAGGGCCGGTATAGGCAATGTGCATCCATACAGAGGCAGATCCGGGGCCACCATTAAAGCTGATAATTAAAGGCCTTTTTTCCTTGTCGCTTACATCTGTTCTTTCATAATAAGTATAGAACAAAGTGGCAATTGGTTTGCCATTGTTATCCCACACGGGTTGCGTACCGGCAGTGGCTTTATAGGGTACTTTTTCCCCCTTGATAGTCACTTCGTTGGTAGTCACCACGGCCGACTCAACCGGAATGTGTCGTTCAGCTTCTTGTGCATAGGCGGCAATGGCCAGCAGCATTAAAGCTGTTATTTTCCATAGTTTAGTAATCTTCATTTCTGTTTAGTTTATTCCTGAGTATATCTGTGTTCTTTTTTCAGTCCTCTGTTCAGTTTAGGAATATCGGACTTGAGTACATTTTGAGTTTCCTGTTTTAGCTTGGGAAGTACTGCATTGAAGTAGTCATACTGAGCCTTTTGGTCGCCAGTTAACGGGCCAATCCAGCTGCTGGCTTCAAAATAGATAGACCTTACCCTGTTGAGCAGCT
>Ga0114899_1001471_pt1 | contig 13831 bp, 11 predicted proteins | sample MalvireepMed_215_FD_83497 | JGI IMG/M metagenome (GOLD analysis project Ga0114899, IMG submission 83497) | Marine viral communities from the Global Malaspina Expedition - Malaspina viral metaG DeepMed_215 | ecosystem: Environmental > Aquatic > Marine > Oceanic | place: Mediterranean Sea... | reverse complement strand
ATCTTACCTAATACATCATTGGCATTGATATCAGTAAGAGAAGTAGCCAGGAGGAGCTTGCCCGTACTCGTAGTCGCATCCGCAGAGGCACCCATGATACGAAGCTGATCGGCACTCTCATCCCACTCCATGTAAGCACCCGCAGAGGCACCGAAAAACTTGACATCGTGTCCGGTGTCGTTTACGCCTACGGTAATTTGTTGTGAAAAGGTGGATACGCCGCTTCCTATGGTAAGCACTTCGGTGTTAGTACCGGCTTTAACCACCTTAAACGACAGTTCACCTTCTTCTGCCGTTGTCGCATCAGACACCACCATCGTATTAATTGAAGCATAGGTATCCTGGTTATCCGCATCATCGGGCATGATAAAATCAATGCCGATACCCGATCCATTGTCGGTTAGATTGCCTCCATCACCAGGGTCCCATTCCACCGTCAGAGCGGTATGTATAGCACTTGCGGCATTATCAAGGTCGATAAGACGTAAGCCAGACCGACTTGTGGTGAAGACAAAGTCTACCACTCCGGCACCGGCAAGATCGGTACTGGTCGTGCCGTCTAAGATATCGGCTATAGTGAAGCCATTCTCATCGACCTCACTGCCATTGATCTCATCGCCTGTACCGTCTAAGGTAGAGTGATCGGTGAGGCTTGAACGTATTGCGGTAGACATACCTTAATCTCCTTACCAGTGTTTCATATGATTGACTAAGCCTTTAGACTCAGCCATATCCATAAGTTCATCTATTAATTCAGCGGGTAAAAATGCCTCTTGGCCGGTGGTCCATTCATTTTTCCACATCCTGCGCCACTCACTCTCTCGACCCTTAACGGCTGGGTCGTCACGCCGTCCCTCTATATACGCTGGAGTCTTCCAGGGCATCCTGTTCTCATGGTCCCAATATACCAAGTAACTCCCTGGCTGATACGCCGCACCGTATTGATACACCGGCAAATCTTCTAACTCAGGGACCGGCGTACCGTGCTTAATATGCGGGTCGTGCGGATCAGGCTTGACTACGGTATCGTAAATACTCCACAGCAGTTCACTCTCCCCATACCACCCCGCATACGTTGTGATAAAGCGTAGAGAGGCTGGCATAATAGAGAGGGGAACGAACTCATCCCAAAACCTCGACATTGCATCGCCCTTATACGCCCACATCTCATCAAAGCAGGTAAACGCCTGACGACCACCCGCCTCACCCGCATAATCAGCCGGTACGAACTTGAGCCAGTGCGGTGAAGGATTGATTTGATCGCCTTCCGCAAACTCTATCATGTTGTTCTTCGTTATTCGATCATGGTACCCTTCATCGACAATTTGCAGGAAAAGAGGCTCGTTCTTCTCCTTCATTATCTGCAAGTTTTTGACCACCCGATCAAACATGCGTTCACCGGCTTGATCTTTGTCGTTAGCAAGGCTAAACGCATTACCACCGTAATGACGACACCACCCGTAGGCTATTGCCCCTCCTATAGCCGTCTTACCCTCTTTCTTAGGCGTTGACCATACCACCGTTTCATAGGGCAGCTTACCCTCTTCATTGGCTCTAAACGCCTTATTCAAGATCCGGCGTTGATGGGGCTGAAACTCGACCAGCACTTTAGTGTCGTCTAAGTAATATTCCTGTTCCATCAACTCGACAAAAGGACAGTCTGTAGAAGGCTCGGTCATCGTTGCAATGGGACTGATTCAGGCCCCATGCCTCCTCCCATAATACGTTCCGCAGTACTGGTTACATACGTACCTGTTTGTTCTCCAAGATTTGATGCTAATCCTGCTCTACGCAAGGCTACTTGCAGTTTTTGCGGTAAAGAATCAAATGCTTGCGCTGGCATTATACCTCCCAAAAATGGGTTAGCACTGCGCTGTGCGGTATAATGCTTGGCAAGCTGTCCTCCAGTGGCAAAGTTCGTTACAAGAGCTATCATGCCCTCCCAAGAACGTAATACCGCACCAGGAGAGATAACCTCTGCTCCTCCACCAAACCCTTCTGTTCTGACCCGTAATGCTTCCCTAGACGGTTCTATTGTTCTCATAGCAGAAAGCAACTCATTTATTGCTTCTGCCATTTCGGGCTGATCTTTTAAAGCTTCGTTTAACCACTCATTTTCTACATTGCCATGCGTCCCTGCTATATTTTTTAGCTTATTAGCAAAGGTATCGACTACAATCTCATCGGTCTTATCACTACGAGACTCAGCTAAAACTGTTAAAAATCGACGTTGAACAAGTTTATCAACAACTTCAGGAGGGAAAACCTCTCTTGTTGCACGAAGTTGTCGCGCCGATCCAGTGAGATTTTCTACTAATTTTTCAGGGCTAGGACCACGTAATATCTTAGCCACCGTAGGTAGCTCTTCAATCGTCTCCACTCTTTTCCATAAGACATCGGCTTTCTCTAGTAGCTTTCCAGCCGACTCATGCTTACTTGCAAAATCACGCACGGTTTGCTTTACAATACGTTGGGCATCGCGTTGAATTACATCCCCATCTGTCCAGCCCGATTTTTTTGTAGGATAAAGGTCTTTCGCTTCTTTCCATAATTGATTAAATGGTATGTAACCCCGCTGACTTGCAGCAATCTCTGGATGTATTGAACCAGCAGGATACGACCTACGGTCTATATCTATATTCTCCAACCGGTTTATTAGTCTACGCACCTTGCCGACGGCTATATCCGATACACCCGTCTTACTATCTGCTCCCGCTCCTGCATCATCCAAATGTCGCTTTAGAGCGAGGACGAGACCATCTACCGGCACCGTGTAATCCGATAGAGCATCTGTTACCTCATCGTATATCTTAGAAGCGGGTTCTCTATAGCTGGTCCTTAACAGGTCATCAAAATCATTAAGGATCAATTCGCCTGTGGCACCATGCGGGATAGGATTAGTCCCTGGGGCGATTTTTCTTCCTAATTCTTGCCCCCATGCTTTAAAACCTGTATCAATATCCATCTCTAATTTCTGAAGATAGGGCTTAGAAGTGCTCATTTGCCCTACTTTAGTGCCGAGCCAATTAGCTAAAGACCTGCCTTCACTAACAGCCATAGGTGTCACAGGAATGTTATGATCTTCCATTAATTCCGAGAGGCGTGTATTAAGACCCGTTTCTGTTACAGGATCGGCAGTTTTTAACGCACGTGGATCAGCATACTTCATAGAGCCTTTAGGCTTAACAAGCTGCCTCACACCCGCACTATACATGCCACCTAGGGCCGAAAAGCCCGCAGGTATAAGTGCTCCTAAAGCACCCTCTCCCACCATGCGGCTGGTTGCGCTGCTGTCTTGAGCAGCAGTCCCTTGTAATCCACCCATTGCCGCACCCTCACCCGCTCCTATTAACGAACGAAAAAAACGAGGAAGTTTACTAGCGATCTTCGTGCCTTGTACGTATGCGCCTGGTAGACCTAGGGGACCGAGAAAAGAAGCAGCCTCGCCAACACCTTCTGCTATTGATCCTGTTAGACTCTCTTCAATGGGTATACCTCTCCCTCTACGTCTTTCCGTTGGCATACCACCCATAAGTCCACTCAACAACCTATCAGCTATGCCACTATATTGATAGTCAGGTTCAGGTGCAACCTCACCTAATTTATCCCAAGGTTCTTCAAAGTCTTCCTCGGGAGGTAGATCCGCAAGGAGTTGATCTATCTTTCGTGCTTCCTCTTCAGATATCATGGTTATTCTTTTCTATAGTAAAATTTATTTATAACTTCTACTAGACTCTGATTTTCAGCGACACCAAACCGTTCCCTTAATTCGGCCTCTGCTTGAGGATCTTCTTTAACTATTTCCAACAACTCACGTGTGGTACGCGACCACATACCCTTTTCCATCTCCTCTATATGAGGCACCACCCACGCAGGTTTTAACCCCGCGTCAATAGATAATTTTCCATAGTCTTGTGTGCGCTTAAAATAACTCGCTTTTCTAACTCTATATATCTTATTTAGTTGCATCCAAATAGTTCTACGAACGTCTTTGTCTAAACGCGCACCCGTTGTTAGTAATATAGGTTTATTAAGTACCTTTTTAAACCAACTTTGGGCATTTTCCATCGTAGCAAACTCACCTTCGCGTACTGCCGAGTCATCAGGAGCAACTGCCTTGGCAAAACCGTATAATAAGGCAATATCTCCTGGTGCATCCTGAGCAAAATAGCCAGTTTTCGCACCTTCATATCCAGCCTGGGCCGCACCAAACATCTTAACTGCATTGCCCTTCCTAAAATGATCACGTAATGTGGCAGACCGATCAAAGTCTTGGTTGGTCATCACCCCACCTTCAGGATAACCTGGGGCGGGCATCCATATGCCACGTATATTGTTAAACTGCATACCTGTGTTCGGATCAAACTGCCCCCATTCACCTGACCCTGCTATGCCCTCCCATTGTAATGCCGCATCCGCAACCTCTTCGTCAGTAATATCTGGAAATTGACCTCGTAATTGTTGTTCGGCTGCATGCGGACTTAACTTTGCTACTGAAGTTAGTTTTCGTGTCGCATCAAAAATATTAGAGGTGCGCTGAGTACTCGCCAATGCCCCTAAACTAGAACCATCTAAGTGTCCAGTCGGCAATTCCAAGGGTACTGATGTCACACCTTCATCTAATTCCGGCATTTCTAAAGGTGCCTCTGGCATGTCTACAGGTGGATCATATGTTGGGAACTGGCTCTTACTAGCATCTGGAGAAGGTGCTACCTGAGTAAAGCCCTTATCATATGTAGGACCCTCTTCCGGTTTACCTAATATGCGCTGTGATGAACCATTTGGTTTACCGGTCTGCGCTGGATTAAGCATGCTTTCGCGTTGATTCCATAATCTATTTCTAGCCTCAATTAATTCTCTCGGATCACGCCCTGCATTCACCTGATCTTGAATCAGACTATCAAATGCTCGTAGGTCTCCATCCAACGACTTTATTCTAGCATTTGTTCTGGTCCAATCTGCTTGCTGCTTTCGATGTTCTCTTAATGCTTCTTCTTGGCGTAGATAACGATCTTCTTCTGCTTGCTGTCGAACTTGCTTATCTCTACGTTCACGATTGAGTAAGCGTTGACGGACATAACTGTCCATGCCAGTGTCAAGACCACGTGCTAAACTACGCAATATCGGCATTATATTTTCTCCTTAAATTGCACTACCGGCCGCAGTCCCTAAAAACTTCATAAGAGCCGACATTGTAGACTCCATAGCATCAGGCCCAGGGGCTTGCCCAGATCCAGCCACCTGTCCACCAGGCATACGACCTAAGAGATTGGAAAATGCGTCCACTGCCCCAATACGTTGGTTATAATCAATCTGGCGGTTTTGATTGAACAAGTCAGCAAGGCGTGAGAACTCATCAAACTCACCCTGACGACCTCGTTGTGTTCTATCAAACTGAGATCCGGTCAACTGATCTTGTAGTTGCGCGGCAGCAGCCTGACGACCAAATGCCCCTTGATTCAAGGCTTCATTCAATTGAGCCGTTCCAGCATCTCTACCGTATTGCCCTTGTGTTAAATCTTCCGTCAACTGTGCTAGCCCAGCATCTCTGCCGAATTGTCCTTGCGTCAATGCTTCACCTAATTGCGCCTGTGTAGCTTCTCTACCAAACTGTCCTTGCGCCAGTGCTTCTTCCAACTGCGCTGCTCCAGCCTCTCTACCGTATTGACCCTGCGTTAATGCTTCTTGTAGACCTAATCCACCCGTCATCTCATTAAACGCTTGCTGCCGTGCGCCAAGGTCCCTACCATACTGACCCTGCTCTAGCCCCTCAAGCATCTGCGTCGATTGCATCAACTCATTAAGCTCTTGATTGCGCTGTGTGAGGCCGGACTGCTGTAGCGCGTTCATCATCTGTGCTTGCATCGGCATCAGTTGCAGATTGGCATTGGTTGCCATGTTCATCATCTGATTCTGCTGTTGAGCTTGTAGGTCAGATCGTGCTGTATCACTGATCGTTGAGTTACCTAACCCTCTGTTGGTCATTTGCTCTGCTTGGTAGTTGCGCTCTACCTCCTGCTGCCGTGCCAACTCATCCAGTAGCGGTTGCACCTGAGGCAAGACAGCAGGTGTTCCGGCGGCTGTCGGCGCACCTGTCATTACGTTCGCTAGTGTATTTTGTATACCGGATATATCGTATGCACCCGTAGTTGGAGCATTTTGTAGACCCGTTAAGGTTGTATTAGCGGCAACATTGGCGGCATTAGAAGCTCCTCCAAGTGCATTTAAGGCCGGTACCCCTGCTTGAGGATTGGTATACGGAGCTAAGTTCGTTGCAGAAGTAGCAGCCGTTGTCGTAGGGGAAAACACACCCTGGTTTACAGCGGTGGGATTAAAGGTACCTTGGGTTGTCGCTGCTGGCGCGGTGCCTTGAGTTGTCGCTGTAGGACTAAACGGAGTAGCCCCTGTAGCACCAGCTCCAGGTGTGAAGGCTGTTGCTGTAGTGGCTTGAGGGTCAAAACTGGAATCAAATCCTGCCCCTTGAAATCCAGTGCCACCCTCTTGTGCAGGATTATTCCCCATAAAGGTTTCCCATGCGTTTGCTGCCATATTACCCCACTTTGTTGCGTCTGATTCATAATTAGGATCGTTAGCTTCAAGCCACTTTTGATTCGTTCCACTTTGATTAGATATATTGCCGGTCCAATCGTCAGGTATCATATCCGGATTGACCGAAATCTCACCCCCACTAAAAGCAGTGGTAAGGTCATCCTCGGTTAGTTCATACCCGAACATATCGGTAAACTTACTACCGATTGCAGACCTATCATCTGCTAATGTTCCACTCCAATAGTCGTAGCGTATAGGATCAGTCAACGCCATAGTAATTATCCTATTACTTCAGGTATACCCGAAGTAAGACCTTCCGTGTGCGATATAATAATATTAACCGCAGCATCCTCCGGTAGGCCAATGTCTACTAGCTCTGTTACTGCATCTTCTACTGGTATAGTATTGTTTCGTACATCCATCAAAATTCGCTCTATTGGTGATTCTTCTGGAACACTCGCTTCGGGACCACCGATTTGCCTTGTGAACTCGTTTAAACTTGCTTCATCGAATCGTGCCAATGATACTGGTGGTGTGTAGTCTCCCGCATATTGTGTCGTCAAATCCTCTAAGTTGGATGCCCCGAAGTCAGCTAATGGTCCCTGAGTGAGTAGCCCCCGCAAGCCAAGATCATCCAAAATAGGATTATCTCCCCTGATAGGTGCATTAGTGAATTGATCGGGGCTTAATCCTTGGTCTTCGCTAACAATAGGCGCATCAGTAAACTGATCAAGACGTAAATCTTGCTCACCGCTATAAGGAATCTGCGTAAACTGATCAAGGCGTAACTCTTGCTCACCACTATAGGGAATCTGTGTAAATTGATCCAGCCTATTCTCTTGCTCACCCATGTAAGGGATCTGCGTAAATTGATCCAGCCTACCGCCTTGCTCCCCGCTATACGGGATCTGCGTAAATTGATCCAGCCTACCACCTTGCTCACCCATGTAGGGGATCTGTGTAAACTGATCTAACCGATCCTGTTGTTCGCCCATATAAGGAATGTTTGTAAACTGATCCAACCTATTCTCTTGTTCCCCACTATAGGGGATTTGTATGAATTGATCAGGTCTTAATTCTTGATCTCCAGTAACAATGGGTCCAGTGTAAGAGCGCAGTTCGTCACCCTGATCCGTAGCATAACCTCCAATAGGTCCAGTAAAGGGGCGCAGTTCGTCACTTTGATCAGTAGTATACCCTCCGATAGGCCCAATAAAGGGTCGTAACTCATCTCCCTGGTCAGTCCCATACCCTCCGATAGGCCCAGTATACAAGCGTGACTCATCTCCCTGATCAGTCGCATACCCTCCGATAGGTCCAGTATAAGAGCGGGCCGCATCACCTTCATCTATAATCTTATTAGCCCAATACATCCAATCGTCAGGACCTCCCATCCCACCTATAGAATTAGCAACCGCTTCCGTCAAGAAATCAATATCTATTGTAGGATCAAGATCAAGACCACGTAAAAACGGACCAATCTCGTCTCGGGGATCAAACGGTATAAAATCTGGCTGAACAAAGTCTGGAGTTTCAATAGGTACAAAATCTGATCGGTCGGTAAAAAAGTCATTACCACCATCAAGTCGCCCTGATTGATCAAAAACAACCGGATCTGTCGGAGCCACTTCTTCATCCGCTAGTCCATCGTCCCTACCATCCTCCTCTTCCGGCAAAGGTGTCCAAGGGATTATCTCAGCCAGATCCCCAGCCGGATACTGCTGTACACCTTGAGGCTGAAAGCGATCTGATACAAACATCGTTCTTGGTTGGTTGGTATAAAAATCAGCAGTAGCCTTACCTTGGCCCAAGATCCCTGGCAGAAAAGCCACCTGATTCCGCATGTTCCACTCTCGCACCATATTCTGGAACTCTGCCGAACGTGCTGCTGCGGCGGCTATTCTTGCTTGACTAGATTCAAAATCTTCGGGCATAATAATCTCCTATGCTGCAACTTGTTCAGCACGTTGTTTGAACTCTATATGATATCCATTGACTCTAAACCACTGATCCGCTCCTGTCGTTTCAAACGTCAAGCGACAGTTATAGCCTCTTCGCACATCGGTGAAGCGGAAATAGTCACCACGTTGCTCACCACCCCCCCATAAGGCGGCACCCCACTCACCTACACCCCATCCATCACTCACCCCACCGGCTGTAGAGGTTATGGTCTGCCCACCAGGACTAGGCAAGTCCTTACGCCCTAATTTGGTTTTGAGCGTTAAAGGATACGCACCATTCGTTTGGAAGTCAGCAAATATACGGCCGTAATTCTTCATATACCCTAACCGACTTTGAGAATGTTCCGAAGTCTGTAGTCGTCCGGTATAGTTGGTGCCATCCCAATCATCACCAGAGTGCATTTCGTATATTTTACCTGCCGAATTACCTACCACTTGTAGGTCCGTTCCACTTGAGCGATAAATACATCCTGCGGTCAAATTAGCTCTGTTGTGGCGTGTAAAGCGTAGACTGCTCCTACCCCTTGCGGTATTGCATATGATGCCCTCCGAAGGGGTGGAAGTAGCCGTTCCATATTGAAACCAATATTCATCTCTGTCTTCGTTGTAAGTAGCCCAATTCGTCGCTTGAAGTCCTTTCTCGCGCCGATCAAGCAGGGGCTTCACCCGATCCGATACGTTATCTACATAAAAGCCTCCGGTAGAGCTTGTTGCTACCGCACCGGCAATGCCGTTATCTGATTCAAACATCAAGAAACCACCCCGCGCCTCTGCGACAGTAAAATGCCCTGCGGTTCCTATAATATGCGATACCTCACGTACTGCCGTTTCTTTTAAGTTGCTGGTAGGCAACATACGGAATATTTTACGCCGCTTAAATATGAAGAGATTGCCCATGAAAACGGTTACGCCGGTCACATCGCCCGAACCACGATCTATCTGTATCGAACCCGCATCGGAACCCGTCCATGTCTCTGCATCATTTACCGCAGAGTAACTGGCGGTATCCCCACTGAAAAGCCACCATCGTCCACCCCAACTGGTGCCAAACTTACCGGTTGAGGGAGGACTTCCACCCAAGGCACTGACCCCTGCACTGCTCGTATACTTTTTAGGGGTGTCCACACCATTGGAAATCAGTAATAGATTCGCTGTGGTGGTAGCACCGTAGAACATACCGCCCGACCATCGAACATCCGTACCCGTATTAAAGCCGGTGCCGTTCGTGGACTGTGCAAAATTACCAGCATTGCGTTCATAAATCTTACCGTCTGCGGCTGCGGCAATAAGGCGTGAACCTTCGCTGTAATCAAATAGACCCGTGACCTTACTATCGCCTGTCGTCGCAGTGCCAATTTGCGAAGCACCGCGCATCTTTTCCGGTTCCTCTGTATCCCGCAGATAAACCATATTAAGCGCATCCCATACGGCACGAGAATCAAACTCAGGGTTTCCAGCATGAAGACGACGATCTATCCCGTTGCCCAGGCGATAGTGGGTGTCGTGATTCCATTGACTCATTTTATTCTCAATGCTCCACGATGCAACGGACGAGTATCATAGGGTAATATCTCGACTGATGACCCTACATCCAGATACTCACCTACTCTTAGTATATCGTCCTCTGTAAAGCGCAAGCACCCATGCGATATGAACCCCTCATTCTCAAATCCACCACCTTCAGCCTTATCTTTCTGCTTATGAGGTCCATGTAGCCCATATCCTTTTTCAGTCAACCCCATCCATAGCGGTTCATACCCACTGCCCTTTGCCATAGGCACTTCATCTTTAACTTTAAAAGAGCCGGTAGGTGAGAAATACTTTTTCCCGTACCGCGTACCAGTAGTATCACCGGTCCCTACCTGAAACTGCTCTATGAAAGTGCCTATCGCATCTAATATCTGTGCTACATTGCGGTTTGGATCTATTACCAATCTATACGGAGCTTGCGGCGAAGGATCAGCCGCTTCTTCCAAGGCATCTTCCGTAACCACCACTTCACCAGGGGGTGATTCATAGGACCCTATAGCCTTCTGACTACGTATTACTGCATCCGTAATAGTCGGTGATGTCTCGACTTTCTTGATATCGAAACTCTCCTCTTCTACAGGCATGGGTAGCTCTGCGGGTTGATCTATAATAGCCGATGGGTACTTCACCGGTTCTGGTAACAGACCATCAAAAGGAGTTTGTCGATCTATACGTTCTAATTCCGTTGACGGGGAGGTAGGCTCTTCCCCTTGAAATCTCTTTATTGGTGGAAGCGGTGGTGGTGGCTCTAAATCATCTATATCAACATCTATGAGGTCTACGTCATCAATACTCATATCATCTGATGCGAAACCGATTGGCTCTTTGGGTCTGACCGGCGGCACCCCTGAACGTGATAGTTGGATATCTAGTTCGGGTGGAAAAGATGGTCCCTCTATCCGCTCTAATAGAGAGGAGGGTAGGGTAGGCTCTTCCCCTTGGAATCTAACGATAGGCGGGAGAAGCGCAGCCTCTACTTCATCTCTATCAACCATATCAATCTCTTCCACTCGTTGCATATCAGGGGCTTGTACGCCCGATGTTGCAGATTTTCGAGAAGAAAATATAGTTCGCTCTGGCTGATCTTGACTTTTTGCTGTGACTACCGTTTCCTCCATTACTATTGGATCGTCTTGAGAACGTCCTGCCGATTCACGTTTCTTGGACTCAGGATTATCTACTACATGGTGAGCAACGCTATAATAACGGTCTTTATCAAAAAGAATAGCATCAATACGACCATCATCTCTTTCCGTAAGTATCCATTCTTTATTTGCACCTGGATCGCCTAATCCTACGTCCCTATAGTTCATTGCCATACACCCTTTTTCTAATAGCCCCTAGGTGTCAACTTCTCTGGATTGGTAGGATCAGCAACCCAGTGCTGACCAAATAAATATACCGATCCATTCTGTTGGAGTTCTTGCTGCTGTCCACCATTAAGCCAATTAATATCATAATCATCTAATCCTGTACTCATGCTACGGCCTAATTGCGGTGGCTCAACTTGTTGCTCTCTAGTCCTTGATGTAGGTGGTCCTCCCACATTCTTTGGGGGTGGTCCACTAGCCTGTTGCTGAGTAGTAGCCGGTGGTCTTTTTGGCGTTTGTCCATAGGTCAACGATGGTGATCGTGAAGGTCTTTTTCGGAACTCATTGACACCTGTTCTGGTCTTCCATTCTTGCCTAGGATCAGCCATAATATTGTTCCTACCTCTTTATAATTTATCGTTGTGCGCCTTTAAGATCGAAGTATATACCGCTACGAGTGGGTATCGTTACTCCGTAATCTCTACGGTAGGTCTGAAGGTCAAAGGCAGCATCAATCTCTTCCCTATTCTCACGCCGCATAAGATGACCTATACACGACTGATACCGTTGCTCCCACATCTGCGCTCTACCTCTGTCTTCATTGAACATGGCAGCTCTTACCTTGCACCGAGCTTGCACTGCTTGATAGGCGATCCCAGGGGCATTGCCGCCAAAGATATCAGTATCAAAAACACTGGCATCATTAAATGATTCTTTATACCAGATATCAACCAAATACGCTTTCGTTGGAAACGGCCAAAGTAAAAGGCGCGGGTCTTCATTCACTGCATTACTTACTATCGTAGCGAGGTAAGGACGACCACTGGTGTTGCGGTGAAGATCACCACCCGACTCTGACATGATGCGGGTCATATTTACCATACTAATCGAATTATCACTCATTTGCCCCGACAGACCCTGCGCCCATGTAGCCGACTGACCATAGGTGATATGCTTGATCTCATCCATCACCCTTGTCGTATTGGTACTGGTCACGGTGGAGGTGACGCTACTCGTGCCGCCTGTAACTGTTTCACCCACAGTAAAAGCGGCACTTGCTCCACTTAAATATACAATAGATTGGCTTGTGTCATGTAGCACTATTGTTGCCGTAGAGCTACTTGAACCACCCGTAATGGTCTCACCCGTGGTATACGTGCCGGATGCTGACGATGCGACCAATGTTACGGTCCCTAAGATGGGTAAGGGGTAGGTGTCTTGGAAGATGCGATATCCGCTACCTGTGGTGGTCGTGCCTACGTAGTTACGCGACCCTGCTCCCGCCGACACCCCCAATGTCAACGTATCGGGTGATCCACTGGTGACTACCTTGGCAATGGGATACGACTCACTGTCCTGAGTGCGCCTGATCCACATGTTGGTAGTCACTGAGCCGAAGTTGTTGGCACTCGCGTCATCAGCATCGACACTATTGACGGTAGATGATCCATTCGTCATGGCTACTTGTCCTGTGGTGATATCAGCAGCCGTGACAAAGTTACTATGCTTCAACGCCCATCGAAACTCACCATACGTCATTATCTCTTCAACGCACTCATTGACCTCTTCTATGAGCATAGACTGAAGTATATTGGTGCTTGTGAACGAGGTTATCGCCGGATCACCAATCTCTTTTAAAGCTGAATTAACACAGTAGCCTAAACTTCTTGAAGCCATCTAATCACACCTTGCCTGTACGACGATCATCACCTCATCACCAGATGCCGCCGAAGTAGTAAGCAACTCTAGGTCTTTGGTAGCAGCGGTTCCTTCAGTACTGGGGTTAAAGACCAATCCTCCATCGGGACTATCGCGGAAATCCCAATGAATATTGCCCACTGTACCCACCGGATGGCGCAATAGCGACACATCATCTTCATCGTCATTGTCAAAATGAAGTTCAGCGGAAATACCAGCAGTAGATTCGATCCAAATCTGAAGAATCTTCAAATTGGTCGTATAGTGCATTGTTGACAGATCAATTATCGCTGTCGCAGTGTGGTTGTCTGTATTAGCCCATACCGCATGAAATGTAGTAAGTATGCCGTGTCCAACATTGCGGGTATAGGTCGTAGCGGTAGGAGCAGCCATGTTCTACCTTTCGCCTTGGTAAGTCACCGATCAGCAACTTAGGGTAATAAGTGAACAACGAGCCGTAAGGCTGTTGTATAGTTCAGTAGCGATTGAGTCTAAGATGACCTCATAAATTATTTCTTGCTACTTTCGGTCGAGCTATTTCTTAGCTTTTGCTTTGATCTTTACTTTGGGCTTTACGTTAGGTGCTTTAGCCTGATTCTTTTTGTTATACGCATGTTGTGCGCGACGATAGGCCGATCTAAACTCATTTACATCACAGTCTATGCCCGCATTTTGGACGGCAACCCACGCATCAGGCCGCTCTAGACCTGATGCGAGAGTCTCATCTATTACCTTTTTCAACTCAGCCATGACTAGCTAGCTACTGTGCCTGGGAAGAGTCGT
>Ga0114899_1001470_pt1 | contig 13832 bp, 14 predicted proteins | sample MalvireepMed_215_FD_83497 | JGI IMG/M metagenome (GOLD analysis project Ga0114899, IMG submission 83497) | Marine viral communities from the Global Malaspina Expedition - Malaspina viral metaG DeepMed_215 | ecosystem: Environmental > Aquatic > Marine > Oceanic | place: Mediterranean Sea... | reverse complement strand
CTGTCCCCACAGGCAGATCCCTTCATTACAGATCCAGGCTTGAGTGTATTACAATAACACGCCCTACCCCAGTCCCTCAAGCTGGCGACAGCAATGCTGTCGGACTTGGAATTTGTGGCGACGAACCCCCCTTCACCCATAGTCATGTGGTGTGCTGGAAAGAAGGAGCAGGTAGACATAGCTCCGAAGGAACCTAATTTTTCCCCGTCATATGTTGATCCTAGGGAATCACAGGCATCCTCAAGAAACAGCAAATCATATTTCTCGACAAGGCTCATCAACCTGTCCATATCTGGAGGATTACCTAAGACATGAGCAAACATTATCCCGCGTATATCTGGGTCAGCCTCCAGCAGACTTTCTACTTGATCAAGGTCAAGGTTCAGATCAGGTAGTGTAACATCCACAAAGACTGGGTGTAAATTGTGCTGTAGGAGGGGGTTAATAGTAGTAGGAAAGCATACCACAGGTGTTATAATTTTGGACCCCGGAGTTAAATCGTATTGCTTTACTGCGGCAGCTACCATGAGGAGGTTAGCTGAACTCCCAGAATTGGTTAGAGAGCCTTGGGTCTTCCCTAGATACTTAGGGAACTCAATCTCAAAGTCGCGGGCTTTTTTTCCAAAGATAAGCCACCCATCCAAAAGGGAATCCACAGCAGCCATGTACTCATCCGAATCGAAGAACGGTCCAGAATACGCTACCCAATCTTCTTCCATATCCCAGGGTAGGGCGTTCTTTTCGGTTATGTACTCATCTACTAGGTCCAGAATCTGCTTCTTAGTCACCATGCTCTATTATAGAGCAGTAAGTTTATTCTTCGCAGGAAAAGGAAGTTCCACAGCCACAACTGTTAGTAGCTTTAGCGTTTGAAAACTTGAACCCTGATTCCTGCAAGGAGTTCTGATAATCAACCTGAGTTTCGGACAGGAGGAATGCACTCTTTGTATCTACGGCGACTTTAAAGCTGTGCTCGTCAATAACACTATCATCTGATCTAATTTTATCTTCCGTTTGGACCTCCATATCGTAGGAAAATCCCGCACAACCTCCACCCTTAACTCCAACCCGAAGAATGTCCCCAGGATCCAAAACGCCTTCCAAGTATTCAACAGCAGCTTCGGTAAGCGTTAACATACTTAAGACCCTCTGATAGAATCCGCAATGGGATCAAACTTCTTAAGCTTCTTGCCCTTCAAGGTGATAAGGGGGGCGTTAACCCAGGTTTCAACCTCAGCCCCAGTCCCACTATCAGCGGCAACATCACCCATGTTTTCCTTGTTCACAAAATCATCAGAAGTGAAAACCTTGTCATATCTCACGGGTACCTCTGAGTCACCGTAAGATTCAGAAATTACATTTTCGATGAATCCCTTGTCTACCCCGCAGATGCAGGGCATATTCTTTCTGGGATCGAACCACTTAATGTTGAGTCCACGCCCGACAATATCGGCTAGAGGCTCCTCAAAGAAGTTGCCCAAGGATACATGCTGATATGGGCAAGGGAGGACATCTCCGTACCTAGTAATGGGTACCATACGCTTAACTGCGATGCACCCAATATCTCTACCATATGAAGGGGTCATGTGTGTGAAGATATCGTACTCCTCCTCAAACTGCTGGAGGATCTTACCTTCCTTCTCGGTCATCATCTGGTCAGTAACACCTTCGTAAGCACCCACGGGTTTGGCGTAGACCACATAAGTTCCAACATCCTTAGACTTTGCGTAGTCTAGGAATTTCTTCCACTCATCCTCGTATATACGGTCCTTCCAAATGACCGTGGACAAGATAACATGGAGGTCGGCCTCCTTGCAATTGTCAATAGCCTTCATAACGCGATCAAAAGAGCCAGGGGCTCTCCTGAAAGTGTCGTGGCTCTCTGCGTCTGCGCCGTCAAGACTCAGTTGTACTTTATCAATGCCGATAGACTTAAGATGCTTCGCCCTCTCAAGATCTAAGAACCAACCGTTGGAATCGGTAACAAGGTAGAACCTATCGGGATCAATTGCCTTTACTAGTTCATCGTATTCTTTTAGAATCAGAGGCTCCCCTCCTGTGATAACAAAGTTAGCCAATCCCATGTCATGAGCTTCCTGAGAAAGCCTCCTGACATCCTCTAGCTCAAACTTGCGCCGTCCACTAGACTCCTCCCAATTTTTAGGCACATAAAACTTATCAATACAACAGTGTTCGCAATGAAAATTACAGAGATAATCATACTGGAATTGAATGATAGCAATGCTTTCACCACTTGCGATCTTCTCTGGGTACTTAATCATCTTATCATAAACCTGTGGTTTGTAAGACTTTAGCCAGTTCTGCCGAAGAGCTTCCTCTTTCACTGTGGTATGCTGCATGACCTTACCAGCAGCTATATCTTTCATTTCCTCACTACTCTTCTCAGTAATCAGGTCTTGCAGTTCACTTTCAGACCAAGGGAGAACATGATCCTTATCATTACCCTCCAATGGGGTCTGAAACATTGTACTATTTGAATTAGCCATTAATTTCCTCTTCAGTTGTTTTTTCTATGGTGTACCTGTAGGGAGAACTTTCGCTACCGTCGTGCCTAACCCCCCCTTTGTATTTATGGTTGGAAGTGTCGGCATGTACAGAGTTATCCTCTAAAACCTCCAAATTTAAAGCAGAAACAAACCAAATTTTCCCATTTTCATCAATCACTCGATATTGTGGCTTAATCCTTCCACGAATATCATCAATAATTACCCTACTTCCCTTGGTGAGAGTAACGGGCTGATCGTTCTTCCCTTGGTGAACTTCGTCCTCAAGGACTACACCAACTTGATTTATAACTCTATCCCACTTAATGGAACTGTGCTTAAACCATTCTTCTCCTGTCACATTGGAGATAAAATCTTTTTGTTTTTTGCCCATCTATTGTATATACACCTCTTGGCTAATATTTTGTAAACTAATGTCCCGCAGGATAGTCATGTCCAAACCCAGATTAGCTTGTGTCAGCTTTCTTGCGACCTCATCAGAGTAACTAGCAGCCATAATTATTATAGCAGCAGGGGCATCAGTTTTCAACAATTCAGGAGAAACAATTGGGATATGTGTGGCTGGGGTGTACTTCCCCTGCTTAAATGTAGCATCGTCCAGAACATATTTGATATTGTCCCCTATCTCCGCCAAGGATATCATAGCGAGGGCTTGATGCCCAGCACCATAAATAGCCACACTTTTATCCTCGTATTGCCCAATGTAATCTTGAAGTTCCTTCTTTATTTTACTATGATGATCGCGGAAGCTGTCCAAGTTTAATTTTTGCTTCTTTCTTACCACCATAGAAATTATATATTCGTACCATATAGATTCAGACTTTACTACTTCAAAACCATTCCTGTTTAAAACTGAGCGTAGGGTCTCTTCGGTAAAGTAATATAGATGATCATTGATAAACTCTGAAAACAGATTATTTTTAAGCATCATATCAAAGTTCGGAACCTCAATAAGGCCAACACCGTCATCTGCGAGGTTAGTATGCATAGCCCTCAAAGTACTATTAACATCTGGGATGTGTTCAAAGAAGTTTAATATGAAGAAGCAATCAAAAGGGTTTCCATATAGGCTGATATTTTTATCATAAATGTAGTACCGCGATACATCCAGTCCGATATCATTACAATGTTTTACTGAAGAACGGGAGTATTCTATTCCGTAAGCTTCAGTACCCGCATCCTTCATCAGTGATAAAAATTCCCCCTTTCCGCACCCTATTTCAAGGACCTTTTTATTTTGCAAGGAGTATTTATTTACGAAGTCCCTAAATTGGCTAATACGAAATTGCTTCATCTCCTCGGAAAAAGCGGAAGCACGAATAACTTCCCGGTAATAAGGTACTGGATCATTGCTAAGCTGGACTAACTCGCACTTCTCGCACTGACATACCTCAAGGTCTGTGCCGCGTTCAGTAGGGAGGTCCTCTAAGGACGGAAAGTTCTGTGCTGCTTTTGGCATATTGCTGTAGCACAATAAAACCTCTAGATCACCACCACACACTCTACATAGACTCAATACAGGAAGTCCTCCTGTTTAATGATAGACTTATTCTTTAAATACCACTGATATAAATACGAAATAGCCTCTCTCATTGGTGTAAATCTAAAGTTGCCATGCTCTTTTAAAAACCTGCTATTGTCTCCGCTGTACTCAACTCCTCTCCCCCCGTCCTCGATGGCTATCTCTAGTTTTTTACCAGACATAGCAATTACCTCAGCAGCCAAACTCATGTAGCTGGTTGTCTCCCCAGTACAAATATTATACGAATGTTGGCGAGGAGAATTTTCCATGAACCACTTTACAATTTCAATTAAGTCTGAGATATAAAGATAATCAAAAATAGCGTCTTTCTTTAGTGTTATGGGCATACCCAGAACAGCTTTGCAACAAGCATTAGAAATGAAACGATATCTCCAATCATCAAATTTGCCAAACAGTCCAAACAATCTTAAGTTGTAAATATTATTACTCTTTACAGTATACTTATTCATGAGGTACTTTGAATTTCCATAAGGATCATCAGGTACGCACCCTTCAATATAATCCTCGGTCATCCTAGGCTTCCAATTTTCTCTACCAGTCTCTGCGCCAGAACCAAAGTAGAGCATCTTACCAAAGTAATCACTACAATGTGCTAAATTGAAAAACATTTTTAGATTAACATCCAAGACATCGGAATGTTTCTTACCTGTAAATTCAGGCACAGCATCATGAGTTGCAGTATGTATAACAACATCGAAGTAGTTATCTTTTAAGTATTCAGAAACCTTTGTAGTATCTAACAAGTCTAAATCATCTCTATTTAAAGAAACTACATTGGGTTCAAGAGGAGAAAAGTATGAGTTGGTAAAAGATTCAAATAGGCTCCTGGCTATAAATCCATTGCCACCCGTTATAAGTATGCTCTTAGTCATCAATGGTAGCTACAAACATGTTTTCTCTGAACTCTTCCCTGTCTAAGAAAGGGGCCAAATCTTCCATAGGCTTTGCCGCAAACTGCCCATCTTCGTTCTTATACACGCTGGCCTTCGGTGCCGTAACATGAGTTGGGGGGAGCATAATCTCACAAATCCAGGGACCAACCTTATCTAAAACTTTAGATATTGACCTTCTTAGGTTCTTCGTGTTTTCTATTTTACTAAAGGAAATACCGTAAGACGCGGCCATCTTCCACAAACTGGGCAGACTCAACCCGCTGTCCTCTCCGCTTGCTACAAAATGTTTTTCAAAATGAGTTTCCTGAGTGTTTCTAATTGAAACATACCCGTTATTATTCAACACAAAGAATTTGATAGGTAAATTTAATCTCCTAATTGTTTCTAACTCTTGAATATTCATAACAAACCCACCATCCCCATCAATACATATTGTTTCCTTCTTACCCGATGCTATACAGCCTCCGATTGCTGCCGCAATACCAAATCCCATAGGTCCTAAACCTTCGCTGTTAAACATACGCATACCTTTCTTCATCTTAAAAGCTTGCATAGTTACTTCACTACATCCTCCAGAACTCCCAGGAATAATTAAAGAATTCTCGGGAAGAAGGTCAGACAGAACATCAATGAAAGCATAATTGTTTATATATCTTTCCTCTTCAAAATACTCAGGCAAAACTACTGGGTACTTTCGTTGCCACTCCTTGCATTGCGCCAGCCATTCTGTAGGTCCAGGCTCAATTCTATCCTTCTGCTCTAATAATGCTCTAATAAAATCTCCACAATCCACAGGCATAGGATATCTAATATCCATATCTAATTTATTAATTTCATTCTCGTCAATATCAACAACAACTTTTGTAGCCTCTCTAGCAAAATATTTGTGCTGGTAAGCGGTTTGTCCGTGATCTAAACGAGCCCCCAAACTTATAAAAAGGTCAGAATTTTGTTGGGAGAAATTCGCCCCTCTCTGGCCTACGCCCCCTGGTCTGCCCACAAATAACGGGTGATCCTCCTCTAAGAAATCAATAGCTTTCCAAGTTAGTAAAACAGGAATTTGTAACGCATCACAGAGATCGGTAAACTCAGGAATAGCACCAGACAAACGGACCCCATTACCCGCTAAAAGCACAGGGCGTTCAGACCTATTTAACTCGTCAACTAAATGATTAATGAGACGCAGCCTGGATGATGGTTCTCCTTGCTCCTCCACGAAGCCCTCAAGCTCCTGTGGCTCGATCTCAGCGGCTTGGACATCCAGAGGTATGTCAACCCATACGGGACCAGGGCGACCAGTCTGGGCCAAATGCACAGCCTTCTCTAACTGATAACGAATGCTCTGGGGATCTACAACAGTAACGGCATACTTAGTGATGGGTTTGGCAAGACCCAACATATTAAGTTCTTGGAACCCAATTTGCCTAGTACCTTTGTCGTTGGTCATGTCCTTCTTTTGAACCTGTCCAGAGATAATCAACATTGGAGTAGAATCTAACCAAGCAGCAGCAACTCCTGTTAAAGCATTAGTCCCCCCTGGACCAGTAGTTACCAAGCATACTCCCAAATTATTAGTATACTGTCCATAGGCATCGGCAGCAATACTACAAGCTTGCTCGTGCAGGTTGCAGATAAAGTTCAGATCACTCTTACCTACGGAATCAATAAGATGTATACAACCACCTCCAGGCAAAAGAAAAATATCGTCAACTCCTTGCTGTTTGATAAAATCAACAACATAATCAGAGACTTTTACCATGAAATTTTATCCTTCGTAAGCTGGGCCTCTATGAGGAGATTCCTCTAGGCTTGGTTCTGGAAAAATTTCTACGAGTTCTAGAATACTGGTGAGGTCCCGAAACGGGGGGATTCTGTAACCAAAAAAAGTATGAAAGCTGCTAGCACCTTCATCTCCGTAAGCTAGGTTTGATGGGATGAACAGCTTTACTTGATCACCAACTTTCATACTCAAAAATGCTTCATCAAAGGCTTTAATAGAATCACCCTTTTTATACAGGTCATCTTTGGGTGTTTCTTGCCCAATTACAAACTCAATAGGACCACCAAAAGGTTTATCCTCGTAGGTGCTATCATACTGCTCATCAATGTAAGAGCCTTTATCATAATCAAAGTTAGAAGTTGATGTTCCTTTACCAAAATAAATCTCATAGTGCGCCAGAACTTTTTGGCCATCTACGGGTGTGGGACCATCCCCCTCTTTTATGGGAATAATTCTTAGACCACTTTCTTTTACTAGTTCTCTCATTCAATCTCTCCAATGGCTAACAATGGTTTTTCTGTTTGTATTGTCAGAAATGGAGGAGTCTTCATAGTAAGAATCATCAACAAAATGTGTGGAGGATATTTCTTCAATTATTGAGCCCTCTGGCCCTCCAATAAATCTGTGCCTAACTCCAGGCTCTATAGTAACAACCTCCCCAGGACCTAGTACTGTCTTCTCGTCATCCAAGAATAATACTACTTCCCCATGTAAGACCACGAAGGTTTCAGTCTTCTTCTCGTGCCATTGAGTAGGGTGCTCCTGATTTGGTAGGGAGATTAACAACTTCTTGCAATAACCCTCATTCACAACAGTAACCATACAGAGTCCTGTCTCATAAAAGTTTTTCATACCATAGTGGTGGGAAATTTCCAGAGCAGAGTTCTTAGGTACAACTACAGCAGACTCTTCCACTAGGTCTTTTACTTTATTTCTAATATTTAGAACTTCTTGCCGAAGGTTAATGCTAGTAACGCTGGCATGGAGGACAGGATCATCACTCACCATATCACACTCAGCCTCATAGCCAATATACTTGCTCATATCACTAGCAAGCACCTGTCCCTCCGTGCATGGGAATGCGTAATATACATCCTCTCTAGTAATAGACTCTCCTGCAAAGACATCCCTGTTAAGGAATACACCCCTCTTAAATGTCCTAAGATCCGACAATTCTTTTTTAGATGGTAAGGGTCTTTGCCACCCAGATCGGCCACAAACTTCAACCGCCCTGGAAGCTTGAGCCAGCCAAGAATTAAGTTGATCGGGTCCAACGGAGTACGCATTTAAATCATACCTGTCCGTAGCAACTCCAACATGCTTCTCTATAACTTCCGCACCCATACCAATTGCTATGGGAACAAGATCAAAGGTGTCAGGATTTTCGTGAGTGGAGTACCCGACCTTAACTCCTGGGTACCTCTCTTTCAAAAGTTTAATTTGGTTAAGCTGTAAATTTGCTTCCTCGGTTGGATATTCTCCAACACAATGCATAATTGTTAAATTCTTTTTTCTGTTCAAAAAGAAGGATACTACATTATCAATCTCGTCCAAAGTAGCCGTTGCAGTAGACGCAATAATAGGTGTACTAGTTTCCGCAATACGATTAAGAAGGGGCCAGTCCGTGAACGAACAACTAGCTACCTTAATAAGGGGAAAGTTCAATTCCTCAATTTTGTCAATAGATTCCTCATCAAAGCCCGTACAGATGGGAATAAATCCACGAACTTCAGCAAACTCTTTTAGGTCAATAAACTCTTCAGTAGTCAGTTTGGTTTCTTGGAACCTCTTAACATACTTAACATCCATTCTATCTTGATAGGCTGGATGGATAAAGGTGTCCATGTTGCGGAACTGAAACTTTATACCATACTCAAACTCAGGATATTTAGCCGTAACTGCGGCCATCTCATCAATAATTACTGCACCGTGAGTGACATCACCCATATGGTTGTTAGCCATCTCAAGAATAATCAACTTTTTCTTTTGCATATTAACTCCATTTGTCTTTCCAGTAGTCCTGTATAATTTTATCGTATTTAACTGGATTTTCTTGAACCTTCCAAGTAGCTTGCTCAGAATGCCATCTATAGAAATACCCTAGCTGCCCGTTGACTGGGTAAATGGGTATTCCACGATGTACAAGCCCGCACCACATATCATAGTCACCAACCCCGATATCTACGAGATTATTAGCGAAATGCGCTTCCCTGCACTCACCTAAAATAGGCCAAATACTTCTGTGATAAACCACTGTGGGGTTATTTACTGGGGAGTGCTGGAGCAGTAGCTTCTTTAGCTCTTCCACAGAAGTGTAATTGTGAATACTTGTATTAATTACCTCTCCTACCTCATTTACCCATACCATCCCACTCTGGATACACTTAATCCCACTAGGACTTCTATCAAGCGTTTGCATACAGTTTGAAATATAATTTTTATCAATGTAATCATCTGATGAAATAAAAGTAACATACTCACTTTCAGAGTGTTCAAAAACATGATCCATAGCTTCCCTGTATCCGTTGGGCTCAATATTTGGTATGCTAATTACTTCAAATTGGTCATTTTTTCTTTCCAAAAGGTGCTCATGTGTTCCGTCAGTACTTTCGTTATCATAAACAATAATTTCCATATCATCATATGTTTGTGCCAAAACAGAATCCAGGCACTCATCAACATACTTCATAGAATTGAAGGTGGGTATTACAACAGTTATTCTCATTCCCAGTCATCCACATGCATAACTCTATCGTCTATAAACAAATCAAAATAGGGCTTTCCAAATATAATTGGTATATCTTCAAGTCCCCACGATTCTAGCTGCTGGTAAGTGCGACTTTCCCAATCCTCGCCAGTCACCGTACCTCTAGCAGTCCAGAAAGAGACTTCGTGCCCTTCCTCGATTAGCAGTTTAACCTTCTCTATATTTTCATAAATAGGCGTAGATTCAGTGTAGTCAGTCTCATCTACGGTGCTACAAATAGTGTTGTCTATATCAATATAAATTATCATAATTTTAATAATGAATTAACTCTGTTAACATAAGTGTGGTTGTCCAAAATGTCTCTTCTATTTTCCTTCTTAAATTCGTCCATAGCGTTATCGCTGATATTCAAATAATGCTTAATTAGCTTCGCAAATTTTTTAGGGGTGTCGGATGTTGGGACGCGGGGGAATAAGTTCTCAACCTCTTTTACCTTATCACAGATCAGGAACCCCGTTAATCCCAGGGATTTAAAGGTCCGCTCATTAGAATCTGTCCCCACCACTCGTTGGTATTGGTCATGAAGATTTACAGCAATTTTACTATTAAAGAGTACATTAGCTTCATCTTGATGAGAAATATTTTGGTCTATGGAAAAACCCAGTTTTATACCAAGTTTTTTGAATTCATTATAGTGATCTAAAATTATCTTTTCTTTTTCGTTAAAACCATTATCAGCCCAACCACCCACAAAACAGATATCAAACTCATGGCCAGGACTCACCTCTGGTTGATATCCGATATGATCAAAAGCTAAGGGAATATAGTGCACCTCTTTCTCCCACCTAGGATAGAAGTTCCTGCCCTCAGAATTGCCGAAGGTCCACAGGTGTACATTATCCATACCTTCAAGGGTCTCTACATACTTTTCTGGTGGATTGCTAACCCAATTGGGATGTTCTCCCCACGGTGGGGGGAAATAGTTTCCTGGGGTAAACACAAATGCTGCTTTGGCACCCTCTAAGAATTCACGATATTTGAATTGTTCGGAAAGTAGCATGTCTTCCCTAGTCATCACATAGTACTCCTGTGGGCAGTCCTCAACAGGTAGACTATGAATATACCATTCAGGGTCAAAGCCTAAGCTTTTCCAAGCGTTCAAATAACCAGCATAAATGTGAAGCCCCGCTCCTCCAAGATGCCCTGGCATATAAATTTTCATTAAATTATTTTTTCTAGTAAAGTTTTAAGACGCACTTTGGATTCATGATCTTTCAAAAATCTTTCATGCCCAGCCGTGGCTACTTTCTCTACCACATCTGGATTCTCTAAAAGGTAGGTTACCTTTTTTTCAAAATCATCAACCCCAGAAAAGGTTATAATCTCCTTATCAAGTTCAAAGAAATCCTCTATGCCTGGAGTATACTCAGATAAAACTAAACACCCAGCAGCAGCTAATTCAAATACCCGTTGTTTCATCTGAGTTTTCTTTTCTGGATCGTTGACATTCACACTGAGGTTTACCCCTATTCTAGATCTACAGTAGAAATTGAAAAGCTCATCAATACTAAGGCCACCAGAATTCACTATAGGAACCTTGCAGGTGGAGAAAAATTGTTTTCTGGCAAGAGTAATATCTCCAGCAAAAGAAATATCTATATCTTTGAGCATTGTTGAATAGCAATCTGAATTTGCATGCCAGTTTGCCAAGTGTATATTCTCATAGCCAATATCCTTAAACCTACTAACAAAGGACGGTTCTGGGGTAGAGCAATGGTCGAAGGACCAGCATGCCTTACTGGAAAAATTATCGAACCTCCAAGTATCATCGCAAAACCAATTAAATGTGGTTATCTTAGTAGTTTTGGTCAGCCTTAGTATACTAGGCCAGGGTTCATAGGGGGTCATGAAACTATTTCCTGTGAAGCAACAGAATACTAAATCAGGTAAAAATATTTGAGTTACTAAATCAAAGTCTGGTTCAGCAGGCTTGATGGTGTCATAAAAGTATACTTCGTGACCCAGCTCTGTGAGGGGCTGGTACAGGTAGGACATTCCTGTGTCTAACTCTTGCTTTCCATTTCTAGGTAGAGTTTTGTTTGCTGCAATGATTATTTTCATTACAGATCAAGGGCTTCACACCACTTACCCAAAATCTCATACTCCTCCCAATACTCTCCATCAGTATCAGCAGACTCTAGTCCACGGTACTCCACCCCCGCCATAGCACATTCAACCTTTATTAGATTGTAAGTCTCTCTCTCGGAGGAATGGTAAACGGTGTCAACATGATTATATATCTCCTGATTACCATCCCAGTAACCCTGATATAAAACACCAGAGTTTGAATCCTCGATATAAGGGACTATATGCTCATGGAAGTAGCCTTCGTCAGTAACAGCCCCAAACAACGATACATCCTTAAATCCGTCATCCAATGCCCGCTGTATAGAGACATGAGTATTCTTATGCCTGTCTATGCTGCCGATTACCCCAGCTCTATGCTCGCTACACGCGCTTTCTTCAAGTTGTGGTACAACATTGGGGATTATCTGATAGGGGTGATTTATACTATGCCACTTCCTCTGGGAATTTGACACATAATGTATAAAATCTGTCTCTTGGTAATTCATGTCCTTGATTGGATACATATTAGTCTCGTGACAACTTAACACAAAGTTTTTAAATTTTGGTCTATCTGGGTACTTAAGAAAATGATAAATAACAGAATCCTCAGCAGCAAAATCGGCATCAACCAATAATTTTCCGTTGCACTTATCTATGTGCCAATCGTGAGGACCATAAAAGATACATTCTATGTCGTTCTCATTGAATAAATTACAAAGATTTATATGTGCGAGGGTAGAACCCCCAGGATTTGACCAACCTGATAATATTTTAACTGCCACTAGTAACTCCTTCTGGTTTAAAACATGAATGATACATGTCCAGGCGATATTTTATAGTTTTATTTAAATCAAAATACTCTTCCGTTATTTCGTGAAGATTTTCCCCCATCTCTTTCACATGTTTGGGATTTTTAATACACTTAGTTAAAATTCGGACCCACTCACTTTTAGGGGCATCTGGAGAGATTAAATACCCAGTCTCCCCATTAACTATTGTTTCATCATAGCAACCCACATCAGAGGCTATCAAAGGAATCTTATATCTACCACATTCAGCTACCTTAATATCCGATTTTGAATCATTAAAATTGTTCATCTGGAGCGGAGCAATTGCTAAATCAATTCTGGAAAACATCATTCCGTAGGCATCAGCATTTAAGGCATTAAACACATGCCAATTCTTTGCCCCCCTAAATCCCTTTAACATTATTTTTTCATAGTTATCCCAAACATCTTGCTGCCAATCAGGTCTGGGTTCACCCGTCTCTGGGTCCTTATCCACAGGGGGTCTACCATAAAATCCCCAATGGACTCGTTCACGACCAGCCTTTTGATTAACCAAATGAGGTATACCAGCAAACTCTTTAACATCTTCCTCATGGTGAATACCCCCTACCCACCCAACTCGACAGAGCTTCCTGGGAGAAGGAGACTTTGCTAGTCTCCAAGAGGGGAGGTTGTAATCAATAGCATTCTTTAAAACTATAAGAGTACTGTTACAGTAAGAAGCTATTCTATTTGCAAATTTGTTTTGCGTAACACTAACAATATCAGAATGACTGTAGATAAACTTAGTTATATCAGATAGTCCCTTTTCTTTATACACATTTTCTAGTCGGTGACCTTCATATAACTCAGTGAGTAAATCGTCTGTATCGTAATGAACAAACTTTCCAAGCTCCTTAGCCTTGCCAACAACTCTAGCCGTGTACTGACCACCAAAATTTGCTATATTTTGGGTCATAACAATATCACACCAATTTAAATCCTCTAGTTCCTCATCCTCACTCATTTTTTGCCCTTTCTCTCCATCATCGTTTTCTACCTCTTCATGTTCCCACCCCAATGGATTTTGATTTGAACGAATTTCTACAACATCTGGAAAAAGTTCCACTAGCTTGTTATATGGATTTATAGCTCGGTAATAGGAACACCCCCCCTCATTGGCGGGAGCAACAAGTATTCGGAGTTTCCTTCCAAGCCCTGGAAACCCTTTTTCTTCGGACCAGTCTATCTCAGTCATAACCTATGATAGTAATTTTTTAGCATTTCCAAACTAAATAAATTAGGGGACACCACCAATGAAAAAACTCTCACTACTCTTACTTTTAACTGGCTGCTCAACTACAGGGATGCTGTCAGATACCGCTATGCCTGACCGTTTTGGTATAAGCACAGGTACAGGTTCGGCAGCATTTGATGGTACCATTACCACTCTCATCCCAGGGGGTGGAGGACACAATCCTAATGATATG
>Ga0114899_1001465_pt1 | contig 13842 bp, 9 predicted proteins | sample MalvireepMed_215_FD_83497 | JGI IMG/M metagenome (GOLD analysis project Ga0114899, IMG submission 83497) | Marine viral communities from the Global Malaspina Expedition - Malaspina viral metaG DeepMed_215 | ecosystem: Environmental > Aquatic > Marine > Oceanic | place: Mediterranean Sea... | reverse complement strand
TACTTCTCCCGGCTCTAATTGGACTTCATTAGGAACAGGAAGTAGTTCACAAGTAGCTGTTAATCATAGTAGTGGAACAGCTTGGACATTTCCTTCTGATGAAAGAATGAAAGAAAATATAGCAGATATGCCAGATTCGGCAGGACTCGCTTTTATTAATGTTTTAAAACCAAGAACTTTTGAATGGAGAAAGGTAGAGGATTACGATGACTCTTTAATGGATATTACAGGAAAGGTTAAAAAGGAAGGAGACACTTCCAGAAAATCAGAAGGAACACAATACGGCTTTATTGCTCAAGAAGCAAAAACTGCTTTAGAAACTGCTGGTATCACTCCAGATGGTGAAGGTGGTGGTTATGGGTTTTGGGTTGTAGGGGGAGACTTAGAAGGCTCTATTCAAAAGGTAGCAAAAGAAGATTTAATTCCTTCACTAGTAAAAGCAATACAAGAACTTTCTGCAAAAGTGGATGCACTAGAAAGTAGTTAAACAAGGAGAAATAAATGGCAATAACTAAAACATTAACCAGAGCTATTCCTTTTGAAAAGAATGGTAAAGTTGAAAAGTGGACTTTAGAAATGACCTATGAAAATGATTCAGAAGGCGATGCTACATATTATAAAAATACTTTTTTAGATGTTATAACAACTACTGATAAAAAGGATAATGTAGTTTTTACACCTAAAGCTAAAGCTGGTTGGACTAAAGAAGACTTAGAAGCTTTGTGTCCTACAGCAAGATGGGATGGTGCGTTTGCTAGTATGGTTGATTCAGTTATTACAAATCCTACAGTAACCCCTGTTGCTGATAAAAGTTTTACAATCCCTGAATAAGTATGGAAAGAGCAATGGCTCAATTTGATGCAGAGATTCATTCGCTTCCAGCCGTCTTTATGTTAAAGGCAAAAATACCTGATGACTTGGTAAACAATCTGAATGAGTATCTAGATGAATTACGCAAGGATGAAAAAAGGGAATCTTTGGCAGGTACGCTGGTAGGACAAATTCATCAAGGGGAGCAGTTAAACATACCCTTTACCGAAGATAAACGGATAACATCTTATGCAGACTATATAACCAATTTAGGTGCTACCTATATTAATCATTTTAGTCAAACAACAGGAGTGCAATACAAAAAACCAAAACAGGTAATGGTAGATGAACTCTGGTCGGTGCATAGTTTTGAAGGGGACTATAATCCCATTCACGATCATGGCACTAAAACACTTATGGGGATTTCTACAACCACTTGGACTAAAGTACCACAACAAATATTGGACTTACCCACATCGGGAACACAGGAACACAGTTTATATAATGCTTCGGGGAATTGTGATGGTTGTTTAGCATTTAATTATGGTAGAAATTCTTTAACAGATAGTGACAGGCTTTTTCCTCCACAAAGTTGTTTGGTTAAGCCAGAAGTTGGAGTGCAATATATGTTTCCTAGTGGGTTACAGCACATGGTTTATCCTTTTTTCGGAGAGGGTGAAAGAAGAACAGTTGCAGCGAATTTGAATTGTTGGGATATAGATAAATTTGAAGGAAACTAAATGGAATTAACACCTTATATAATGTGGAATATTTTATTAACTTTAGTAGTAGCTCCACTATTCTATACAATACGTAGTAATGCAGCAGAGAATAAAAGGATAGACATCTTATTAAATAAAACGAGGGAAGAAATGGCAAAAGATTATGTAACTAAAATAGAACTGGAAAGTGATATGGAAAGGGTGTTTATGACTCTTAATAAGATTGAAGAAAAACTAGACAAGTTATTCGAGGCGAAGTAAAATGGCAAAGAAGAAGAATACGAGATATAGAAGAAATAAAGGTGGTCGCTTAGACATGCGTAAAGGTGGTCGTGTTTCTAAACAATTTGGTGGTATTAATATTCCAAATTTAGATAAATTTAAAAGAAAACCAGATGAATCTGATGCAGATTATCGTGATAGATTAGGTATGACAGGACTAGCAGGTTCTTTAGCAAATCCACCTGTACCAACGACTACCACTCCTACAACAACAAGTACACCAACTACTACATCTACACCTGTAACAAGTACACCAACTACTACATCTACACCTGTAACAAGTACACCAACTACTACATCTACACCTGTAACAAGTACACCAACTACTACATCTACACCACAACCAGCTACTCCTCCAGAAAACCCTACTATTGGACAGCAATTTGTAGATGGAAATGGTAATAGATGGATATATTCTGAGAGTGGCTGGATAGAGATAAATATTCCTACCTCTATTCCGGGTGTAGGTGTAATAGGTGATCTTGGTGGCATTGGTAGTTATGTGCCTCCTCCTCCTCCTCCTCCTCCACCTCCTCCTCCGGATGATGGTACAACTTATAATATAGGAGATCAACATCCTGATACAGGTCTTATATTAACAGAAGACGATATATGGGCTAGACCTGAAGGTGTTGGAGATGATTGGGATTGGACTGATGGACAATGGATTGAACCACCTAGAGAATATATGCAAGACCCTAGAAGATGGGAAGCAGCAGCACAAGATGTTATATCAGGTGCTGCAGGAGAAGGAGCAAAAGAGAAAGCAGTTATACAAGCTCCTATGAAAGCTGGTTATGTTTTAACACCAGATGGCACAGATTATGTAAGGTATCCTGAAGGACATGAAAAAGCAGGAGAACTTATACCTGCTGTAAAAGATATAACAGCAAAAGAAATAACAACAGATGCTCTAGCAGATGAACTAGATGCTACAACAGCAGGTGGTTTTAGAATGAATGTTGCAGGGGATGATTACGAAAGATATCCTGCAGGACATGCTAAAGCAGGACAACCTATTCCTGTTATAGAACCAGAAGCAGTTACTACAGCAACTGCTACTACTGATGTCACAGCCCCTATAAAACCAACAGCAGGAAAATATACAGCAGAACAAATTGCTGCTGCACCTATAATTGATCCTGCTACTGGTGAATTAAGTCCAGAGTCAAAAGCTAATGTAGAAGCACAGTCTTTAACAATGGCTGCAGAAGGAGTTACTATATCTGAGGAAGAAGCAGCATCAAGATTAACTGAGAGAGTTGTTGGAATATTAGACCCTGCAGCAAAAGCTACTGCTGCTAAAATAGCAGGAACTACTTTACCAAGAGTATTAAGAGCTAAGAAACAACTTAGAAAAGCAGGACTATCAGAAGAAGATATTAATGACTTTGCTAATGATCCTGACTTATTAGAAGAGAAGTTAATGGAGTATACCGAAGTTGAAAGAGGTATAATAGAAGGATTACCTAATGAAGCTTTAGTAAATGTACAATTAGAATCTTTATTAAGTGGTATGGAATCAGGTGAAATACCTAATTTTGCAAAACCTGCAGTTGCAGCAGTAAATCAACTATTAGCTCAAAGAGGATTAGATGCTTCAACAGTTGGTAGAGATGCTTTGTTTAATGCTATTATATCAGCAGCAACACCTTTAGCACAATCTAATGCTCAAACTATTAAAGAAAGTGTTTTACAACAACGAAGCATAGAAGCACAAGCTAGTCAAATAGATGCTCAAATGGCACAACAAACTGCCTTGAGTAATGCTGATAAAACTTTTAATTTAAACATGGCTCAGTTTACTGCTGATCAACAAACGGCATTAGCTAATAGTAAATTTTTACAAACTGTAACATTTACTAATGCTAGTAATTTACAACAAGCAGCTATGCAAACAGCAGCTTCATGGGCACAGTTAGATGTAGCAAATTTAGGTACGAGAGAAAGAGTAGCAGTTAGTAATGCTAAAAGTTTCTTGAATATGGATTTAGCAAATTTATCAAATGTTCAACAATCCAGAATTGTTAATGGTCAAATGGACCAACAAAGAATGTTAAGTAATCAAGCTGCTCAAAATGCTTCTTTACAATTTAATGCACAATCTCAACAACAAGTTGATACCTTTATGGCAAACTTAGGAGCACAAATAGATTTACAAAATGCTTCAAGAAAAGATGCTATGGCACAATTTAATGCTAATTCTAAGAATGCTGCCGAAGCTAGACGAGTTGGTATTGCAGCCGATATATCAAAAGCCAATGCAGCAATGATTAATGATATTGCTAAATATAATTCACAAAGAGATTTTGAAAGGGTTAAATGGAATACGGCAAATGCACAAGCTATAGAAATGTCTAATGTAGATTGGCGAAGAAAATTAAATCTTGCCGATACAGCAGCACAAAATCAGGTGAATATGCAAAATGCCATGAATGCTTTTGATTTAGAAAAAACAAGTATGGCAATGATGTGGCAAGAATTAAGAGATAAAGCTGATTATGAATTTAAAGCTGCTGAGAATGAAGCCACTAGAAAAACACAATTATTAGCAACTGCTCTCGGTAATGATGGGGCTGGTGCTGCTGAGAATTGGAGTGCTAGTGTTGGTCAATTAATTAATAGTGTTCTTTCTGCAACATACGGAGCAACTGCTGTACCACCTAAAGATTAAAAGGAGAAAAGAATGAAAAGTTTTTTAAGTAAAATTGCAAAAGGTATCCGCACAGGTTTAAAAAGTGTTGGTAAAGCTTTTAAGAAAGTTTTTAAAGGTGTAGGTAAATTCTTTGGTAAGCTTGGTCCAATTGGAATGTTAGCTATGATGATTATGATGCCACAGTTAGGTGCTTGGTGGGGTCAATTTGGTAAATGGGCTGGTACATTAGGAAAAGGTTTTGGTTCAGTTATGCGAGGTATGCATTGGGCTGGAGCAAAAGTTGGTCAAGCTTATTCTACTGTAACAGGAGGAATTAAAAGAGTTTTAAATGTAGTAACAGGAGGCTCTTGGGCTGCTGCTGGTACTGCCAATTATCAAGCAGGTTTATCAGATAAGTTTGCAAATTGGATGAGTGGTCAGCTTGATAAAGGAAGAGAGTTCTTAGGTGTAGAAACACAACAGAATAGAGCATTTACGCAACAAATTGAAAAGCTAACTCCAACACATGCTAATTTTGATGAGACATTTAGGGATAACTTTCTAAAAGCTCCAGATATTAATAGTCTAGGTCTTTCTTCTACAGATGATCTTCTTCCTGATTTTATAAAAGGTCCAGAAGGTTATACTTATAATACAAAAGGAATGAATATGGGAGAATTTGCTACTAGTATGAAAGAAGGTACTATAAAGCCTTTAGGTAAAATTAATTTGGATAAATCAATAACACCTAGTGGAGCTAAAGGATGGACAGCACCAGAACCCTCAAAATTTGGTACAGGGGCTGCTACTGTTAAGGGTGCAGGTGTTGCAGGAACAACAAAAGAATTATCTAAATTAGAAAAATGGGGTTTAGGGGTTTCAACAGCAGGAGGAGCTGTAAGTTTACTTCAAACAGCAGCAGGTTATGGAGATGATCCTGTTGGTGGTGGTGGATTAGGACCAGCCGAGGTAGCTTTAATTCCTTATGAATCATCAAATGTAGATTGGGTCAATCAAGGATTTGCAGGACAACCTTCATGGGGTATTGGTAATTCTAATTATTTTCAATCAGTAGTTGATTATAGTAATACTGATCCTTACTATCAACATTTAACAAGACTAACAGCATAAGGTAAAATATTATGGCAGAAGAAGCAATAGATATAAAGAATCAAGAAGCATTAGACTATCTTGGTCAAATGGAAGGACCAGTTACTGGTCAATCTTTGACGAGTAATCCTAATGAACCTTCGCCTTGGGAAAAACCTCCAACACATACTACATTAAATTCAGCTTTGTATTCTTTATTTGATATGATGACTGAAGAAGAAACTTATATTAATATTGTAACTGCTCTAGGAGATGGTATGCCTGTTACTAATATGACACAGATGATATTGGAAGATGGCTTTCAAAAAGGAGCTTGGAATCCTGATTTAATGTTACAGTTATTAGAACCTACTATGTTTATGATTATGTCTATGGCTGAGAAATCAGGAGTTAAGTATAAAATAGATGAAGAAGATGATCCAAATGTAGAGGAAGCAGATACTGAAAAAGAAATAGAAGGACTTAATAACATTGGACAAGCTATACAAGGTAAAGCACAAAATATAAGTGAAGCTACTATACCTGAAGAAATTAAAAAAGAGATTACAGAATTTAAACCACCAAGTTTATTAGAACGAGAAGAAGTTTCTGAAGATATAAACGAAAATAGTTTATTAGTAAGAGGATAAAGAAATGGCAGAATTTGACCCAAATCAAACAGCAGTAGAATACGGAGAATCTTTACTAGCTAGTAGAGAAAAGCAACGTAAAAAACAAAGTAAAAGAAGTAGACGGATAAAAAGAGTTAATCAAGCTTTAGCTATAGCTCAACTTGGTGATATGTGGCTTGGTAGAAAAGCTGAAAAGAAAGTTAATCTTATGAGAGAACAACAGAAGTTTGATTTATATCATGCTAAAGATTCTTTTAATAAAATACATAAATTTGATATAGAGCAAGATGCTATGAGAAAGCTAGGGGTTACTGATGTAAATGATTTAGATCAAGTAAAAAATTATTATGAAAAATTAGCTGTTGATCATTTAAGTAAACAAAAAGCTATCTTTCCTTCGGGTGCAGAATGGAGTAAAGCACATGGGAAAAAACTTACAGAAGAATTTGTTAATCCTAGACTGAAAGACTATGAAGCGAAACTTAATAAATGGGGAACACAGGTAGGTAAAGATTTTGAAAGTTATTCAGCTCCTATTACTAGTTTCTATGCTGAAGGAATAAGAAATGCTCGTGATCCTAGAAACACTAGTCTTATTCGTAAGATTATTGGTAAGATGGGTTTAGGTAACAATAAAGAAATTCAAGATGCTTTAACACATTCTGGTAAATTACCTGTTGAAGTATCTAAAATAAGAGCAGAACAATATTCTAATTTTATGCTTGGTTCTACTAGTAAAGCAGAAGAATATAAAACTAAACAAAAGCAAGGTGATACTTCTGTTATAACTGAAGATGAAGAAAGGCAAGGAGAAGAGGCAGATATTTATAATTATAGTATAAGATTAGGTAAGCTTCCAAAGTCAATAAAAGAACAAATAATTGATTTTACCGATAGTGAAATAGGGTCGTTATCAAAAGAGAAATTAAAATTAGATGATCCTAGACTAGCAATAATATTTGATCCAAAGAATGAAACACTAAAGAAAAAATTAGATGAGGCAGATATTGATATAGATGATAATTTATTTAATTCTTTGTATCATATAAATGGTGGTATTACTAGAAAACATTTTTTTGAGCCATTTTCTAAAGGTTATAACAATCCCGGAGAAGCTGGTGCTGAGAATCTTTTTATGTCTCATTGGGCAGAGAAGGCTTATAGAATTTGGGAACAAGGAAGAGAAAATACAAATGAACCTCAACCTGTGGATTGGACTGACTATTATGATTTAGCTTTACCTGAAGTAATTAAAGAAAGAGTTATTATTAATGTAGACAAAGAAAGGCTAGAAGTTTTAAGCGATAGACAATTAAAAAAAATAGGTATAGAAGCTGGAGAATATATTTTAGGTACAACCGGAGAAAGAGTGGCTAAAGCTGAGGTTGATCCAACTATTATGACAGATGACGAAAAAGTTACTATGACAAAAGAAGTTAATGATGCAGGTGGTCCAATACAAGTTTTAACTGATGTCTACTCAAACCCTGCTATTATGAATAATAGAGATCGTGATACAACATTAAATAAACAGAAAGAGACACTTCTAGAATTATATCCAGATCAAGAAAGGGAGATTTTAGAAACTATTGCTGATTTAAGTTTAGAGATTCCTCCTCTTACAAAAGAGGTTGAAACAAGCATAGTAGAAACAACACCTAAAGAAACTAAAGAAGATCGAATAGTTAGATTAAAAAAAGAAAAAGAAGAAAGAGCTGCTAACTATGCAGCGAGGAAAGCTAGAGGTGCAGCAAGAACAGAAGAGTTTAAATCTCTTTTAAGTAAGGGAGCATCTAGAGCATGGGAAGGTATTAAGGAAGAATTTGATCCTGAAGTAAGAGCTAGAAATGTTTTAGAAAGTAAATATATAGATAATAAATATATATCTCCTTTTAGACTAGAAGATGCTTTTAAAACTTTAGGTATAAAAGGAAAGCCTAATAAAGAAAATGCATTAGCTTATTTAGAGAGTATAGATTTACAACTAGCAGCTAAATAAAATGACAGAATCATTTTTAAAGTATATAACTTCTGGTTCTATAGATGAACAAGTTCTTCCCATAGAAACAGAGGAAGAAAGACGTAAACGAGAAGACGAAGAAGAAATTCAAAGACAACTAGAAGAGCTTGGTGTAATAGAAGGCGAAGAAGAGCCTGTTGTTGAAGAAGAGGAAATAGCAGCAACACCTATAACTGTAGAGGCAACTGAAGAGGAAGTTCCTGTTGAAAGGGAATCAAAATTAATCCCTGCCGATCCTCCAGAGCACCTTGCTCCAAGTGTTAAAAGAAGTTTTATTGATTTTATAACTCAAGATACTGATCCTGAATTGGTTAGTGAAGACCCTGACTTTGTTCCTGAAGCTGGAGAGCCATCATGGGAAAGAAAGATAGCCTATGGTTTTGCACAAGAACCTTGGCTTTTAGCTAATATATTTAGACTTGGTTCAGCTAAGTTTAAAGCTTGGGCAGAAGGTAGAGATTACCATGAGGTAGCTAGAGAAATAGAAGCAGCTCGACAAGAAGAAATATTAGAACTATTTCCAGAGTTTAGGGGAAGAGAAGAAGATGCTGAAGTAATTGTAGGAAGGGTTATGGCTGGTATTGGCGATCTAGGATATTGGTTACTTCCTTGGGCAAGAATAGCTAAGGCAGGTAAAGCTGCTTACACTACTGCTGGTGCTGGTATAGCTTCAGCAGATATAGCATTAAGAGAAGAAGCACTATATGGAGAGGTTAGTCCTTTATCTATTGCTATTGCTGCTCCTCTTGGTGGGGTAAGTTCTTACATTGGAGCATCTTTTGCAGCAAGGGCGAAAGCTGCCGTAGATGATGTAGTAGAGGTTGTAGATGAAACAGGTAAGGTAGTAAATAAAAAAATTAAAATAGATAAACAGCCTGAGCAACCTAAAATTAATAAGGCTACAGCTAATGAGGCTTTAGAAGATTCTTTAGTAGATAGTTTACCACATTATCAAAATTTAGTAGATGCTAGTACTGAAGCTGGACCAAGACATATGCTTGTAACTGTTATACAAAAAAGACTCAGCGATATAAGACAGGAATTAAGAAAGCTAGAGCCTAAAAAAACAGATAAAGTTTTACAAGATAGAAAATCTTTATACATTCAAAATGAAGCTGTTGCTGCAGAACTTGAATTAGCTAAGGCTTCTGAGAAAACTCGCATATCTCGTAAAACTATTAGTCTTCCAACTAAAACATTATTTGCAGATATTAAGATAACGAAAGGAACTAAAGTCTTACATGTTGGTGCAGGTAATGCAAAAAATCCAGACATTAAATTCCTTAATGATAAATTTGGTTCTAAAAATGTTACTCATTATGATACTTATGGTCCTTTTGCTAAAAATGAATCAAAGCTTGGTAAGGGTGACTTTGATATAGTCTACTCTCCTTATGTCTTAAACACACTTCCTCCCTCTGTTAGAAAACAAGCAGTAATAGATGCTGCTACTTCTGTTAAAACAGGAGGTTCAGCCTTCTTTGCTGTACGTGGTACTGATGTAACTAAAAAAGGACAACTATTTGCTGATGGTATTGTTACTTCTAAAGGAACTTTCCAAAAAGGTTATAAAAATTCAGACGATTTAATTGATGATTTAAAAATATTACCTGTATTTAGTGAATATAATATTATTAAAGATACTGCTAAACGTGGTATGGTTATTGTAGAGGCTAAGATGGCATCATCAGCTAATAAGATTGCTGACCCACTTGCCTTAACCCCTGCTAAGTGGGCAATGAGTCTTGGTTCTAAAGGAAGGTGGACTCCTGCTGGTGTTGGTTCTCAAATAGGTAGTAAAATTTATGTTCATGTTAAATATGCTAAAGATGTTATCAGAGAATTAGATAAGTCTGCTGGTGGTACGCTTTGGGCAAAACAATATAATGAGGCAAAAAAGTTAGCTACAACTGCTAAGTTTGGAGAGCATAATACAGTTGTGTTTGATAAAAATTTGAATACTGTTCGTTTAAATAATTCTCCAGATTTTGATAAGGTTGCTGAACCTACAGTAGGTAGGTATTTTACTTTAAATAGAGAAGGAAAAATTAATCAAGGTTCTAGTAATGCTATATGGCATCATAAGTGGAGTTTTGTAAAAGATGATTACAAAGGGTTTGGTAAAAATGGTATAGTTAAAAGCATGTTAGAGTCTGTTGCATGGCAAAGACTTTATCGTGATAAATTTGGTAAGGGTCGTGCAGATATAGGATCAAGAGCTAATTTTGAAGCTAAGATACCTCCAGATGAATATGCTAAAGAATTAGCTTGGGTTCAAAAGGTATCTAGGGCTACAAAAAAAGATCAAAAAGTTTTAGATGATCAGGTAACAAGATTAAAATTAAATGCTGAAAGGAAAAAATTAAACGCAGATAAATTAAAAGCACAAAAAGAAATTAAAGAAATTGAAAATAGAATACCTGAAGATTTAGGTAGTGTTGGTGAAATTAGTATTAGAGAAGCTTTTAAAAAGGGTGTATTAACTCCACAATTTGCATCTTGGGTTACATATAATACTGTTAAGCCTCTTGTAGGGGCTGGAGCTGGAGCAGCTTTTGGTATGGTTACAGCAGAGGATCAAGAAAACCCTGATCAATGGATAGCTGGTTGGACTTTAGCAGGAGCTACAGGAGGAGTTTTATGGAGAAAAATAAATGCTGCTACTTATCTTAAACCTAAAGATAAACAAAAAATATTAGATGCAGTTGAGGATACTACTAAAAATCAAGTTAGAAGAGCTTACTTAAACAAAGCTAGAGAAGTTTTAGCAGGTTCTCATGCTCAAAAACTTATAGCATCTCATCCAATACTACAAAGATTTGCTGCAAAGATGTTTAATCTTCAAGGGGCTGGTGTGAGAACAGGTGTTGTCTTAGAAGATTCAGTAGAAGATATGGCATCTCAAGTTACAAATTTATGGAGGAGGGAACTTGCACTAGTGACTGCTCGTGTTGATGATGATACTCTACTGGCTGCTGGTAGAATTGTTCAAGAAAGAAATATGCCAACAGGAGCTAAGTTTAGTTTCTTACAAAGAGGAGATAAAAGTAATGTAGAGGCTAATAAAGTTGCTAGAGAATTAGAAGAACTACGAGAAAGGTTTTCAAAGTATGTTGAATCAACAGGTATAAAATTTGAAAAAGAGGAAGCTTATGGTTTAACTCAAATACTAAAGGATACTGCCGATCAAGATGCATTAAGAAATATATTAATAGATGCTTTTAAAGTACAAAGAGCAAACGATATTAAGTTTAATAGACTTATTACTTTACCAGATGGAAGAAAAGTAAATGCTGGAAAATTTAAACCTTTAGACGATGATGCTGCTGCAGACCAAGCAAATAGGTATATTAATGGATTTACAGGGAGAGACAGAGGCTCTATATGGGCTGCAGATGTTAATGCTACCAATATAAAAAGATTAGCAAAGGATGGGAGATTATTTGCAGGGTCTAGAGATGCTGAACAAGATGTATTAATAACGGCTGCTAGACACTTTGAACATGAAAGAGTTTTACGTGATCAAGAAGCTAGGGCTATGATAGCTAATTTCTTAGAGAATGATCCTAGAAAAACTTTTGAGGCTTTGTTTGCTAATACTGTTCGTATATCAGAATTTTCCAGAAGATTTGGTTCTAAAGGAGAAGGAATTAGAGACACTATAAGAGAGCTTAATACTGAATTTGCTAAATATGGGGATGATGCAGTTAATACTAAGATGCTTGACCATGAATTAAAAAAATTAAAAGATAGTGTTGATGCTTATTTTGGTAGATTTGGTGCTGATAAGATAAGAGGGGATTCAGATAATTGGAGAACATCGTATAGTGTTCTTCAAGCTGTGTTAAGTACAACTAAACTAACTAAAGTAGCTATACCTAGTTTTGGTGATATGTTACAAACTATACAAAATAGTGGTTTTAGAGCTGCTTATAATTCTGCTATAAATAGGTCTAAAAAATTAGCTGAATCTGGAGAATTAGCTAGACCTTCTAAAACATTAGCTGCAAACGAAACTTATGGAGATTTAAAATTCTTTGATATTGATAGAGTATGGGGAAATAGAAGATATGATTCTATACTTCATGCAGAAATGTCTGCTTGGATGTTAGATGCTAGTAAGGCAGGAAGTGGCTTAGGTGGTAAAATAGAAAAATATGCTGCAGAGTATCAACGAAGATTTTTTGAAGCAGTACAACTTGGTAGAATTACTAGATTTGCTAGAGAATTTGCTTATGATGCAGGTGCTTTTAGGGCTTTTGATTTAGGGGAAGTAATTTCAAAAACAAAAGGTAAGGTTTCTAACAGACTAACTAGAGAATTACAAGGTCTAGGCATGAACAAACAAGCTGCCTTATATCTAAACAAATTTAAAACAATGGATGATGCTTATGCTGATGCTATGGGTAAAAGAATTATTGATAGAGCAGGATGGAAAGCGGCTGAAAGAGATGCTATAATACCTACTATTGGTAATAGAAGAATTTTTGCTCAGTCAAACTATCCCCCAATTAGATTTTTAGGAAGTTTCTTATCTTGGGCACAAGCTAAATCTTCACAGACTAACGCTTTAGTTTCACGTATGGAAAATGGAGAAGCTGTCCTAGCTGTTAGAATGATGGCTGCTACAGGACTGTATGGATTAATAAGGGCAGCACAATTAAATCTTAGTAGTAGTAAGGAGTATGCAGAAGAGGCATGGAATTGGGATTATTATTTGGATAAAAAGAATATAGGAGATATAATGATATTTTCTATGCAGTTTATGCCTTGGTATTTAGATAAAATAGCTAATGCTTCTCGTGGTGATTATGGAGATACTAATGTGGCTGAAGGTATAGCCCCTGTTATTGGGCTAATGGATGATCTTTGGGATGCTGGTCAAGGTATTGCTATAGAAGGAGAATATGAAAAAGGATTAATAAATTTAGGGGAGGCTTCTATTCCTTTCTTTAAAGATTTGTCTAGAGGATTAGAGTGGGAAGAAAGATTACAAGAGCAAAAGAAAAAAGAAAAGAAAAGAAAGAAAAGAAAAGTATACCTAGTAGGTGGTCAAGTATCTAAAGACCATCCAGTACCTAATGCACCTCCGATACCAATGGAAAGAAAAGATAGAATGGGTACTCAAAGCTATGCTGTTCAAGCTAGTGCAGAACCTATTAATCCTTTTACCGGTGAGCCGTATACAGCTATTTATAAAAAAGTATGACCTATAAATACTTCAAAGACTCTGAACTATCTTGCTCTCATTGTAATACTTTAATGATGAATGAGGAGTTTATGTTATTACTGGAACTGATACGTGAAGAGTGTGGTTTTCCTTTCATAGTGACGAGTGCTTATAGGTGTACACAGCACCCTGTAGAAGCTAAGAAAACGAATGCAGGAGCACATACAACAGGTAAGGCGGTGGACATAGCCACTAATGGAGAAAATGCCTACAAGCTCGTGCAAATAGCTCTAAAGCATGGTGTAGAGGGTATAGGTATTTCACAGAAAGGAGATAGGAATAGCAGATTTATACACTTGGATACAGCAGGTCTAACAAGATCACGACCTAGAGTATGGAGCTATTGACAAATCGGTAAAAAGTACTATAATGATACTATACACAGAGAAACAATTAGAAAACTGTTACAGACAATATTGTTT
>Ga0114899_1001462_pt1 | contig 13868 bp, 19 predicted proteins | sample MalvireepMed_215_FD_83497 | JGI IMG/M metagenome (GOLD analysis project Ga0114899, IMG submission 83497) | Marine viral communities from the Global Malaspina Expedition - Malaspina viral metaG DeepMed_215 | ecosystem: Environmental > Aquatic > Marine > Oceanic | place: Mediterranean Sea... | reverse complement strand
TGTCGCGACCGGATCGGTCCACCCGATCCTGTCTGCTATGCGCTCGGGGCCTCCAGAAATGGGGGCCCCTTGTTATTTCCCACGGCATTGACCTGCCCACACTATTGACGTCTGTTGCAAGACCACACTATACTGGCCGCACAGCGGCCATCCACCGCTAACGCATAGCAGCAGAGGACAAGCAATAATGAAAACGATCAGCCTACACGTCACCCAAGTACCTTTCGATGTAACGCCAGAAGAAATTACCTACCGGGACGAAGTCGGCTTCAACGAAATACTCACCACAACTTTCAGTGGTGACGGCACCCGATTCATCCGAGCCGAGATCTACGCTGAACCTACCGGTCCCGATGTCGAGATCCTGCTAGAGAATTTTCAGCCTGACCGTCGGCCACTAAAGCTCAGCGAAGCAGTAACGCTGCTGCAATCAACCAAACGCTACGGAGATTGGTGGAATCCGAACACCGAAAGGTTCCTTGGGTTCTGGACAAAGAAATAACCACCAACGCAGGCGCATAGCAAGGCAGGAGACAGACAGATGGCAACAATGTTCTACCAGCGGAACCCCGTTCGCTCAAAGCTGATCAAACAAAAGACGACCCGTGACGGCGTCGGTGAGGACACTCCCGAGGTTATCGAGATCGCAACTTACCGCTTCCTGAAGATGCTCGCCGACGACACGCCGTGGCCCGTCGGCGGACTGGACACCCGAAGGTGGATCTCGGACCAGAAGAACGAAGACGCCATTATGAACGGCGGTCTTCGCTACGGATACTACGCTAGCAGATTGGACGACGGCGCTCAGGTCTATCACGGCCAATTGCATAAAATCGCCACCGAATACACACTCTTCGATAACCGGGTTATCGGGCACATTCGGATCGCTCGCGACGGGCGGCGTGTATACCGGAGTGGTCACGACTGCAACCAGTACCGATCGGCCCCCGAACCCTGCTGCTACTGCGGGGCGTTCGGCGATCTGTGGAAGGACCCGCGCTAGCCCCCACGCCTCCAGAAGGCCCCCGGCTCCGGTCGGGGGCCTTTTAATTACCGGACGATTCACGGTGCCTAGCTGCCCCGTAGAGGGCAGGCAGGGCGGAATGTGGACCCCAAACACCGGGCCTTCCCGGGGCGCTCTCTGCGGGCGTTACTTATCGTCGTCCTTGAAGGTCTCGAAAATCTTGGTCAGCCCGTGGCTCACCGGGATCGTCAGAACCGCCAGCGCCGTCAGCAGCCCTTCGATCTTATCCAGCGTTTCGGGGTTTGATGTTGCCGACCAGATTATCCGGGCGGCGAGGAACAGCCACGTGATAACGACCGGGATGAAGATGATAGCGATGAGTAGCTGGCCACCAGTGACCGTGGTGCTGGCGTCTCGCCGCTGTTTCTCGTCAGCCATTACTTGATCGTGATCGGGCGCTCCACGTTATTTGTCAGTACGGCGCTGGAGATGATCGTGCTGGTGGCCGTGAAACTCGCCGTGTCGATACCAGTGCCGTCTCCGATAAGGCTGTTCTGGATGATCAACTCACCGACGTCGAGGTTTTCCAGATGGACGGCCTTGCCGCTGTATGTCCCAAAGATTTTGATGTCCTTCAGGATCAGGTTGTTACAGATGCTATCCGCGCTGCTGGTGTCGATGATGATCCGGTCATACGTGCTACCGGTAACCGAAGGGATGTTGATCGCCCCTCGTGTGCTGCCGACCTCGATGTCGCTTACCACGCCGAGTACCGGGTTGATACTCAGGCCATCGGCGAAGTTATCTTTGATCGTCAGTTTGTAGATGTTGGCGTTGCCGAGCCACAGCGACGGAGCTTCGATGCCATCTAGCGTGATGGTGTCGCAGGTGAGCGTGTTTGTGGTCGTCCCTGAAACCTTGATAGCGTTCACCAGCCCGGTGGCCTTGCCCAGCGAGATCGTGTCGAAGCCGAGCTGATCGATACGTGCGCCGCCGATAATGAGATTAAGCGTCTGGGTGGCCCGCTCTGGCTCTGGCACGTCCGAATAATCGTGCTTCGTACCGACCTGCAAAGTCTCCCGGTCCAGCCGCTGGGCCTGCGCCACGTCATAGCTGGCAGGGTCAGGATAGATGGGAGCCTGAGTGATCCCCGAAGTCGTGGCGAAGTAGATACCAGCGACCGCTATAAAGCCCAGCCCGGTAGCGATCAGGCTCACCTTGAACATCCCACCCTTGACGCGCAGCGACGGGATAGACGGCCAGCCGATATCGATGGTCGGGAACTGGAAGCCCAGTACCCGAGGCAGCTTGAACCGGACGGAGAGCGTGGGCATCTCCAGCCGCACCCGGGCGAACCGGGCATCCGGGATCATGAAAGTGCGTCGCAGGAGCCGCTTGAACATATTCATTAGAAAATCACCTTCCGCCTCAAATTCTGAACCTCGACCGACGCCGCCAGCATCTCCTTTTCCAACTGATCCCGGCGGTAGTGACAGATACGCAGATCAGCCAGCAGCCTGTCGCGCTCTGATTCCAACGAGCGAATGTAGGTCCGGGAGCGGACCCACCAGAACAGCCAGTTCCTCAGTCGCCGTTGTCCTTTTCGAGTATCGACATCCCGAGGGCAATCATGCCGCCCATCGCGCCGGTGGCGACCTCGGTGGAGCCGACCCGGAGGGCATACGCAGCGATCAGTCCTAGGAAGACGAGTACCGTCAGAATCTGCGGGCGAATTTTAGCGAGCCAGTTCATGACTCGACCTCCGCCAATTCGACCGGATCGACTGTGCCGTTCTGCGACCGGAGGCTGGCGAGTTCTGCTCTGAGTTCACCGATCGTTCTGATCGCTGCGGCGAGGTTGATCCGTAGCGCCACCCGCTCGTCCTGCATCGCCGTCTCCAGATCAGCAGGAGTGATTTCGAGTTCCGGAGTAGGCATGCTAAGGCGCAATCGTCGCTGCCACGCCGTCGCTGACGATGCCGACGCAGGTCGAGCAGCTACCGGAACTCAGGGCGGTGGCCTCTGCGACCATTCCGTTTGTCACGGTCGTCTTCGCAGCGGACGTCAGGTCGCTGAGTTGTTCGAGCGCCTGATTCGCCGCCGAGATCGAAGCACTCTGGGCACGGTGATGCGTCATCAAGTGGTTCCGCACGGAGTCAAGATGCTGTGCTGCCATTGACGGCTCCTTCTCTACTTTCGAGCGCTTTCAAACGCTCTTCTAGCTCGGCGATATAGATGGCATGAACCTCGGTCGTCTCCCAGACGGCAGTCGAGATCCTGCCCAGAGGCAGTGAACCTGCTTCCTCCCACTCCTCACGGCCCGGGATAGTCGGCAGGTGATGATTCTGCTCGTAGTAATCGCGCATCTCAGGGATCGTTGGGATCTGCTCCCGGTAGTCGTCCTCGAAGACGTAATCCGTGATGATGCTGTTGTCGTCATAGATGGCAGTTGCGTTGAACGTGCCTGCGCCGTGGCCGGAAGTACCGGTCGCTCCGATCAGATACACCCCGCCGTTCTGGTCGATAAACATCCGCTCGTCGACGCCGGTCGTAGTATTGTCAGTCGTCGAGAAAATCAGCTGCGTCCCGGCAGCCCCAGAACTCCATGTCTCCGTCGCCTCGGCTTCGATTACGGCTCCAGTCCACCATTGATTCGTGTAGCCACCGAACATAATCTGGCCGAGGCCATCATTATTCTGAGTCGCCGATGGCGAGGCTTGTGATCCCCGGCTGTGCTGGATGCGAAACGGCAGGGCGGAAGCATTTGAGTTGGCGGTTTTAATATTTACCTCTGTGGCGTCGTCGCCGACATGCAGATCGCCTCCGAGCCACGTATCCTTCCCCGCTGCGACGCTCAGCCCGCCTGCGGTATGTATTGAGCCGGTGGTAGTGGAGGTGGCGTTGGTCGAGTCGCCGATGTCGACGAGACCAGCACCAGCGGTTTTGATTGCCCAGTTATTAGAACCCCCGGCGAGGGCTTCGATTTTGATGCCGTAGAGGTTGGTGACAGTCCCGGTGGTAACGGCATCGACGACATGAAGGCCGAAAAGGTCGGTGATCGTTGCGGTTCCATTGGAGGCTCCCCAGTAAGCAGAAGTGGCAAACGCAGCACCCTGCGTAATAACAGCACTCGCTGCGGCGGCTGTGACCCTGCCCTGAACGCCAGTGGCATACGGAAGTGTATTGCCATCGCTGTTCGTTATTCCGCCCTTCACGCCGCACCACTGGTTCTGTGCTGTGGCATGGGCGACTGTACCGGTCGCTGAATCTTCATGAAAAATAGCCTGCGCGCTTAAACCGGAAGCAGTCCGCCCGGGAGATGATGGCGAGGCGTAATACATCGCAAGATCTGCACAGGCGTAGTCGTTGACATTGCCACTTTCGTAGTCGTCGATAACTAGCTTGACGTGGTCGTTGGCACCGAAGCCGATCGCATTTGCGCCAAGATGCACTCGCCCTCCGAGGTAGACATCCTTTGCGACGGCGAGACCGCCAGCCGTGATGATCGAGCCGGTTGTCGTCGAGGTCGTTTGGGTCGTATCGGAAGCGTCCAGCTGAGTCCCGTTCGCTATGTCCAGCTTTGATGCAGTAAGGCTGACCTCTGTGGCTCCGCCTATCTTGAAATTGAGCGTCGAGCCGCCAACCACGTCAATGTCTGCCGCTGACCCGGTGTGACCTCCGAGCCGCAGGTAATCGGTTGCAGGCGTCGTATTCGAGTGGATATATATATTTGGATCGGTCGTCGCAGCGATATTCCAGTCGGTCGCGATTGCAGCGAGGTCTGTGACATGAAGTGACTGGTTGGAATTGCCCAGCCCGATCGCTAAAGCATGGTTGTCAGCGTCACCGTCCGACCACCTGATAGCTGCATCAGCCCCGGTTCCGAGCTTGATATCAATGTCGTCATTAAACGTCTGGGCAGCAGTCCACGTCCGGGCGATTTCGCTCAGGGCGAGCAGGTTGTCGCGGACGTGCGTATTCATGAGCGTGTGGGTCACGACCTCGCCGGAGACCCAAGTACGCGGTGCGGTATAGCCCATCGATTAGCCTTCCTTTCTAGTACGCCAGCCGGGTCGAGATGCCGAGCTTGGAGGTGTTCAGCACCCAGAACCCGCCGTACTTCAACCCGTCGGAGAGGACCAGCGAGACCCAGTGTTCTGTTTTCGAGCGAATGATATGCGTGACCCGCTCGACGAAGTGGATGCCGTCCTGCCCGAACCCTGCGTTCTCATCGAGCTGGAGTGTCACCCGGTCTGAGACTGCTACCCGGAGAGCCTCGGCCATCGAATCGGAATCTTTGTTGGCTGAGAACATGATCTCGATTAAGGAGAACGGGTCCTTGAAAATCGACAGGCTGTAATCGCACCAGCCCTGCGCTTCGAGCGTGTTCGGGACGAAGCGAGCGCTGGTCGGGCGCGGGTAGGTCCGCTTACCGAAAGCGGTCTGGGAGGTGGAATCCTCGGCGATCAGCTCGACAGGTTCGCTTCGGGACACCGGCGTGCCGCGGGCCTGTAATTTCGTCAGGTATCCAGCGGTCAGAGCGTTGTTATTCGTCACGGTGATCTTCATCGCCTCAGCCCGCTTCACCACGGCTACGGCGAAATCTGAGGTCAGGTTTGTGGCGGAACCATCGGAGGCAGAGTTCGCAGTAAAGTCGGTAGTTGACGCGGGGGTCGTCCACGCATCGACTGCCATGTTCCCGCTCGCCCGATCCTCGTCCGTCGGGTAAATGGCGACGAACACCTTGCTCTCGCCTGCTGCGATCAACGGACTGCTGGAACCGGTCTCGATGAGCGTCCAGAGGACCGCCAGCGAACCAACTGAGAACGTCCGAACCTGCGACGTGAACTCGTTGAAAATCAGGGAGTTCGGATCGATCTGCCTGACCGGTGCGACCATTGAAATGGCACCGGCCGCGGGGCTGGCTTGATCAGAGTAAGTGGCGACGTCGGTCGTGTCGAGAATCCGGTGGTGCCGAGACTCGAAGGCAATATCTCCGTCCTTTTCCTCCCGGATGAAACCGGCCTCGGTAGCCTCGATCTCCCGCAGCGCCTCGATGCAACTGATATCGTCTGCCCACCACCTCGTCATAGTCGTCTGGCCGGTGTCGAGATTCCTGTCGCTCGCGCCCCAGCCTGCATCATCCAGAACGTCTCCGATGGCCTGATCGGTCCGTCGGCTGGTCTGCATGGCGATTCGAGAATTCTTGGTTGCGAGCCTGCCCAGCGGCCCCAGCGCCGTTAACGTGGCCGTCTTGCCGTGCCGCCGGGAGATATGAGGCACGACCGAATCCAGATAGCCGGTCCAGAGAATTGTCGATGACGGGGATGTCGTCCTGAGCCTGACCAGACGGCCCGGGATGATATTGCCAGTGAGCGCCCCATCGGTGTTGGAGGGCGAGTAAAGATCGGCGTCGTTGCGGAGGGTAGCGACCAGCTTCCCCGCTGAGGACCGGGACGTCAGTGGCGATCCGAGCGACCGGCCCAGCGAAGCCGTGTTGATCTGGATGGTGTCACCGGTGATGTCCTCGTTCGAATCGCCGTAGTCGCCGTCGCCGCTCCAATCAACTTCGAGAACATACGTTGCGGAGGTCATAGCGGGAGCCAAGGTAGAGCTTGATTATTTGCAGTCTCCAACGCTGTGACAACTATCTCCTCTACTTCCGACTGCCCGATGATCGTATCGGCATTGATATTGATAACAGTAACGCCCTGCCCGTTTGACCCGGAACCTTCCCGGAAGGTCATGCCGCCTAGCATCGGCGGCGGTTGACCGGCAGGCCCCAGATCCCAGAAGTCCCTCGCCGTGCGATCTTCGTCGAAGAAAGGGTTGCCCCTGACATCGAGGACCGGCCCGCCAGACAGGGCGCTCATCGCCATCGCACGGTTCGCTGCGCTGCCGCCTGCCTCGACCCCGGCACCGGCCATCGTGCGTGGAAGTCTTGCAACCGCCTCGGCGGCTGATTTTCGATGGTCATCCAGCGTTTTGAATGTCTTATCGTAGAGCCTTAGCGTATTGGTTAACTCGGCCTGCTTGTTTTTCTCAGCAGCGACGACGACGAGTTCGTCTTCCTTCTGAAGATGCAGTAAACGATCAAATAACGCATCGTAAAGACCTACCGTAGCCGTCCGACTTTCCTGCTTTTGTTTCTCAGCAGCGTCGGCGGTTTCGGCCAAGCGAACGTGCTGTGCGGCTTCCCGCACGTGCCGAGCCATGACACGATCGTGAGCAGCCTGTATTTGTTCGGCACTGGCGACGGCGACTTCTTCAGCCCGCACCCACGCCCGCGAGATGTCATCGGCCCCGTCAGCGATCCGTTGGTAGTCTTCGTCTAGATAACCAGCCATTTCGGTTGTGGCTTTATTGATCCGCTCCGCTGCAACCTCGGTAGCCTCCGCCATGCCTTTCATGTTGGAGTAATAATCGTCGGTCTGGGTCGAGACCTTTTCGGCCAGCTCGTCCCCGCCCTTGCCGACTGACTCCATCGCAACGATCCACCGGGGAATCTCGACGGTCGCGATCTCGTCGACCTCCTGCCCGATCAGGCGACCGAGTTTATTCCAGCCCCGGATCAATCCGTTGAGCAGTTCGATCATCTGGTTGACGCCGATTTCGGTCGCCGCGATGATTTTGTTCCAGACTTCCGCGATGATCTGCTGCGTCTTCTCCCAGCCGATCGTCAGCAAGGTGAGAGTAGCGATCAGTATTCCGATCGGCGGGATGATCATGCCGATGGATATAGCAAGAGCAGCGAACTTCTCGACGTTTTCCTGAACCACTCGCTTGATGGTCTGGAAATGGATGATCAGGAGGGCAATACCGGCAACTAGCCCTGCGATTGCAACGATGATGAGTCCAACCGGGCCCATTGCAAGCGTCAAGGCGATGCCGACGTTCGGGCCGATCGTCACCAGAAGCCCCATCGCGATCAGCAGCGGACCGATCGCCGCAGCAAGCCCTGCGATTGCAACGATAGCTGTCTTGACCGGGCCGGGCAGTTCGCTGAACGCCTGCGCTCCTTTTGCCAGCACGTTAATCAGGCTCTCGAACATCTCCAGCAGACCGGACTCCGAAACGGCAATAGCTGCGCCTTCGAGCGCCGACTTCATCCGGCGCATCGCTCCGTTGAAGCCCTCCATCTGGACCTTTCCGATCCGTTCTGCGGTGCCGCCGGAATTCTCTAGTTCTTCCGTCAGTTCCCGGAGAGCCTCGGAACCCTGACTAACCAGTGCAGACATCCCCGGCCCCGCACGGAGGCCAAATATCTCCAGCATGTCCGCCGTCTTTGCGCCGGAGTCCTCTAGCTGCCCGACAATATTGACGAGCGGCAGTAGATCCCCGGAGCTGTCGAGGGCGTTAATCCCGAGGCGCTCCATGATCTCCGCCGCCTCACTGGTTGGCGAAAGGAGGCGGGAGATCGCTCCCTTCAGGGCAGTCCCGGCGAGGGACGCCTGAAGACCGGCGTTGCCCATCAGACCGATAGCTGCCGATGCCTCCTCGAACTGCATCCCGGCGGCGCTCGCAACAGGTGCAACGAACTTGAACGCCTCGCCGAGTTGCTGGAGGTTCGTGTTCGTCGAGGTGAACGTCTTGACCAGTACGTCGTTAGCGTGTGTGAGTTCCTCAGTGGTCATCCGGTAGCCGGTGAGAATGTTGGAGGCGATGTCCGCTGCCTCACCGAGTTCAAGCTGCCCGGCTGCGGCCAGTTGAAGTGTGGCGGGCATAGCTCCCAGAATCTCGTTGGCCTCGAACCCGGCCATCGCAAGGAAGCTCATGCCCTCGGCAGCCTGTGACGCGGAGAACTGGGTGGTCCGTCCCAGTTCCTTCGCCTGCTCCCGAAGCGCCTCGAACTGGTCCCCGGTAGCCCCGGAGACTGCCCGGACTTGGTTCATCCCCTGTTCGAAGTCACCACCGACCTTCAGCGCAACCGCACCGAGCGCCAGAATCGGAAGGGTGACCCGGGTCGACATCGTGCGCCCGACGGACTTCATGCTGTCGCCGAGCTTCTGGAATCTACCCTGAAGGCGATCAGCCGCATCCTCTGCGCCCCGCGTGTCGCCCCGGACTTTGATGACAACTTCGTTAGCTGCCAAGCGTCTCAACCTTCCTCGGCGAGCCGTCGAGCATCACCTGCGAGCTGTTTGCCAGACTGTCCATCATCGATCTGTCCTGACCTTCGGCTTCGGTCTCTCCGGCCTCGGATCGGAGCGCCATGATCCGCAGCAGAATGTCCGCCCGTTCAGCCAGTAGCTGGGACGGGAGGCACGAATACCGCTGGCAGAGATTGTCGATCAGTTCTGCCTGCGCCAGCGGCAATGGCTTCGTGACTACTGAGCCATCTCGACCGACGGCTCCTTCGCCGACGTGCTTCCATCGTCGGATTTCAGTGCTAAAGGGACTGGAACCCCGGCGACTGCCGAGGACCATGCCTCCAGAATTCGTGCGACAAAATCAAAGGGCAGAGACTTCATGCCCTCGACTGTCTGTGCAACTGGCTCCCCGTCGTCGAGGAGATTCCAGTCGAGCAGCACGTCACTGACGAACGATTCGGCGAACGATCCGATGTCCTGCGAGGCTCCAACTTCCTGTGCCTCTATGACCAGTGACATCGGGACGTTCGTCCGCACCACGACCTCCGCCCCCTCGTAATCGTCCTCAAAAACGAGGCGGGCGGAGATCTTCGGAAGCGAAAACCCTTCGGCCTTGCTGCCGTTCTTACCGGGCATCGGTTATGCCCACGTAGGAACTGCGCCGCCAGTCAACGCACCGGGAGCGGTATACGTCATCGAGCCGTCCGTGCCACGCGTCAATGAGTAGTCGGTAAAAAAGCATTCGTTCGGGAGCGTCTGGCCAGAGATCGCCAGCGTGACCGTCCGGGCGACCGACGACGATGTGACGGTCTTGAAGACGTCGTGGCTCGTGTTAGACGCATCGTTAAATACGCCGTTCACGTTGACGCTAAAATCCGCCAGCAGCAGGAGCCGCTCCATCGCCGACTTGTCTAGTCCGGTGACGTCCTGAACGCCCCTCGGGTTCGCCCAGTCGATATTCGTAATGTCGTTTGAGATCGTCCGGGCAGTGCCACCGCTGTCGTCGATCGCAGCCGACATGCCCATTCCACTTTCTTTAGCCATTGCCTCTCCTTATCCGTGCCGCTCTCTAATCTGAGCTATCGTTTCTAGTTCCTCTGCGAAATCGTCCCGCCAAATCTCCGGCGTCGGTAGTACCTGCCCCTCCTGTCCCCGAACCTGCCTTGCGAAGATCGCCTCCCGCCCATTCGGGGCCAGATGCTGCCGAAAGCATTGCTGGCCTGCCGGGAATTCGAATGTGATCTCGCCCTCGCCACTCCTCGATTCGATGAATCGTCGGTTCGCCTCGTTGCGGATATACATCGCTTGGATTGAAGTGGCCCCCACCACCGTCTTCCAGCCGCGCAGGTAATGCGGGCAGTCAACGTCCTCGCACCGCGCCACATACTTATGCGTCGCGATGGGCGCGAGAATCCGGTGGTGAGTGACCTGAAGCTGGCTCACGAGCTGAGATCCTCGTCGTCCACAGCTGTGCCACGCACGTAGGCGACGATGAAGTCGCAGTTTGAAAATGAGCCAGTGGTAGCGACCCGAAGGTATCTGCGGACGGCTCCGGTGGCCTGCTTGCGCTCGCCGACCGGCTCAGATCCAGCGGCGACGGCGGTGAAGCTCAGAATCGTCGCGAACGAGGAGTCATTTGCAGAGTCTTGAATGACGATCGTCGGTGTGCCGCTATCCGTGTCTACGATCTGGACGTTCGCCCTGATGCCCTGTGTTGTGGCCGAGGCGTCATCCCGGCTGGTGCCGTTCGCAGCGGACGAATGGGTGATCTTCCCGGCAGTCAGCAGGTTCATCCATTCGAGTGGATAGCCGTTCGTAGACTCGCCCCGGACAGTAGCTGCCAGACTGCCGTCCGTACCACGCGTGAAATCGTAGTTAATCTGCTTGGCATCAAGCGACGCCGCAACCGATCCGATAGCCCCGCCGAGCGCCCAGAGCATCACTACGTCGGTAGTCACCCGGCCCTTCAGGGCAGCATGCTCCTGCGCCGTGGCGTCATTGAACCATGAGCCGAAGTCGATCACCCCGCTTGACTGGCCGTTCAGCCTGTCCATCGCGGATTTGTTGAGGATCGGCACTTCGAGAAGGTTCCTCGGGGATGACGCCTCGTTGATGTTCGATACGTCGCCGCCGAGCTGGTAGCCCTCGACAAAGAAATCCTGCGCGAGCCCTGCTGACTTAGCCATCCTTCACAACCTCCAGAAATCCGTCCTCAATGTCCGGCTTGGGGTCCATCCAGTCGGGCGGCGTGAACGTATCGCCCTCGAAGTAGTCGACCGTCTCCGGCTCGCCCTGCTGCTTCACCACCGAGTAACAGGCGATGTCCGCTGGGATGCCGCGCGGGTTCAGGACCCGGTGGGTGCCGCCCGTTTTGCGTCGTCTTGCCATGTCAATCCTTTACAGACTCACCGTTGCCGAGTCGTCGACGATCAGCGGGATCGTGAGGTCGATCACGTAATACATCGTCCCGTCGATGTCGATATGGCCCCACGTGGCGCTCAGGGGCGTGCCGTGCATACCGGCGACGTCGATCGTCCTGATCTCTGATCCCAGATCGGCGTCGCCGAGCAGGTCCGAGTAAATCTTCTGAACCGCCTGAGCGCTGGTGATCTCCATGTCCTCCGGCTGATTCCCGAAACCCTGTCCGTACAGCCGCGCCGTTATGACATGGACCTCGATCGTCCCGCCGTTCAGCGTCAGCCCGGCCACCGTCATAGACGATATCCAGATGGCGGCGGTGAACTGGTCTGCCGGCAGGTCCGGGGCCGACTTGTATTCGCCGATCTGCGCGTTGGTGACGTAGCCCGACGAGCCCAGATAAGTGCTGATTAGACGCAGACTGCGCTCGGTATCGAATGGCATTAGCCACCACCAAGATCCCTCTCCATCAGGTTGATTATTGGCCGGATAATCTTGGCTTTGTTTTTATTGATCCACTGGTGCGTTCGACGGAAGGAGCGGTAACCCTTAAAGCGGGTCGTCTTGTTCCGGCTGCTCGTGCCTTCCAGCCACGGCCCGTAGACGACACCGCCATCGCTGATGCGCCCGAACAGGCCGATCTGGAATCCGTGAACGTTGCGCCGGTAGTGGCCCGTCGATGCCTTGCCCCGGCCCGCCTGAGCGTGCGTCAGATAAACGCCCAGAGGAGCCGACCTCGGGCGCAGCATCATGTCGAGCCGCTGTTCACCGGCTTCGATACACTGCTGGACCATCCGGAGGCCCCAACGTCGGATGTTCTGCTTGGTCCCCTGACCGTTGAAGAGCGGTCCGGTGATCGTGACGTCGATCTTTACCGGCATCAGATCACCGCCTCCCGCAGGCGGGAGTAGCGCATGATCGTTTCGTTCCGGAGGCTCGCCAGCCCGCGGCTCTGAAGTTCTGCCGTGTTGTCGCCGATCCCGATAGAGCGGCCCCACCCGGCCATCTCCTGCTTGATCGCAGAGACCGCCTCGGCCACGCAGAGCTGGTTGATCGGGAACTCGGGTTCGTACTTCGAGACAGCGGTGGAGTTGGCGTGCGTGGCGGCGGTGGTGCCGTTTACGCCACGTTCGATCGTGAGGGTCCTGAAGACGTGGACGGCGGTGTTATTCGAGTGGGCGGCGACGGCTGTCCCGTCGAAGCCGCGCTGGACATCGAGGACGTTGCCGTTAATGCCGACGATCAGCATCTTCTCGGTATCGACCATGATGACTTCGGTTACCGAGTACCGGGAGCCGGAGTCCACCGTCACGTTCTCGCTGGCGTCCTTCGTAAGAGCCCCGTCGAGGAGGTCACTGTTCGGCTCCGCTGCGTTGGTACGCTCCGAGACGAATAACTGCTCGCTCTCGATCAGCAGCGTGTCGCCCACGTCGATCAGGGAGCCATCGGAACAGACCATCGAGGTCGCTGCTGAATCGGAGGCGAGGCCGGAGGTCACCGTGCCTGAGCTTCTGGTATTCGCCGAATAGCCCCACGAGCCAGCGACAGAGATAGATCGCTGGGGCGTGTCGCCACCCTCGAATGCAGCAGTCGAACTCAGGTCGATCTCGATGCGCCGGTACGGCGGGTTCTGGTTCTCAGGTTCCAGAAAATAGTCAGACGAGGAGATCGTTGTCGGCGAGCTATCCTGCGCCTTCGTCCGAAGAGCGGAGACCGAGATCAGGTCTTGATCGAGATACAACCTGACGCTGCTGCCGTTGGCCTGCGGCCAGCGATACAGCCGGGTCTCCGTCCGGGGTATGAAATATCTCCGCGTCGCCTGATCGATGCTGCGACTCGATGCCTCGATGGTCCTGTCGATCGAATCGTCGACCTGAACACCGGAAGCTCGGGCCGCCCGCTTCGTCTGCTCGCGGGTGGCGTACCAGTTAGCCACGCACTCTCCTGCTTTCTAGAGGGCTTGGGGCCGTCCTATTCGGTTCGGTTATTTCGTGTTAGGCCACCGGTAATTTCCCATCGGACAGTTCCGGATGTTGCCTCGAACGTCCAGCGGGCTGCCGTCTATCGGGCAGGCCGTAGGCGGCTCAGAAGCCTCCCGGGAGATATCCTGCCGGTTAACTTCGAGGATCGCCTTCAGTTGATCCCACGACATCAGACTTCCCTGACGAACAGGTAGACGATGCCGCCCTTAGCGTTCCCGGCATTTGAAATCACAAGGTCCAGCGTCTCGCCGTCTAGGAAGATCTCACGATCGGTGGTGCTGCCGTCACCGATCATCGGGACGGAATACTTACCCGCCGAATTCGACAGGTTCGCCCCGGTGCCGGTGAAAACGTCTTCGCCACCGGCGTCGTTCATGACAAGGTCGTATGCGTTCGACGGCTGGGTCCCGCCGCC
>Ga0114899_1001458_pt1 | contig 13888 bp, 13 predicted proteins | sample MalvireepMed_215_FD_83497 | JGI IMG/M metagenome (GOLD analysis project Ga0114899, IMG submission 83497) | Marine viral communities from the Global Malaspina Expedition - Malaspina viral metaG DeepMed_215 | ecosystem: Environmental > Aquatic > Marine > Oceanic | place: Mediterranean Sea... | reverse complement strand
GCTTTATAACTACATGTTCACCATGTTCCACGGCACCGGGGAGGTTGTCCCTGTGTATGATCGGATCAGCATCTTCCATCCACTGCAAGGAGCGCAGACATCTGGATCGGCGGCGTCATACGCAGAGAAACTTTTCATGCGGAAGGCGTTCAAGGTGGTGACCGGAGAGAAGGATGCGGATGCCGTCGATCAGGATTTTAGCGGGACCAATCCAAGTCTGGCAGATTTGGCCCCGCCGCCCAAGAACGTGAAACGTGAATCCTCACCCGCAAATGTTGAAAATGCACCAGAAGAGCCAAAACCGGTCCCAGAAAAGGTGTCGTCAGTGAGCGAGGGCCATTCCCCAGAGGCCCCGGCACCCGAAGAAAAGAACGGCACCGACGAAATCCAAAACTTAGGTGACTACGTGATTGAGGACAAAGACGGCACAACCGTTCTTAGGGAAATCAAGGAACCAGCAATCGCTAACTGGGGCCTTATTTTCAACGTGTTTGAAACCTTTCTGTCTGATTGCAAAAACATGAAAGAAACGAAGGAATTCTGGACCAAGAATACCAAGACCATTGAACTCCTCAAAAACGGCGACCAGAAAGTTCACAAAAAACTGGTTGCTATGTTCAAGAAACATCAATCCGAAGTTTCAACAAAAGGAAAATGACAATGCCCCAATATGACAGGTCAGGCGGTGCCTTATTCCGCAACCAATCGGACAACCCCAAAGCCCCGGTTTATCAGGGCGATATCACAATTCTCAAGGAAGACATGCGCCTTCTTGTCAATGACGCCCAAGCGGGGAAAGAGGTCAAGATACGTCTCGCCGCCTTCAAGAAGGAAGGACGCAAAGGGCCGTTCCTGTCGCTGGCTGTTACGCCTTGGGCCACCCATGAAAGGGAATTGGCTGAATATAAAGCCAAGCGTGATGGTGGGTATAACGAAGAGCCAACATCCGAAGACGATCCTTGGGACATATAAAAGATAAAAAATATCTGACACATGTTCGCTCCTTGCCATGCTTGGTTTGCCAGCACCCCGCCGAAGCACATCATCTAATGATCATGGGGGGCAGAGGAATGGGTATGAAATCAGGTGACGATACAGTCGTCCCCCTCTGCCACTCACATCACATGATGCTCCACGGCGGGGGGAATGAATACAGGTTCTGGGATTGGGCTGGGGTTGACCCAGTGGAATGGGCCGAAACATCTTACAAAGATTGGAAGGATAATAAAGATGCCTAGAGACGATACAGGATATTCGTTTCGTCCAGCTATCGACAGGGCGCTGGAAATACTTGGCGATAAGACCTTGGACCGTAATCAGGTCAAGGCACAGCTAGTTAATGAAACCAAGACGGATGCAGACCTAGCCGACGCTTTGATCCTGTTGGGTGCGCGTGACGCTGTTCGCCATGCCCTTGAGGAAATGCGGCGACCAAATTGGGAAGCGGTTGGACCGATAAAAAAAGACGATGTGTCAGGATTGGTATCTTTAGCCCAAAAAAACCTTAGAAATATTTTTGATACATACCAGTTACCTAACGGCACTTGGTTGGGCGAAGCCACCAAGGTAGACCTCTATCACGCTATTAGCCTTCATCAAACGCAAGCTTCTTCAAATATGGTAAAGGCCAACTGGTTTAAAAAATTGTTACCGAAGCTGAAAGCCCCCACCGATAAAGTGAGCGACAAATTCACGCCCGAACAGGTGGAAAAAATACGCAAGAGAGTTTCAGATGTTTAGCGGCCACCAGCCAAATGATACCCAATATTGGGTTGCCGCAAGCGGGGACCAGAGCGCACCTGACACCCAACGTCTTTGTGTCCCCGCACTTATTAGCAACGACCACACCATGAACGGCACCCATGCCAGCTATGTCGTTGCAAGCGGGGGCCGACACGGTATTGATATCCAAGCCAGTATTGCCCCCGCACTTATTTGTAACGACCATGTTCAGGGTGACACCCATCAGAACGCTGTCGTTACAAGCGGGGACCATATAACCGTTGGTATCCAAGGTGTGTATGCCCCCGCACTTATTTGTAACGACCATCGTGAAGATGACACCCAACGGGAATGTGTCGTTGTAAGCAGGGGCCAATGAATACATGAACCACAGAACCTTGTTGCCCCCGCACAAACAAAGGACGGCCATTAATGGCAATGAAACCCAGAGCGATTTTGCCGTCCCGCGATAAGGACCACTATATGCATGACACCCAAGAGAAACCTGTCCTTATCGTTTAAATTAAAAGGAGACTAGGATGACCAATGGAATTAGTGACGGCCACAAACATGGTGATAGCCACGAACGGTCTGCCGTTGATGGCGATAAGGACCATTTTAGGTGTGATACCCAGGAACAAACTGTCCTTATCGCTGAAATTAAAGAAATTCATCGACAGCGGGACGATCTGTTACGTGCCGAAGGAAGTCTGACGCGCCAGATCAAGGCTATAGGGCGGCGGATGAAGACCGGTGTGAATATGTCCACCGTGGACCTCTTGTCTGATGTCTCCGCCTTGCATCTTCAAGCCGCCAAGAACGTCATACACCCCGGTAAACTTAAAACGGAGCGGCAGTTAAGGGGGTACGCCAAAGATTTGCCGGTGTATAGTTGGATGAAGTCAATCAATGGCTTTGGAGAAATAGGGCTTTGCCAGATCATTGGGGAATGCGGAAACTTATCCAACTTCAGCAGTCCCGCCAAGATTTGGAAATATCTAGGGCTTGCCCCAATCACCGAATATCCAGTAGGCCCAAATGGTGGACGGCTATATTCGCGCCGTTGCCGGTCAATGATGTATGTGATTGGCGATAGTCTCATAAAAAAGCAAGGGCCATACCGTGACCTCTACCTAGAACGCAAGGTATATGAGGTCCAGAAAGCAGAAAACGAAGGGCTGACTGTGGCTCCGCAAGCCAAGATACCAGCCAAGAAAAAAGCTGAGTACCGTTCCGAAGGACATATTCATCGTCTCGCTCAACGGTATATGGAGAAACGGTTGCTACGGAATTTATGGCGGGAATGGAACAAGGAATCGAAACAATGGCTAAAGAATTCCAAAGCACCATAAAGAAACTCAACATGCGTATTTCGGCCAACAACAAGGCACGTAAACCAGACGGACTTCTTGTCGCGGTGCATGATGAAATGGTGCGATACCGCAAGACCCTTAAGGAAATCAAAGACATTGCCAGCGTAAGCGAAGGTGGTGAATTTTATGTCATGCTTGTTAGGAAAGTCCTTGGCAAAAACGACTAAATTTGTGACCGACGAATACCATGAAGGCCAGATGGCTTACGCTAGAGGTGAGGCCCTGACCACTAACCCGTATTTATCAACCCCTATAGAGAAGCAGGGCGGCATGTGGTACTGGATGTTTGGCTGGCAAGATGCTCTTGCTATGGATGTGCGGGATATCAAGGAAGCCATCCTCACCGCCGCAACAACACATAAACCCTCAAAATGGAGGCCGCACTAATGAAATACGTAGAAGCGTTATTTGGTGACTTTCGGGACGCCTATACTATTCTGAAAAAACCCCAGGGAATGAGGACTTCCTCCACTACCCTTGACCCCAACGACACCGCCCTGGTTCTGACCGAAGAGGACGGACTTCAATTGTTTTTACCGGCTAATGGGGAAATCCCAGATAGGGGGCTGGCTTTGGTAGAAATCTACAACGCTATGTGCAACGATAAGGGCGGCAAGGACATGGCGTACAAGGGGTTTACCCAACCGTTTATCGATAAGATGAAGGGACGGGTTAATGGCTGAGATCGAAGACGCGACTATCAAGTTTGAAGCTAAGAAGATCGCTCTCAAGCAATCCAAGGAAGGCACCGTGGTTACCTTGGTGGTCCACCCGTCCGACACCGCAAACATTGCTCCCTTATGGGAGACATGGACTGGTCAACGATACATGGTTGTCATGGTTGGCATGGATGATGCAGAACAACCAGTATCAACAAATACCGCCACTGCCGCCAAGAGGACCATCCAACAGGCTGGCATCCTGTGTCGCGACCCGGCATTTCAGAACTGGCTAACAGGAGAAGCCGGGACGTATATTGCCGATAACGAAATGTGCGTCAAGGCTCTGTGCGAAATCTTGGGGATCAGTAGCCGCACTGAGATGAAGGAAAACCATGAGGCGCGGGACGCCTTCCTCGATATCCGTGACAGATTTAATAGGAGCATAGATCATGAGGCGTGAATTCAACACATCTCTTCAACCAAGCATGGTCTTCCATCAATCGGACAACCCTGATTATATCTGTCACACCAAGGTTGTCGGCGTGGATGGTAAATTTTTGGATTTTTCAATAGACCGCGACTTAGGCCACGTCATAATGGTTGAAATTATGTACTACCTCAAACGTCACGAAGAAAGGAACTTTAATGCCACCGTCCAAGCATCGCCCAAGAAAGCTTGAAGGCGAAACCCAGACGTATAACGTGGTTTTCCAAACCAGCACCCTCGACGCATTAAGGAAATTCGCTGATGACACGCAAATCTCACCGGCTACTTTTGTCAGGGGGGCGGTTGAGGAGGCTCTCTCCCTGCCAACTGGCATACCTGCGTCTGTCAATAAAATTGCTGGTGGCGAAGGTTACGCTGATGGTGTCGCTGATGCTTGCGCGAAGGTGGCTAAAAACTCACGGCTGGCTCTGAAAATGTCCAACGGTAACACGATGGGCGAGGATATTGCCCAGCGAATATTAAAGGACTTGGTTGGATGAACGACGAACCAGAACTTCCTTTTGAACAACACAAGCTGGTTCGCAATACTGACCCCAGAACCAGCGTCAAGGCGGCATGTTCGTTCACCAAAGAAAACATCAACCGTCAACACAGGCTAATTCTCGACACCCTGGGAACAGCCCCCTTAGCCCCAGAACAAATAGAAGACAGGATTGGGGAGTCTATTTGGCGAAGAATGAATGAACTGGAAGCCGCAGGGTTCATTGAAGACACCGGGAGACTGCACATTAACCGCAGCGGACGGAAAGCAAGAATTTTTAAACGCAAGGACTTGATGCCGTGGGATCATTGAAGCGCCCTTGCCGCACTCCTGACAAACTGTCCCCGACGCTTAATTTCTTTGGCGGTTTCCCTGTCGATAAGTAATCTGGCCCGTTTGACAGCCCCCTTGAGGAACGTCTTACCGATACGCCACTTAGGTGCGGGTTTGCCCTTGACAAGGTGATTGGCGTATTGGGCCGATACCCCCGAAGTGCGAAGAATTCTCCTTAAAGTCGAGTTGTTTACACCGGAAGACCTCGCCCCATTAACGAATCGGCGCATTTTCTTGTATGCCTTGAGCCTGGAGTCATTGGCGGTTTCAAAGGCGGCTACCAGTTCGTCGTTGGATACGACGTTTACGTCCTTAGCAGCGTTGGACAGTATTGATCGGGCGTTACCAAGGCTCTCGGTGAATTCAAACGTGCGGTAATAGAGTGACAGCCTGGGGTCGAACGTGCTGATGCGGAACCCGAACCAAGCCATCAATTCGTCCTGACGGTCATAGACCCTGCCGCTGGGACTTTTCTTTCCTTGGACCGCCTTTAACATACGGCCTACCTGGGTCGTGACGCCGGGCTGGAGCCTGTCAATCAGGTGACTTGATATGCTTAATGTTTGTTCGAGCGATCCTTCGTCGGGATTAAACACCCGGCCACCCGACGTTTTCTCGTTCCTGACGATTTCGTAGAGCGCCCCGAATGCGATATCCGCCCCAAGGAACGGGGATAACAAATCTGTAAACGCACTGACTGCTTTCTCCTCCCACGGAAGATCACGCATCATGGCTGTGAAGGGACGATGTAAGAGGTTGTATGGATCGGTGAACGAGAGGTCCTGCATCTTGACATTGCCGTCCCTGTCTCTACCCCAGAACAGAAAACTGGAATTCTCTGCCCACGGCGACCCCATAAGTCGCAGGGCCTCTTCCTCGTCGTCCGTCAGACCCATTGCCGTAGCTGACACCGCCGCCACTGCCCCAGCCCATGAATGGGCGATAGCCATACCAGCCATGCGCCTACGCGCCATACTTCTCATATCTGGGTCAGCAAGGTCTGACTTTATTAGTCGTACAATGTTTATATTGGTCCTGATGACCTCGGCAGGAAAAGAAACGAACGTGCCAGCCAGCGGGAACTTACGAAGTTTGACGAGCAAACTACCGACCATCGAATACGTCGGGTATGTATCCCGGATGCGCTTGGCAACAAATGGTGTGGCCTCTTCTCGGGTCCAGCCCTTGGCTTTCATGACGTAGGCCAGTTCATTCTCAAAGCCGACGATTTTCCAGAAATCATCTCCTGCCATATATAATTTCTGCACGACCTTACCGATGTCGCGTATTTTCTCTTTGATGGTTCCTCCTTCCTGGAAGAAGACCTTGTCGATAAGTTGACTTTCCTTGCTGTCCTTCAACAAGTCCATCAGGACCCCTGCATGGGGGTTGTTATAAAGAACCCCCTGTCGCACCAGTTCCGTGTGGTAATCGCGTGTTTCGCCGGGTAACGTCCCGACGTAGTCCTTCATGGTGCGCCATGCCTGGGCCATGTGCGTGAAGTCAAAATGTCCGTTGGCAATAGTGAACATATAAGCGCTCTGGAAGTTTCTCATCTGGGTGATGGGTGAATAGAGCGTCTTGCCGACCTTGATGGCGGCGTTGGCGGCGTAGATGTTACGCAACCATTGCTGACTTTCGGATTTACCCAAGGCATCCTTAAACGCCTGTATGGTTTCCGGGGAAGCCCACATACCGTTGAGCGGTGACATCGTTTCCGACCCGGCGGCGGCGATTTTGTGGGTGGCTGTTTGGTTGGGTTCGTGGAACAGGAAGACGCCCTCACCTATTCCAAGCACACTATCGAGGAACTTTTGGTTAAATATTAACCGGTTAATCTTTGTAGAGGTCCTGGAGAAATTGATCCTGGCGTCATCGTACTCGCCCATGAGTTCGCGAATTTCAGGAGCGATTTCGTTTCGCTTCTTGAGTGCCGTCAGGTCTTTTGCGCCAAGGGTGCTTTCTTTGATGTAGGCTTCCATGTTCGTGAAGGCGGTGGCTTCACCTTTGATTAGCTTGGCAATCGTAGTGGCGGCATCATCCTGAGAGGTATATTGCCCTGTACTCATCAGGTAGTTCATGGCGCGGTCAAAAACCGGGTGGGAGACTTTTTCATGCCACCTGGGATCGTCAAACACTTTATAAGAACGGTGAACATATTCACCCATGTTGTCGGCAAGGATATCGATCAATCGCTTCTTACCCTCTGCATCAGCTATAAGCCGCTGGTCGCCGGTTGCCCTGGCTTTAGTCACCAACGCCGCCGCTTGATCACGTAAGATGCCAGAGTATTCACCAGACCCCCTGTCGATATACTGACGCATGGCAAACACCACCTGTTTGATCGGGGTGGGAAGGGTGCTTGTGGCGGCTCCTGCGAGGAGGGCGTTTATCTCCTGTTTGTGGCCTTCCGACAGTTTGTTCCACCGGGTCCCGAAGTTTTTCATGACGGCTTTGTCGAGGCTTCTTACCAGAAATTCAATTTCGTTATCGTTGGCGCGGAATTCACTGTCGCGGGTGATTTTCTCTTCAAATACCCTGCCCTCCGCTAAAGCCGAAAGCATCCCACCTGGAGCGAATTGCTTGCGTAACCAGCGCCCAGCGCGGTCCCAGATCGTTTTATCACCTTCAATCAGTCGTTCATATATCCCGTCCTCGGGACGGGGAGGGGCAACGGAATACTTTGGTTCAAGGCCTCTGCCTGATATGGCCAATTCTTCGTCCGTTTCCATGCGACGAACGGCTTCTTCAAACGATATATTTTCATCCTCGGCAAGCTGTCTGGCATCGTTCTCAAAGGCTAACTGATTGACGCGCAGTCCTACTTGACTGGGGAGCGGGGGGCCATAGGACTTTTTAGTGGTGCTTGGTTCCGGGTCAACTTTCTTGACAGGGACCTTCTTGAATGCCGCTATCGCCAATCCCTGTGGGGATGTGGTCCAATATCCAACATATCCCGCCTCTTGGATTAATTTTTCGACCTCCGTCGTCACGGCACCACGGTCATTGCCCCATTTATTTCTGGCTATCTTCCAGAAATTATTTGGATCGTTGGGGTCTTGGCGTCGAAAATCAAAAAGTTTTTCGTAAGGTATGCGGGCCTCGTAAAGATGGTCCCCAAGCGCACGTTCTTTCAGGTAACCGCCGTCACGGCCCACCCCTACGCCAAAATAAGTCCGGTCCTTCCATAGGTCCCTATAGGTGCGTTTGCGGCGTATTTCATCACCTGGAATACCAGTGCCGTACCTGTGAGGCAGGGTATTCTTGATCTTACTATTCTCGCTCCAATGGTGAGAAATAACGGTGCCGTCAGGTTCTATCGGCGGGATTGTAAGTATTTCTCCAGTTGGGCTTGCAAGCCCTTCTCCACGCTGTCTGCCGTGTCCTGCATTGGGGTCGATTTTTGTTTTCCAGACCGCAACGAGTTTGAGAAACGCTTGCCGCCTATTATAAGCCCATTTTTGTATATCGGGTCGCCCGGCTTTGCTGGTCCTCTGTCTATAACTTTCGCCATTGGGATTTTCCTTCCAGTCATTTGTCATGTCATCATATTCAGGTCCGGTGGATTTAAAATCATAAGCCCCGAACTGAACGTCTGCGTCGAAATTGGCGAGGATGGTTTTGATGGCGCTAGTATACGCTTCCGGTTTCATCCCCCCTTCGTAATCGATAAAGCGATATTCCTCTACCCCGTCGAGTCGGGTGACCAACGAAAAATCGGATGACGGGAAATGGGTTCTGGCAAATCTGTATAATGCCGTGTTGTCCACGGTGCCAGCTTCGACCACTGCGGCAACGCCGGGGTTTGACTCCTTTATTGTAAGGGTTGGGTCAGCCCTGTGCCACGGCGTCATGTCCTGTGTTTGTATGTACCCCATAGTTTGCGCGTAAAAATTGGCGATTGAGGTGTCGTATGTCTTGTCCTCGGTGCGCGGTAAAATAATATGGGTTATCAGATTGGGCGCACGTCTAGCTTCGTATGTCCCCTCGCCGGGGAAGGTGACTGTTAACGGGACGCCCATCATATGAAGAAGAATATCCTGTCCATTAGACGTTGTTAATTCACGCGCCTCCTTGGCAAACTGTCGCTGAACCTCCATTGGCTGGTCGAAAATTTCCGGGAAAATATTAGTTTTGACCGAAGGGTTCGCTTCCCAGGTGACCACTGCGTCATGACGATCAAAGTAATGCTCAAACCCGACCATCGTGGCATCAACCGGTTCAACGTCGATGTTGCGCTGGGCCGTCCAGATCATAGCTTGTGCCTGTCTGGGTAAAATCGGTGTTCCAAGTTGATCGGAGAGTTTTGCCGCAACCCGTTGCATTACCATTCTGCCAAATGGATATTTAGCGTCTACAAACTCCTCCTTAATGGCTGTGTATCCGAAGGCCCGATACATCCAAACATCAAGGGCGCTTTCGCCCTCGAAATCTTTGGTGCCGTATGCGGTATCGCGCATATTCCTGTAGAAGGACATTACTTTGTTACTGACACCGTCTAGGCGGCTGTCGAACTGATCGGCGGCAAGGGCGGGGCCTAGTTCTTTTAGAAGTTCATTTGGGTAACGCCCTCGGCCTATTGTCGGCTTGCCATTCTTGGCAACGTCATACGCTATGTCTATTGACCCGGAAATATTTGCACCAAGTTGGTTATCTTTCGACAACAGAGCGACAATCCGAATCGTGTCCTCCATGATTTGCAGATCACCCTGTGACAGGGACTTGATGACCGTCCCGGCGTTTTCATACCAGAACCTGCTTTCGTCAGGGACGGCTCTGGCAGACAGCGCCATTCTAGTTAACCGGTCAATCAAGGTGCGAACCTGCCGGGGCGTCATCATTTTTGTCGGGCCACCGTAATATCGCCCATCATTCGTCCTTGAAACGTCATCCACCGCCACCGCATCATTAGGAATGGAAAACCCGTCAACGCCGATAGATCGTTTCTGCCTAGCGCGAAGCCGCCCGGACCTGAACTTCATAATCTTGGATGCTTCTCGGCGACGCTTCTTTTCTTCCTTGAGGCGCTTCCTATCCCGCTTGCGCTCGGTGCTTTGTGTGCGTTCACGGAACTCAAGAATGTCTTCGTCGGTGGCCCGACGCGCACGTTCCGCATAGGTAGATAGGTCGTCCGGGAAGAAGGTGTTGACCGCTAGATACGTGTGACCATCTTTATCTGAAATCCACTTTTCTACCCCCAGAGCAAAGATCGTGCCTTCTGGGGATTTCCACGTAATGGTCCAGTCTAGTTTGTTGACGGGTTCGTCAGGGCGCTTGAAGGGACGCACCCTGATGTTCTGATTACCGCGCTGACGGGACGCATCAAGAAATTCATAGAACCTCCGGTCCATCACCTTCTTGGCGTTCTCGGGATTTTTCTTGTCGAATCGCTTGGACTTTTCAAGCATGTGAGCATAACCAAACCCGCTCTCGGGATGCTTTGGGTTTACATATCCCTTCATCAAGGCAATCGGAAACGGTTCATGCCCGATATATGCATATCCAATAGCCCCCTCGGCTCCCGGTATATCGATACCAATGTCCCGGTCACTCCCTATGAAAGTGGTTTCCTCATCGTAGAGGTCCATCTTGCCTTCGGCCTTGCGCTTCTTCTTGTGATTTCGGACAGACCGTTTGGGACCGGCAGCATCAAAGGCCGGGTCATCCAAGAACGGTTGGCCAACCTCTGATGCGCCACGCCGTATGGCTGAAGAGTTAGCCACGATATTACGGGCCTCGACATTGCTGGTGGCAAATACGTAACGGGTGATGGATTTCTTGCCAGGACGCCGCACGACAATGCCATACCGCATCCTTTGGGCTTCTGCGAATTCACCGGACCCTTCGCCCACCAAGGCTTTGATAGCCTCTTGGTTGCCCTCGACGGCGGGGATGGTCTCAAACATTGGGCGTCCAATGGTTGTGTCGAACTGACCCGTTAGGGTTATCGGCAGGGGGACACCAGCCTTCGTTTTTATGATAATAGGCATGGTCTTCGCCCCACCACGCTTGAGAGACGCCGCACGATGACGTCCCTCATGGGCCGTAACCCTACCGCTCTCCGACACTATAGTTATATAAGGAATGGCGTTTTGTTGCCTTGGTCTATCCACTTCGCGTGGGTCAAAATCCTGTGTTATTGTTTGATAGTCCGGTTGTATGTTCGATGTGGTAAAAGGATCGGTCTCAATCTCGGAACGGCTTGTCCCATAACCAACATCGTCAACCGTGGTGGTCAGGTCCAAGAATGCGTTGATGTCCGCACGGGCGAAGTGGGCGCGGACATCGGCTTCCGTATCCCCGCCCCATTTGTCGATGATGTAATTAATCGTTTCCACTGGCATATCCATCCGCGCTGGCTGGGCGGGGGTGGCGGCGAAGGAGAATTTGGGGTCCATTTCATCGACGGGGCCTTCGTGTATGTCCTGAATGTCGATGATATCGGGGTCCACTACCATTACACTAATGGAACCGGGGTCCTCGACTGTGTTCGTGTAGAAGACCGCATCGTGGCCCCGTGTCGCGAGGTCCCTCGGAACATAGATAAGCCAGTTGTCGCCTTCCCCAATCTTACCCTCATCCATAGGTTCCTGGGGTGTTCCAAGGGGGTTTCTGGGTGTAACGTTTATTTTATAAACACGCTCTGAAAGTTCTCGTTCCTGTAATCTGGGCAGTCCAAAATACTCAGCGGTCCTGCGGTGGGTCAATGCCCTGTCGTAAGCCGCCTGTTTGGTGCCAAAATGCATTTCAAACTGACGCCCCGGCAACGGAGTGCCGCCGGTTCCAATTAATTCTTCAATGTCGATGTCGGTGCTGTGGTAGTAGGTGGCTACGGTATCCCCAACGGAATACTTGGTTGCCTGATCGATGTCCGGGACGGCAGTAGGTTCGCCCAGTTGACCGGTTTCGATCAAGTTGAAAATGTCCTCGGCAGAACGAACGCCGTTGCTATGCAAGAACCCGCCAAGGGTCTTGATGAAGTTCACTATTCGTTGGAAAATACTTGCAGGACGGCCCGTCACGCTTGCCTTATTGTCAGTCCAATCCCGAAACGCCTCTGCCACAGCTTCCTCGGACAGGAATTCTTCGATAGCGGCAGCGCTCTGACCGGCCTGTTTGCGCCGGGCGACTTCGTCCTTATAGATGACCCGCGCCTCTTCCAGATACGTCATGCCCCTATTGATACCGGGCATACCAAGATGCCGGGGCGTTTCCCGCACCTTATTGGCCACATATCTGGACAAGACTCTGAAATCATCGGGACTTATAATTCCCAAGTCCTTGAGAGCATGGATTTGCTCATGTGATAGAACCCTTGCGAGGTTCTCCATGACTTCCTGATTGAACAGGTCAGAAGGGATTGAACTAGGGATGCCTTCGACAGCGGCGTCAAGCGCCAAGAGAACAGCTTCTCTGGCCGGGTCCCATGCTAGAGCAATGGTTTTTTTGGTGGGGTCCCATTCACCTTCAATGACCTGTCCTTCACCCACGGACGCCTCAAGACCATTTATGATTTTGTTTACGACCTCTATTCCTACACCAGCATTAGTCAACATTCGTTGTGTCGGAGTATCTTCGAGTCCCTTCCTAACGCTTTCAAAAACTTCTCCGTCAGTACGTACACCGGCCCGCAGGGCGCGGTCCTTCCATGCTTTGTATGCAGCGACTTCAGGTTCGGTGGCGGCGGTGGAACGCAAATCAGCACCGGTCAGTTCCCTGTCGTCCTGACGTTTCTTGATAGTGCCATCAGGATTGATCTGCGATAAGCCCCTGCGATACTTATGCGCTGACAGGAGGGCCTCATCTTCCGTTTCATGGGTGCTGACAACCTCTTCAAACGCGACCGGGAAGGTCGCCCCCCCGACAAGCTGTTTATCCTCGTCAAGTTCCGGGAAAGTTTCTGTTGTGCGAGGATCAGGAACACGCTCTCTAGCAACGACAATATGCCGCCCGCTGGGTGTTGGGCGCACTTCGTAGTCCACATTTCTCTTAGGGGTGACTACGGGGGCGGCATCTGGGATAGGATCAACGGGTGGCACGAATTCCTGACGCATAAGTTCATGGGTGACTTTGCCGTCGCTCTTTCTGACAAGACCAATACGGATCATCTCCTGGCGGATATCTTCGATATCCATAGGCTTTAGGTCCGGGAATTCCCGCCTTAGTTCAGTTTTGTTGAACTTCGGTTTTTTACCCTTGGCCTGTGTATTTTTGAGAACAACCTGAACGGCCCGATTGAATTGTTCGTGGGAATAATTTTCCTCCCGGACATCAAATAGGGGCCTCGGATTGTCGAACGCCTCGATATTCTCCAGCATCTCCTTCATCAACGCCAAGCGGAAGGGGTCGGCCTTGGAGAGCCTATCCACACCCGTGATATACCGCACCAATAGATCGAACGATCTGGTGCCGGTTTCGATGTTTTTGGACTTGGCGAGGGCTATGATTTCCGGTTCGGTGACATTGTTTACGCGCTCGGCTTCCGGGCGGCGTTGACCACGGAGAACCTGCAATTCGTCTACGATCTCATTGGGGGTGAGGCCGGTGACCCTGCCCACCTTCTCCAATTCTTCGATGGAGAAACTATCCTGTTCGACGGTGACCTCACCGCGCCCAGCGTCCCGTTCCATGACCGCCTTCGCTAATTTTGAGGCACCGGTTTCTTCCATGTTGGCAAGAGTAAACCGCCGTTCGTTCAGGCTCTCTCTGGCGGTGGTGGCAATGCTGATGGCGGCGGCTTGCTTCGGCTCAAGATCAGGGCGTTTTCGGGCATCATCGACCTGTCGCTGGTCACGGTCATCTATGAAAG
>Ga0114899_1001451_pt1 | contig 13913 bp, 11 predicted proteins | sample MalvireepMed_215_FD_83497 | JGI IMG/M metagenome (GOLD analysis project Ga0114899, IMG submission 83497) | Marine viral communities from the Global Malaspina Expedition - Malaspina viral metaG DeepMed_215 | ecosystem: Environmental > Aquatic > Marine > Oceanic | place: Mediterranean Sea... | reverse complement strand
TGGGAGAGCTCATTCAAGCATCATTATTACGGAGATATGACTGCCCGGCAGATGCTTTGCAACTGGCTGGCTCATGATTATATCCATATCCGACAAATTACTCAGCTCAAACGCGCCTATTTGCTACAATCAGGGGGAGAAAACCTGGAATATGCCGGTAGATGGTAGTGGTTATTTGATCTGACTCCTGAGCATATTACTGAATGAAATCATGGCCGATTTGGTCTCTGCCAGGTTCTTTTTAAAGGCAGCTTCGTTTTTGGGGCCAATGTCCATCACCGCATCAAAAGACCTGGAGTAGTAGTCAATCCATGTATTGAGAATGTCTAGCTCTTCTGCCTTGTCGGCACCATTGGCAATGTTTTGTTTGCTCAGGTTCATTTCCTGCTGCAGTCTCAAAGTAGCGGCAGTAGAAGTATTTAACAAAACCATATCAGCCAGATGATCTTTGTGTTCAGTGAGCATGAGTGCGATGGCCAACGCTCCGGTGCCTACATTGTGCAGGGTTTCCTTAGATACTTTATCTATCCGGTCTCCATCTGTATGATAGAACTGATCTGTAAAATGCCAAAGCAACAAACCGGGAATATTGCCCTGAAGAAAAGGCACATGGTCGCTTCCGCCTTCAAAAGGATTGAAATTCACTTCCCAATTCTTCTGCTCGCCTATATTCTGGAATATGGAAATCACCAGATCATTATAGTAGTGTGGCTTAAGCTGCTCCTTTGTCAATGGGCTTCCGCCCCATTCTGAGTGCTTTTCTACACCTCTTACCCAGATGGCTCCCGGGTCAGGCATTTTTTCGATAAGAAAAGTACCACCTGTCTTCTCTGTATCTTCTCCCACCATATCAAGACTCATTCCCCATTTAATACCTTTAGCCCTTTCCTCATCTTCCTGAACATATCTTCTGGTGGAGACTATTTCATCACCAAACAAATAGGTGATTGTTCTTTCCGGGTCAATTTTTCCTTGCTGCAAGAGTTTTGCGCTTGCAATAGCAACTTCCGAGAGAGCTCCAACTCCGCTAGCATTGTCATTAGCTCCTGGTTCCTGAACATGGGCACTGAATACGAATCGCTCATCAGGCTTTTCGCTGCCTTTCAATTCTGCCACTATGGTGAGCTCTTCAGATTCATACACCCTAGTTTCTAGATTGAGTTTGATCCCAGACTGATCAGCAAAAAGTGCTTCCATCAATTGATTGTAGGCTTTCGTTGAAAGCAAAACAGCAAACGACTTCCTTTCTTCGTCTAAGGGTATGGAAGAAAATGAAATGGAATTGACATGCTTGAGCGGCTGATTGTATTCAGGAACCCTGTAAACCATCACTCCGGCAGCCCCTCTTTTCACCACAGCCTCCTGAAAGAATGACCTGGCCGAGCCTGCTCCAACCACTACCTTGCCTTTCATATCGTACTCATCGAACTCCGAAGGTTTGGCATCTCCAACGAAGACCATTTCAAATTCCTTTTCACCCCCTGTACTGAATGAGTTGATGGCAATCATGTTCTTGTTGGTCTCGAAGTTCAGTACTTCCTCTCCTGAAGCCAGCTTTAGACTCGCACTGACAGGTTCCCAGGTTTTCCTTTCCAGCCCTCTTTTCTCAATTCTGTAAGTAAGGCGATTATTCGGACTGGCTGATTCTTCCTTCACAAAGCCTGCTTTTTCCAGCTTATCGGCTACATGGTAAATACTTGCATTGAAGCCTTCATTCCCCACCACACGAAAGTATTTTTCAACAAAGGCCACGGTATTATAGGCCCCGTTTTTATCGAAAGTCTTATCGGCCAAATCGATGTAATGGTTCTGAAATTCCTTAAACTGAAAAGCCTGGGTCTGTTGAAAAATGAAAAGGGACGCCAGAAAACTAAAAATGAACCTCATGTGATAATCTTTGAGGCTAAGTTATCAAAGCACCTCGATTATCTGCAATAAAAGGTAAATAAGTGATAACAGGCTAAAATCAGACGTAGCCCCAGCCCGTGAGTTTATTGTAAATTTCAAGACAGATCCATGCATCGGTGGCTGCATAATAAATTTGCTTCTTAGTGAGCTCATCAAGCTCCCAATTGGAGGTTTGGGCCGATTTGGAAATCCTAATTTCGAGGATCATGGCGGCCAGATTTCGGGCGCCAATACTTTCTGCCCCAATTTCGGCCATTGTATCATTGAGATCCAGGAAGCCCTTGGGTTCAAAAGAGCGAAGACGATCGAGCAGATTGTAATCATCCTTGAGGCCTATACCTACCTTTAGAATCTGCTCGCTTTGCAAAAGTTCATGCAGGCTGTCTATCACGCCCGTCTTATGAATTCTTAGCAGGAAAACCTTCGACTCTGTGGCCACCTGAATGAGCCCTATATTTCTAATCTGGCCTTTAACAAAGGTGGGCTTAGCCTCAGTATCGAAACCTACCACTTGCGATTGGCTGATTTCCCCTACGGCTCTTTCAATTTGTTCTTCAGAAGAGGCAATCACAATTTTCCCCTCATAGTGCTTCAGGGGAAGGTCCATTACCTTTTCTTTACTTATCGAAAGTGGAAACATCATAATTACGCTGCCTCAATTTAGGCTTATTTGCCTTCTTTTAGTTTTCTGATTTTAATATTGAAGTAGGCGAAAACAATCGTCATTATAGGGCTTATCAGGTTGAAAAAGGCGTAAGGGAGATAAGTTCCTGTAGCCACCCCAAGTACTCCCGAATGATAAGCTCCGCAGGTATTCCAAGGGAAAAGCACCGAAGTAACGGTTCCTGAATCTTCCAGCGTTCTACTCAGGTTTTCCGGAGCCAGGCCTTTCTCTTTATAAATATCAGCATACATTCTACCTGGAACTACGATGGCCAAGTATTGATCGGATGCGGTACCATTGAAGAATATGGTGGTTCCGGCTGTTGATGCCACCAAGGAACCGGTAGATTTTACCCTTGAAATAACCGCTTCTGCAATTCTCTTCAGCATTCCACTGGCTTCCATTACACCTCCAAATACCATGGCAGAAAGAATCAGCCAAACGGTACCTAACATGCCGGCCATTCCTCCAGAGGTAAGCAATTCGTCTACAATTTCATTACCGGTAACAATGGCTATATCGCCATAAAGCGACTTCATCAGTCCCACAAAAGTCATTTCTCCGCCAGTTCCTTCCCAGCCCGATACTTCTTTAACCAGGTCTGGTTGAAAAATCAAAGCAAAGACTCCGCCCAGCAAAGCACCTATCAGAATAGCCGGAACCGCGGGCATTTTCTTCACAATCATTAATACAACCGCCAAAGGCACCAGAAATAACCATCCGTTGATATTGAATTTCGCATCAATTGCAGAAAGTATAGCCTCTGTCTGACCAACTGTTTCACCTCCTCCAGTAGTAAATCCGAGTATTAGAAAAAGTATAAGTGTGATGGTAATGGACGGGACAGTAGTAATAGTCATGTACCGAATATGAGTGAACAAATCAGTGCCCGCCATAGCCGGAGCCAGGTTGGTAGTATCTGATAATGGCGACATTTTATCACCAAAATATGCTCCTGAAAGTACCGCACCGGCTATCATTCCTTCATGGAGACCCAAAGCCTTTCCTATACCAATCAGGGCAATGCCCACAGTGGCAGCGGTGGTCCATGAGCTACCTGTAGCCAATGAAACAATGGAGCAAACCACACAGGCAGCCACCAGAAATATGGTTGGATTCAGTATCTGCAGTCCGTAGTAAATCATGGCTGGCACAATACCAGAAAGCAGCCAGGTTCCGGCAAGTGAGCCAATCAAGAGGAGGATAATGATAGATGCCATCGCTGAACTAATGCTCTTAACGATACCATCCTGAATTGCCTCCCATTTCATGCCCAACCTCAAAGCCACCAGAGTAGCGACACCGGCAGAGAGGATCAGAATAATCTGGTTGGAGCCGTCCAGCGCAGCATCACCAAAAATTCTAACGTTGACAAAAAGGGCAATAACGAGAAAGATGATTGGGATAAATGCCTGAAAAAGAGAAGGCTTCTGATATTTATAACTCATTATACTATTCGGTAAGCGATGAAGATAATAATATTTGCTTATTGGAGCATCAAATCTGCCAGTTCGAGGCCAATTTTACTCCCTATGGCTACACCCATTCCTCCGAGCCTCACACCAACACTAACCCTCTCCGATTCCCGATGTACAATTGGTTTTTTATTCGGTCCAAAGGCCATAATACCGGACCAGACGTGTTCTACTTCGAAAGACTGTTGTGGAAGAATGATCTGCTCCAAATCAGATTTCAACTTGCTCAAAATCTGCTGATTGATATCAAAATTGGTAGTTTTTTCCGTTTCGAAATCAATATTACGGCCTCCACCGAAAATCACTCTATCCTGGTAGTTTCTGAAATAATAGTAACCTTCCTCATAGTGATAAGTGCCTTTCAACTTCAAATTTTTGATGGGCTTAGTAACCAGAACTACTCCTCTTCCAGGCTCCAGATCAAATTTTGGAAAGAACCACTTGCTAAAAGCATTGGTGCAAAAAGCCACCTGTTTAGCCTTGAAAGTAGGGCCATCGGCAATAGCTAATTCCACCGATGTAGCTTTTTCTTCGAACGCAACCACCTGAGCCCCGGTTAATATTTCCACTCCTTTTTCAGCAGCCATATGAATGAGGTTTTTCATCATTCTGCCCGAGTGAATTTGTGCTTCGAAAGGGTTAAAAATCAATGTATTCACTGCCTTGGCGGGAAAGCCAAAACTGTGAATGCGCTCATTGTTAATAGAGTAAACCGTCTTTCCAAAAAGTGGATAAAGCAGGTGATTGATTCTGTCCAGCTCATCCAGAGCCGCTAATTCAGACTCGCTCAGAAGTTCGTATCCACCAAAATTCTGAAAGTCAATTCCATCATCCCCCAGTCTTTTTCTGAGAAGTTGAAGACCATCCCACCGAAGTTTTACCAGGTTGAAGACTTCCTCTTCAGAGAGTTTCTTCAGATCTGCAGCAATCTCCGACAAACTGCCAAAGCAGGCAAAGCCGGCATTTTTGGTACTGGCGCCCGTAGGGAAAACCCCTCTTTCCAATACCAACACCCGACTGTTCGGTTTCTTTTCCTTCAATGAAATAGCCGTAGAAAGTCCAACAATACCGCTTCCTACAATAATATGGTCATATTCTATAAAAAAATCCTTCTCCCAAAAACTCAGCATAACGGGAAATTAGTGAAGAATGAATAAATTCAAACAAAGCAATTGAACATGTTAGATACTTCCTCCCTTATGGAAAGGGCCAAAACCTCCAAAAGGCACCTGGCCCTCCTTAATTTCGGACTGGCCCGAATGATCCCTTTCAACAAACCTCATAGTTTCAAAATCAAATCTTTGAAAGATTACGGGGTGGAAGTTTCTATTCCCTATAAAAAGGCCAATCTCAACCACATTAAGGGCATTCACGCCTGTGCCCTGGCTACCGCTTCCGAATACTCAACAGGTTTGGTTTTGTTGAACAGGCTCAACCCCAAAAAGTACAGAATCATAATGCAGAAGATGGAAATGGATTACCATTATCAAGCCAAAATGGACACCATTGTCACCTTTGAAATTTCTGAAGAATGGCTGCAAAAAGAAGTCATTGAACCACTTAAAAACCAGGAATCCATTGTGGTTTGCTGTGAACCCACCGCTTATGATTCTAATGGAAATCACCTCACCACAGGCCATATTTATTGGCAAATTAAAGATTGGTCTAAGGTGAAGACAAAGCTATAAACCACTGAAATAAAAGGTGTAACATCCGGTTGATTTGCTGGTTAACTTCATTGAAACCAACCGCAAACCAATGAAAAAACTACTTCTGGCAATCGGAACCACCTGCTTGTTCATTTATGCCTGTAATCCGGACGAAGAAAGCTCTTCTGACAACACCTATTACTATGTTACCCGACTGGGTAATGACACACTAGCGATTGAACGGATACAAAAAACTGAGAACTCACTTGAGGCCGATGTAGTCTTAAGAAGCCCTCGAATCAGTCTGAAAAATTACCATATAGAATGGGATGACAATCAAAAGCTTCGTTCTATGGAAGCCGTAGACTTTCAAGAGAAATTTCCTGAGATAGGAAATGAGGGTGGCACAATTTCTCAAACCATAAGCACCAAGGGCGACAGTCTCATTACAGAATCCCAAGGCAGAAATGGAATGGTAAGGTCGGCCATGCCCAACGATGGCACTTACCTGCCCTTCATTGACATGGTCCATTGGCCTTTTGACATTGCCTTCAACAGAGCCCACCTTTCAGAAACAGATTCTGTACATCAGTACCTGCTTACAGGAAGAAGACCATCTGATTTTATCATTTTCAGAACTGCTCAGAATGAATATACCCTGAGACATCCTTCGCGCGGTGTGATGTATGTACAAACGGACGAAAATGGCAATATGACCTGGCTGGACGCCAAAGAAACCACCCGTAAACTCATTGTTGAAAGAGTTGAAGAGCTGGACTTCGATAGGCTGACCGCGAGATATATTGAAATAGACAAGCAAGGCTCTCCATTTGGCACACTGTCTCCTGCAGAAGAAAGGGCAGCGAGGTTTGGAGGTTCAGATTTTAAGGTAAGCTTTGGTTCACCGCAGAAGCGGGGAAGAACAATTTTCGGAGGCATAGTACCCTACGGAGAGGTATGGAGAACGGGAGCCAATACGGCCAGCCACTTTTCAACTACAAAAGACATTTATATCTCAGGAAACAAAGTTCCGGCCGGAGAATACACTCTGTTCAGCATACCGGAAGAAAACGGAGGAACCCTGATCATCAATCAGCAGACTGGTCAGAATGGACAGGCCTATGATCAATCCAGAGACCTTATGAGAGTACCAATGATGAGGGAGTCCAACTCAACAGAGGTTGAAGGTTTTACCATCCAGGTGGTTGAAACCAGTGGGGGTGGAAGTATTGAGCTGCTCTGGGATAGGACTATTTACTATATTGATTTTACTTTTAAGTAGAAGGTTAAAAAATTGCTTAAAAACCTTCATTTTTTTCACATACAGAAAAATGCATTTCAAATAATTATAAAACTTCATCACCCTGAAAATCGGCCTTTAAATTAAATAGAGGCCGATTTTTTGACTTCAGTCCTATTGCTTTTTCTGAAGTTCTTTTCCTAATTTCACATAGTCCTTCTGGACAAAACGACCTAAACACTAAAGAGATTATGCGGACTAAAAGTTTGCCATTCCTGTCTTTGTTTAAGAATCGAAAGAGAAGATCTTACTATCTTGGGAAGGAAGACTTTTATCAATCTAGAAACGCTCTCAATGTTTCGTCATCGTTTAGTTTTCATAGAGAGCAATACATTAAGAATAACCCAACCAATAAAGAGATAAAGTTTTACGGTGTCAGTTTTGGCAAGTCTGAAAGGGAGATTAAAAGAATATTTGGTACTCCCAATTACAGACAGAAAAAGTATTTACCGTTAGCATCTCAAATCACCCTGTTTTACAAGCTGAACATAAAAGGCATCAAGTGTATTCTTCAAATGCATTTGTATGAAGATCAACTGTTCTTTGCACAAATACAGCTGAGAGATGCCAGTGCCGAACTCAGAAGTGTTTTTCTGGGTCTGTTCAGATTGAAATATGGAATTGAAGGCTTAAGCTGGAACGAAACCATACAGGATGAGTCTGGAAGCAGAGTGGCGCTCATGGACGATATCGTACCTAAGGCCAGTTTCTTTACTCACGACCGTGCTGTCTGGAAGAAAATTGATGAAGAGTTTCATGAACTGGCAGCCAAAAATCAGTACACACAATATCAACTGGAAAAAATTGCTCTACGATGGAGTTAGAGTACCCTTACACCTAAACACAACTCACAAAAAAAGCCAATCTTCTGGGTTGGCTTTTTTGTTGGTCCTTTTTCCGAATGCCTAGTTCTGCTATATTTAGGCTCCAAGTAGTGCACCAGATGCCAGAAAAGAAAAGAAGAAGCTCAACCTGTAACAACTGCGGCTCACATTTAGAGGAGGATTACAATTTCTGTCCAACCTGTGGTCAGTCCAACTCAGACAATAATGTCACCTTCTCCACCCTCATAAAGGAGTTTCTGGATAATTACTTCGGTATAGATTCCAAGCTATCTCATAGCTTTATTCCATTCCTTTTCAAACCCGGTGCTTTAACCAACAGGTTTCATGAAGGCAAGGTGAAGCACTTCATACATCCTGTGAGGCTTTACCTGGTAATGAGTCTCTTTTACTTCTTTACCATTAGCTACCTCTTATCTGATTTCAACCTTCAGACTTTCGATGATGGAGAAGAAATGACAAGGGCCACCTTGGAAGAATTGAAGAAAAATAGTGACCTCAAACAACTATCTGACAGTGTAAAGCTTTCACTTGTCAATGACTCCTTAGTTCAGAAATATAACCCAACTTCCTTTAATCAGCTTTTCGACTCACTGGATGCCAATTATGGTGAAGACTTTCTAGAGGAACTATCTGTATCGCTTGCTTCTGTAGAATTACCTAAGAGAAATGAAGAAAGGTTTATTGAAAAAATGCACCGTTATGCGAGAGACACGCGTATGGTGGATTCTGTTTTCTGGGATTCGCTATCTGGAAAGAACAACATGAACATCAACTTTTTTAAGGGCAACAACAAGGCACATATCCAAAAGCAGGTTAGAAAGATATTCGCCAATGACGAAGGCTTTAAAGGCTTTGTTCTGGGCAACCTGCCATTAATGATGTTTATCCTTATTCCACTTTTTGCCGGAGTTCTGAAGCTGATCTATGTGAGAAGGAAGCATCTGTACATTAAACATATTGTGCACGCTTTGCACATCCATTCATTTGCCTATCTGATTTATGGATTGTCTTTGCTCCTAATGTTTAAGGTTTTTTCTGATGATCTTTTTCCTAACACTGATATGGAAGGATTAAGAGGATTAATCGGACTTGCATTCTTTATACTCACCAGTACATATGCCTATATCTCCTTCCTCAAGGTTTATAAGCAAGGCTGGTTCAAAACCCTGATTAAATTCAACATAGTTGGCTTCATCTATGTATTCTTCCTACAGGCATTCTTCTCTATAGAAGTATTTATCAGCTTCTGGTACTATTAATGAATGGCTTTGAGCGACTCATGGCTTGCTTCAACTATTCTGTTGACCAATGCCGGAGTGATTGATTTCGAAATAAACCAAGACTCGAATTGAGAAGGCGGCAGATAGACCCCTCTTTTGAGCATTTCTCTAAAATACTGTCCGAACAGTTTAAGGTCCGAACCCTTTGCCGATTCAAAATCTGTGACCTTTTCCGAAGTAAAGAAGAGGCTAATCATTGAACCTATTCTATTGATGGTGTAAGGCAGGCCCAGGTCATCCAGTCCATCGCGCAGACCGTTTTCCATTTTGGCAGTGATAAGTGCCAGGTCGCTGTACAGGGTTTCATCTTCCTGAATTTGTGTGAGCATGGCATGTCCGGCAGCCATGGCGATTGGGTTACCGCTCAATGTCCCTGCCTGGTAAACCGGGCCAACAGGAGCCACGAAATCCATAATTTCTTTTTTGCCTCCATAGGCACCCACTGGCATTCCACCTCCAATGATTTTACCAAGTGTGGTCAGATCCGGCTTCACATCATATACACCTTGTGCGCCTGCCTGAGATAATCTGAAGCCAGTCATTACCTCATCGAAAATCAGTACAATACCTTCAGAATCACATATTCTTCTGAGAGACTCCAAAAAGCCTTCTTTTGGCAAAACACAGCCCATATTTCCGGCAACCGGCTCCACAATAATGGCGGCCAGATTATCCTTGTTGGCCATTACCACTTCGTGAACCTTGTTAATGTCATTAAAGGGAACAGTGATGGTGTCTCTGGCTGTGCCCTTGGTAACCCCAGGGCTATTGGGCTCTCCAAGAGTAATAGCACCACTACCGGCAGCAATCAGAAATGAATCACCATGTCCATGATAACAACCTTCAAACTTGAGGATTTTAGATTTACCGGTATAACCTCTGGCCAAACGCACAGCTGACATAGTGGCTTCGGTTCCAGAGTTAACCATTCGGACCTTCTCGATGCTCGGTACCATTTCACAAATGGTCTTAGCCATCTCAATCTCCTTAGCGGTAGGTGCTCCGAAAGAAAGCGATCCTTTAATAGCCTTCTGAACGGCCTCCTCAATCTTAGGATTGGCATGACCCAAAAGCATTGGTCCCCAAGAGTTGATCAGCTCAACATATTCGTTTCCGTCTTCATCATAAATGAAAGCTCCATCTGCCTTTTTTATGAAAATGGGGTTACCCCCTACTGCTTTAAATGCACGTACAGGAGAATTTACACCTCCCGGAATATACTTCTGAGCCTCTTCAAAGAGGTTATTGCTTTTAGTAATCTGATGCATATTATTGACCTTCAGCTTTAATCACCTGCCCATCTCTCACTCTGAGGAAAGGCATATAACGATTATCATTAGACATTTTGTAGCGAAGTTTTTCTGTCAACTCCCCTTCAACCTGGTCTCTTCTTCTTAACCCCACCTGGAAGTATTTGCCATACTGATTCAGCAACCTGCCAAAATTCACCACAATGTCATAAGATATATAGGCATCTCCCAGCCTCTCTTCCTTAACCGGGCCTGTAAGGAATCTGTTCACATAATTCTTTCTGAATTCGGCCACCTCCGGGGTACTGTAATCCATAAAATTACTCCCCACAAAAACGGCATTCAGACGTTCCAACTGATTGAAGGACAGGGACTGCTCTGCCGCAAGAAAGCGCGAAGAGGAGATAAACTCTATGGTATCAGGTCTGGCCGCAATTCCACTAATCGCACTGGTTGTCAATGCGGAAAAGTCGGAAGCAATGAATACATGACCGATGCTGTCGGGCAAAATCTTAAGTGTGTCGTGAACAAAGTCTCTCTCCGAATATTTCTCCCATTTCGCATCTCCAGCCTCTCTCAGAGAATCCATTTCTGCCAGCATGGCGGCCACCACCACAGAATCCTTATCCACTTCATGCTCCTCTGTAAATAGCTGCTGAATCTTAACAGACTCATCGGGGCCTACCCTCATCATAATCGGAACATTGAAAGAATCCTTCTCAATCAATTCCTTATAAAGAGAAGCTCGCTCATAATCTGCAGAACCCGAGTAGAATATTGCTGCATTTTTGTTACCGGTAAAGTATCTCGTAGCATACTCGGCAGAGCGAATGGCCAATGACTCATTGCTTGGATAATACAGGAAGGCATACGGGCTTTGGACTAAAATCTCGCTGTTAGAAGAAAGCGGGTTGATCATGTTGATCTTTCTTTCTTTCGAAAACTTTGTCATTGTCTCCACAGCACCCTGAGTAACCGGACCAATGATAAAATCAAGACTATCCAATTGACCTGATTGAATCATTTGATTGAGCGTCTGCTGACCATCTCTTGTATCTACGGTAATCAGATTGATGTTAATTCCTTCGCCAGCCAACTTCTCAACTCCTAAAAGTGCTCCCTGATACATTCTGGTAGTCCAGTTAGCCTCAAGCTGAGCAATTCTGGCAGAATCACCCCTGAAGGCAAATGGAAGAAAGAGTCCCACATTGTAAACCTCTTTTTTGGGTGAATACTTGATATCGTCAAGCGTCAATGAAATCTCAAGATCGTAAAGTCCCTGAAGTGAATCCAGCAAATCAAGGTCCTGCTCCTGTACATCTAACCTTAGTATCTCAGAAGCCAGCTTCGAAGCAATGAGGTTCTCCGGGTATTGTTGCAACAAGGATTTCAACCTGTTGATATCATGAATTGAATCGATGGCCTGATTTTTAAGCACAGCCACAGACGAACGGAAGGTGGTATCTTTCACCAATGCGAAATAGTCAAACGCATCTGAAACCTGACCTTGCTCTACGGCAATTAGACCCAGCCAATAGTTCAGTTCATTCTCAATCCGCCAATCCGGGTATTTAGTTTGAATTTGTTTGAACGCATTCTTAGCTGTGACTTTATCGCCAGTCTGGTAAGCGGAAACAGCATAGTAAAACGATGCATATTTCACCATGTCATTGTCCTGCGTAAGTGCGGTCAAAGGCTCAAACTTTCCAAAAGCCAGGGCATAACTTTCCTGATCGAAAAGTGCCTTTCCCTCATCGAACAGCTGCTTTATATTCTGACCAAAAGCAGCCGTGAAGCTGCTTAAGGTAAATATGGCGATCAGTAAAATTCTTTGTTTTATTCCCATTCTATGGTTGCCGGTGGCTTAGAACTGATGTCATAAACCACTCTGTTTACTCCTTTTACTTTATTGATAATGTTATTCGATACATCTTGTAAGAAGCTGTATGGTAAATCTACCCAATCGGCAGTCATACCATCCACACTGGTTACCGCTCTGAGAGCAACTACCTGTTCGTAGGTTCTTTCATCGCCCATCACTCCTACTGACTGAACCGGAAGCAACATGGCTCCTGCCTGCCAAACCTGATCATACAGTCCTTTTTCCTTCAAGCCATTAATGAAGATATAGTCTACCTCCTGCAAAATGGCCACTTTTTCAGGTGTAATATCACCCAATATCCTGATTCCTAAACCAGGGCCAGGGAAAGGATGACGTCCCAGAATATTCTGGTCGATCTCTAAACTTCTACCCACATTTCTCACCTCATCCTTAAAGAGCGTATTGAGCGGCTCAACCACTTTCAGGTTCATCTTCTCAGGCAAACCTCCAACGTTGTGATGCGATTTTATTGTTGCTGAAGGGCCTTTCACAGAAACAGATTCGATTACGTCAGGATAGATAGTTCCCTGACCTAACCATTTCACGCCCTGAATCTTATGTGCCTCCTGATCGAATACTTCGATGAACACCCGACCAATTGCTTTTCTCTTTCCTTCCGGATCGGTAATTCCGGCAAGTGCATCGTAAAATTGCTGCTTGGCATTAACCCCTTTCACATTCAAACCCATGCCTTTGTATGACTCCAGCACAGACTCGAACTCATTCTTTCTTAAAAGTCCATTATCTACAAAAATACAATGCAGGTTATCTCCTATTGCCTTATGAATAAGCACTGCTGCCACTGACGAATCAACTCCACCAGAAAGTCCAAGAACAACCTTATCGTTGCCCAATTTAGCTTTCAAGTCAGCCACAGTACTCTCTACAAAAATGTCTGGAGTCCAGTCCTGAGCACAGCCACAGATATGAACCACGAAATTTCTGAGCAGAACTTTACCTTCCTCCGAATGTGTTACTTCGGGATGGAACTGAATTCCGTAGGTAGCCTCATTCTGGACCTTGTAAGCAGCAACGGCTACACTAGGTGTACTGGCAATTACATCAAATCCTTGTGGAAGTTCCTTGATGGTGTCACCGTGAGACATCCAAACCTGTGAGTCAAGGCTGATTTCTTTCATCAGGTCGAAATGAGTATCTACTCTGCTCAACCTGGCTCTTCCATACTCTCTTATTTCCGAAGGAAGCACGTTTCCACCATACTTCTGGGCCATTAACTGGGCACCATAGCAAACACCCAAAACAGGCACTTTGCCTCTGAACATATCCACATTCACATCTGGAGCACCTTCTTCTCTCACGGAGCAAGGGCTGCCAGAAAGTATTACGCCTTTAATGTCATCTGTAATTTCAGGAAGGTGATTGTAAGGATGTATTTCGCAGTAAACGTTGAGCTCTCTGACTCTACGGGCTATTAGTTGAGTGTACTGCGATCCAAAATCAAGGATGAGGATCTGTTCTGCCATGCGCAAAAATAACAAAGCCCACTGATTCACTAAATAAAAAGGTCTATTTCTATCAGCTTTGTTTTAGCTTAGTCATTCCACATATTGCTGAAAATGAGCAAATAAGTAGAAAAGTCAATTCAGAATAATATTTCGTATATATCATATTTCGAAATATCATACTGAATATTGTAACT
>Ga0114899_1001447_pt1 | contig 13922 bp, 11 predicted proteins | sample MalvireepMed_215_FD_83497 | JGI IMG/M metagenome (GOLD analysis project Ga0114899, IMG submission 83497) | Marine viral communities from the Global Malaspina Expedition - Malaspina viral metaG DeepMed_215 | ecosystem: Environmental > Aquatic > Marine > Oceanic | place: Mediterranean Sea... | reverse complement strand
GGTTAACTTTAACCAACTAGAAATTAATACGCTAAATATTTTTAATAGTTATACAAATAACTAGAAACATTTTGCTCAATATACAAGCATAAAAAAACCAGCTGAAGCTGGTTTTTTTATGCAAATTCAAAAAACTACCAACCGGTAATTTCTTTTAGTGCACTACCAATATCAGCAAGACTACGAACAGTCTTAACACCAGCATCTTCAAGCGCAGCAAACTTCTCATCAGCAGTGCCTTTTCCACCGGAAATAATCGCTCCAGCATGGCCCATACGCTTTCCAGCTGGAGCAGTTACACCAGCAATGTAAGAAACAACAGGCTTGGTTACGTTAGCTTTTATAAAAGCCGCAGCTTCTTCTTCAGCAGTTCCACCAATTTCACCAATCATCACGATTGCTTCTGTCTTTTCATCATTTTGGAACATTTCTAAAATATCGATGAAATTAGAACCTGGAATTGGGTCTCCACCAATACCAACACATGTCGACTGACCAAAACCCGTATCAGTCGTTTGTTTAACCGCTTCATAAGTTAAAGTACCAGAGCGAGAAACAATACCAACACGACCAGGCTTGTGTATATGACCAGGCATAATACCAATCTTACATTCACCCGGAGTGATAACACCAGGGCAGTTCGGTCCGATTAATCGAACGCCTAAATTGTCACAAGCAACTTTAGCATCGAGCATATCTAGTGTTGGAATACCTTCTGTGATACATACGATTAACTGGATTCCAGCATTGGCAGCTTCTAAAATAGAGTCTTTACAAAATGGTGCAGGTACATAAATAACAGATGCTTCAGCGCCAGTTTGAGCAACCGCATCAGCAACCGTGTTAAAGACTGGAAGACCTAAATGAGTTTGACCGCCTTTACCAGGGGTTACACCACCAACCATTTTTGTGCCGTACTCAATTGCTTGTTCTGAGTGGAAAGTTCCTTGAGAACCAGTAAAACCTTGGCAGATAACCTTAGTGTTCTTATCGATTAAAATGCTCATTTATTTACCCTCCGCTGCAGCAACAACTTTCATTGCGCCATCTGCCAAACTTTCAGCAGCAATAATATTTAGTCCGCTTTTTGCTAATACTTCACGACCTTTATCAGCGTTATTACCTTCAAGCCTTACAACAACAGGCACTTCAACACCAACCTCTTCAACTGCGCCAATAATACCTTCCGCAATCAAATCACATCGTACAATACCACCAAAAATATTTACGAATACCGCTTTAACATTGTCATCGGTTAAGATAATTTTAAATGCTTCAACAACGCGTTCTTTAGTAGCCCCGCCGCCTACATCAAGAAAGTTAGCAGGAGAACCGCCGTGTAAATTAACAATATCCATGGTGCCCATAGCAAGACCTGCACCATTTACCATACAACCAATATTCCCATCTAAAGCAACATAGTTTAATTCGAAAGATGCAGCATGTGCTTCACGCTCGTCGTCTTGTGAAGGATCGTGCATATCTCTTAGTTTAGGGTGACGATATAAAGCATTTCCGTCGATACCAATTTTGGCATCTAAACAATGTAAATCACCATCTTCTTTAATTACTAGAGGATTGATCTCCAAAAGTGCTAAATCGAAATCATGGAATAATTTAGAAAGCTGCATAAATATGTGAGTAAACTGCTTAACATTTTTTCCTTCTAAACCTAATTTAAATGCTAATTCGCGTCCTTGATATGGCTGAGCTCCAACTAACGGGTCTATATCAGCCTTGTGAATAAGCTCTGGTGTCTCTTCAGCTACTTTCTCAATTTCTACGCCACCTTCAGTCGATGCCATAAAAACAACACGACGAGTTGAGCGATCAACCACAGCGCCAAGATATAACTCTTGATCAATATCGGTACAATCTTCAACTAAAATCTTAGTGACAGGTTGTCCATTAGCATCAGTTTGATAAGTAACCAGATTTTTACCAAGCCATTTTTGAGCAAATTCTTTGGCTTCGTCTTTACTACTGATTAATTTAACACCGCCAGCTTTTCCACGACCGCCAGCATGTACTTGAGCTTTCACGACCCATTTATTACCACCGAGTTGGCTAACAGCTTCAGAAGCTGCTTTTGGTGAATCAACTGCGATACCGCTTGAAACTGGCAAGCCATATTCTTTGAATAATTGCTTACCTTGATATTCATGTAAGTTCATGATTTACATTCCACTTTTGGTTAAATACAACTTTCTGATTTGGTTACAATAGGAAATTAACATAATGTTTTTGATGATAGATAACTTTCAATCCTTCATCAAAATTGTGCGTATTATAGTAACTAACTCAACGTTTGACCATTAACTTATACTTATTAATAACCTATGAGATAACAAACTTTAAAACGCAAACAGCTCTTAATTTAAGTTTCACTCAAATTAAGAGCTGTTAATTCTTAAACCTAAATAATCATAGTCTATTTCAACTATTTTATTTAGTTTTTGTCTTAAACGCCCTGCTGTAGCATCATTGAGCGAATATGGCCGATTGCTTTAGTCGGATTTAACCCTTTAGGGCAAACGTCTACACAATTCATTATGCTCCGGCAACGGAATACGCTGTTGGAATCATCTAAGTCAGCTAAGCGAGAAGCAGTTTCAGTATCACGACTGTCGATAATAAATCGATAGGCTTGAAGTAAACCAGATGGACCAACAAATGAATCAGGATTCCACCAGAAAGATGGGCAAGCCGTACTGCAGCAAGCACACAATATACACTCGTATAAGCCATCGAGCTTTTCTCGATCTTCAGGAGACTGTAAATGCTCTTCTGCTGGTTGTTCGGCATTATTAATTAAATAAGGACGAATTTTTTCATATTGACGATAAAACTGAGCCATATCAACAACAAGGTCACGTACAACAGGCAAACCAGGTAGAGGTCGAACAACTACAGTTTTTCCTTTAAACGCAGATATCGGGGTGACACAAGCCAACCCATTTTTACCATTTATGTTAACGCCATCAGAGCCACAAACCCCTTCACGGCAACTACGGCGAAAAGTCAAAGTTGGATCTTTTTCTTTCAACGCAATTAATGCGTCAAGCAACATCATATCTGAGCCTTCTTCAATCTTAAGCTCAAAATCTTTCATACTCGGCTTAGTATCTGTGTCTGGGTTAAACCGATAAATTGAAAATTTCATGATCATATCAATATCTGCCCTAATAAGTTCTTGCTTTAGGTGGGAAAGCTTCCACAGTCACGGGACTCATATTAACTGGACGTTTATCCATTTCATGAGTTTCTGGGTAGTACAAACTATGGGTTAACCAATTTTCATCATCACGCTCGGTGAAATCTTCTCGGCTATGTGCGCCACGACTTTCTTCACGGAAGTTAGCTGCTTTAGCCGTTGCTCTAGCAGTTGCCATTAAGTTATCTAACTCGAGACACTCGATTCGAGATGTATTATAAGAGGTCGATTTATCGGGTAATACTGCAGACTTTAATCTTTCAGCAACCGCTTCAAGCTCAATCATCCCTTTAGCCATTAATTCGCCAGTACGGAAAACACCAAAATTATTTTGCATAATTTGCTGCATTTCTTTACGTAGAGCAACAGGATCTTCGCCAGTTTCATTATTATCCCAACGATTATATCGCTCCATTGCTGCATCAACATTGGCATCACTAAATTCACTTTGCGGCAAACCATTAGCCAGTGATTCTTCGAGATGCATTCCCGCTGCTCGGCCGAATACGACTAGATCTAATAACGAGTTACCACCTAAACGATTTGCGCCATGAACAGAAACACAAGCAATTTCGCCAACGGCATACAAACCATCAACAATATATTCCTCATCACCTGATTTTTTACCAATAGCCTGACCATATTTATTGGTCGGGATGCCGCCCATCATGTAGTGACAAGTTGGTACGACAGGAATAGGTGCTTTAACCGGATCAACATGAGCAAATGTTTCTGATAACTCACAAATACCTGGTAATTTACCATGCAACGTTTCTTTGCCTAGATGATCAAGTTTTAACATTACATGATCTCCATTAGGACCACAGCCTCGACCCTCTAATATTTCTTTAGTCATCGAGCGAGCAACTACGTCACGACTGGCAAGGTCTTTTGCGTTAGGTGCATAACGTTCCATAAAACGTTCACCATCTTTATTAATTAAATAACCACCTTCTCCGCGACACCCTTCAGTAACAAGTACTCCAGCACCAGCTATACCCGTTGGATGGAACTGCCACATTTCAATATCTTGTACAGGAACACCTGCCCTTAGTGCCATCCCAACACCATCTCCAGTGTTGATCAGTGCATTGGTAGTAGACTGGAAAATTCGACCAGCACCGCCAGTTGCAAAAACTGTCGCACGAGATTTAAACAGTGCTACTTCACCTGTTTCGATAGACATAGCAATTACACCGCAACATTGCTCATCGTCATTCATTAACAAATCGACTGCATACCACTCATTAAAAAACTGAGTTTTAGCCGCAAGATTTTGTTGGTACAAAGTATGTAATAAAGCATGGCCGGTTCTATCAGCAGCGGCTGCTGTTCGAGCAGCTTGTTCGCCACCAAAATCTTTTGACTGACCACCAAATGGACGCTGATAAATCTTACCATTATCTAAACGAGAGAATGGTAGGCCCATATGGTCTAATTCATGTACTGCCGCTGGACCATTTTGACACATATATTCAATTGCATCTTGATCGCCAATATAGTCAGATCCTTTGACTGTATCGTACATATGCCAACGCCAATCATCATCATGAGTATTCCCTAAGGCAACTGTGATTCCACCTTGAGCTGATACCGTATGAGAACGGGTTGGAAAAACTTTAGATATTAGTGCTACTTTTTGACCCGACTTAGCCAGCTGCAATGAAGCGCGCATACCAGCACCACCACCACCAACTATAACCGCATCAAAGGTATAAACTGGGATCGCCATTTATACACTCCAAAATATTTGAGAGCCCCAAACAACAAAGGCAATACATGACAAGATAACCAGTACTTGAAAAGATATACGAATACCTACTGGTTTAATATAATCGGTTGAAATTATCCACATTCCTACCCACGCATGAAACGAAAGTGATGCTACTGCTAGAAATGAAAATACTTTAAACCAAACTTGGCCGAACAGTGCATGCCAAACACTATATGTCATTGCGTCAGCACTAAAAATGAATCCCGCTAAGTAGATTATATACGCCGCTAAAACGACTGCGGTAACACGCTGGATAATCCAATCTTGTAACCCACTACGACCTAAACTGGTTGCTTTTGCTACCATATCCAAACTCCTAATAAAGCGGCCATTACGACACCTAAAGCGATTACTGTGTAAGAACCCAATCTTGCACCTTCTAAAGACTCACCAATACCACTATCCATCAGTAAATGACGCACACCAGCAACAATGTGGTAAGCCAACATGGCTAAAATCGCCCAGATAACAAATTTAGCGACGAAACCAGTTAAAATGACTTTTAGTTCATGGAATCCGCTTTCAGTCAGGCTCATTTCTAGTGCCCATAGAACAAAAGGCACGCTAATAAATAATAAAATGCCGGTTATACGATGAAGTCCTGACGATATAGCTGTGACAGGCCATGACATTGCGGCTAAATTAAGGTTTACAGGTCTATTTTTTTTCACGATACAATTCTTCTCGATTGTGTGATTATTAAAGATGAATGTTCATTTTATTATGCTTACTTTTTTGTTGAAGCAAAATAACAAACATCTGCTAAACTTTAATGATTGAATTAACTATATTTGATTACAAAACAAACAATATCGTAAGTGTAAGCATATGTCTGACGGTTTTGAATTATAGTAGCCTAAACCTCTGAATACAAATGAATTTCTAATATTACTGATTCAAGTCAAAATTGATTAAATATTAGACGAGTTGCACGGATGTATTCGCTATTCTGATTGACAAAAGTCCAGCAATCTTTATAGTAGCGCGCCTAGGTTAATGACAAAATTCTATAAAAATGCGACTAACAGTCTGCAAATTACTTTAAAATACAGATAAACGGTATAAAAAAGGAGCTAACAATATGACGGATAAAACCGCCAAACTGACCTTACCAAGCGGAGAAAAGCTTGACTTGGATGTATACTCACCGAGTGAAGGTAATGACGTAATTGATGTTGCTCAGTTAGTAAAAAAAGGGATTTTCACTTACGACCCTGGCTTTATGTCTACAGCCTCATGTGAATCAAAAATCACCTATATTGATGGCGGCAAAGGAATCTTATTGTATCGAGGTTATCCGATTGACCAGTTAGCTGATCAGTGTGACTTTATGGAAGTTTCGTACCTATTATTAAATGGAGAACTTCCAAATAAACAACAAAAAAATGAATTTGTTGATCGCATTAATAACCATACAATTGTACATGAACAATTAGCTATGTTTTTTAGAGGCTTCAGAAGAGATGCTCATCCAATGGCCATTATGGTAGGTGTTGTCGGTGCATTATCCGCGTTTTACCATGACTCTCTTGATATCAATAATCCCGAACACCGTGAAAAAAGTGCGTTCAGATTAATAGCAAAAGTGCCGACTATCGCAGCAATGTGTTATCGCTATTCGGTTGGACACCCTTTTGTTTATCCTCGAAACGAAATGTCGTACTCGGAAAACTTCCTTAATCAAATGTTCAGTATGCCTTCTCACGATGACAGACCAGACCCTATTTTGGTTAAAGCAATGGATAGAATATTCACTTTGCATGCTGATCACGAACAAAACTGCTCTACTTCAACAGTTAGATTAGCAGGTTCATCCGGAGCTAACCCATTTGCTTGTATCTCAGCAGGTATTGCATCTTTATGGGGACCTGCTCATGGCGGCGCAAACGAAGCTTGTTTACGAATGTTAAACGAGATTGGCGATGTAAGCCGAATTGATGAGTTTGTTGCAAGAGCCAAAGATAAGAGTGATCCTTTCCGCCTTATGGGCTTCGGTCATAGAGTTTATAAAAACTTTGACCCTCGCGCCAAAGTGATGCGTGAAAGCGCACATGAAGTACTAAAGGCCACAGGGAAAGAAAACGATCCCATTTTAAAAGTTGCGATGGCACTTGAAAAAATTGCATTAGAAGACCCTTACTTTGTAGAAAGAAAGCTCTATCCGAATGTTGATTTCTATTCAGGTATTATTCTTCAAGCAATTGGTATTCCAACCAATATGTTCACCGTAATATTTGCACTAGCTCGCACAGTTGGTTGGGTGTCGCAATGGTCAGAGATGATCGCAGAACCAACTCAAAAAATTGGCCGTCCGCGTCAGTTATATACCGGAGAATCCGAGCGCGAAGTTCAGCCAATTGACGAAAGATAGTTTTTCAATAGAAGCTCAAAAGCTCCTTAACAGGAGCTTTTTTTTTTGCCTGCAATTTACTCACAAAAAATAGAATCAACCAAACTGAAACTAGTTGAAGATAATAAACAATGATAAAATATTTCAAATCAAGCGACACTTAATCAATAAGGAATAACGACAATGTGCGCCATGCAAAAAAATACCAAGCCTTGTTATTACGCTGAATACCTCCAGCTAGATAAGTTTTTAGATAGTCAGCATCCTGTCAGTGGTGAGTATCAAGAACATGAAGCCCATGATGAAATGTTGTTTATTATCGTTCATCAAGCTTATGAGCTTTGGTTTAAGCAAATTATTCACGAGCTCACACCAATTCTAAAAACATTTAACAATTCAATTTTAGACACAAAAGAGTACGGAAGAATTATCCAGCGTTTAGATCGAATAAACCAAATTCAAAAGCTGCTAAACCAGCAAATTGGTATTCTAGAAACAATGACACCGCTCGACTTCCTAGATTTTAGAGATTATTTAGTCCCAGCCAGTGGTTTCCAAAGCATTCAATTTAAAGAAATTGAAATACTACTGGGATTGAAGATGGAACAACGGGTCAATTTTGATAAAAAGTCATTTTATAACCGACTTAATGACGATGATAGAGAACATTTAATGGCCATGGAGAAAGAACCTACTTTGTTCGATCAAATCGAAGCATGGTTAGAACGCATGCCATTTTTAGAAAATGAAAACTTTTCATTTCTTGAAGCCTATCAGAAAGCCGTTGATAAGATGCTAGATAACGACCTAGAAATTGTTAATAGTGTCGATTTTTTATCTGACAAGGACAGAGAGTTTCAGCGCAAAGATCTTGAAAAAACTCGCCAACAGTTTAACGCTTTATTTGATAAAGATGCTTTTGAAAAATTAGCTAAAGAAGGCGCTTTTAGAATGTCTCAAAAATCTCTGTTAGGAGCCGTTTTTATCGATTTATACCGAGATGAGCCGGCATTTCAGCAACCATTTCTCCTATTAGAAAAACTTATCAACATCGATGAAGAATTTACTCAATGGCGCTATCGTCACACGATAATGGTTCACCGAATGATTGGCGCAAAAATAGGAACTGGTGGCAGTTCCGGCCATGATTATTTACGACAAACTACCCAGAATAATCGTTTCTTTAAAGATCTATTCAATTTATCAACCTTCTTGATACCACGTTCTGCATTACCAGAGCTACCAGTTGAAATGAAAGAGGCGATGGGATTGAAGTCTAAGTAGTTCTTTTATAAATATCATGCGGCGGAGTACGCTTTGAGTGTTCCGCCCTACTGATTAGTAATTTATTCGTGTTTTTTACATTGGCCAATCACTAGACTCAATCAATGTCTTGACTAAGACTTCTAAACCAACGCCATCGGCTTGGTCAAATCGAGCTAGACTTGGGCTATCAACATCCAAAACCCCAAAACATTTTCCCTTAATCAATATCGGTATTACAACTTCAGAACGAGAGCGAGCATCACAAGCAATATGTCCGGAAAACTGATCGACGTCTTCTACGACTAATATTTCTTGAGTTTTAGCTGCGGTTCCACAAACACCTTTTCCAAGTTCAATCCGAACACAGGCTACTTGCCCTTGAAAAGGTCCCAGTAGAAGATCACCACTCGATTGACTCAGGTAAAAACCAGCCCAGTTAATATCTTCAAGGTTAGCGTTTAAAAAGGCACTAAATTGGCTAAGATTAGTTAACCAGTTACGTTCAACCGATAATAGTCCTTCGAGTTGTCTATTCAGTGATTGATAAAATTCCGCTATGTTTGCCGTCATAAAATACTCAATAAGTCTTAAAATTTGCCATAGCTTAAGCTAATTATTCATTTATTCAAAGCTGATCTCAGCCAATCGAACATAACCAGTTTTTATATCAATACTTTGAACTGTTATTTCCGCTGGAAGTAAAAGCCATTCAAGGTTAAAATCGCCGACCTTAAGCGTGATAATAATAGGTATTGGAGCAATAAATGAGTAAGCACTGGTCAATTTCAGACCTTCTCAAAGGCAAAGTTGAAGCGGACAGTGAAATAACTGTCAAAGGCTGGGTAAGAACACTAAAAGAATCTAAGGCAGGATTTTCTTTTATTAATTTACACGACGGTTCTTGCTTTAATCCTATTCAGATCATTGCCGATGCTAATCTTGAGAATTACGCCGATATCACAAAAGCGACTACTGGCGCTTCTATGGCAATTCAAGGAAAATTAGTCGCAAGTCAGGGAAAAGGACAGTCCTTTGAAATACAGGCATCGTCTGTTGAAGTACTTGGTCTAGTTGACGAACCAGCAACCTACCCTATTCAACCAAAACCACACACCATGGAATACTTGCGTACTGTGGCTCACCTGCGCCCTCGTACCAACGCGATTGGCGCCGTTACTCGCGTACGTAACTGTTTAGCACAAGCGACTCACCGCTTTTTACATCAGAAACAGTTTAACTGGATCCACACGCCAATAATCACTGCCAGTGATTGTGAAGGTGCCGGCGAAATGTTTCGTGTTAGTACATTAGATCAAGCTAACCTGCCATTAACCGATAAAGGCGCAGTTGATTATTCTCAAGATTTCTTTGGTAAAGAGTCATTTTTGACCGTTTCTGGTCAGTTAAATGTTGAGTCATATTGTATGGCAATGTCTAATGTTTATACATTTGGACCAACATTTAGAGCGGAGAATTCTCATACAAGTCGTCATTTAGCAGAGTTTTGGATGATTGAGCCTGAAATGGCATTTGCTGATTTAAATGATAATGCAGATATGGCTGAATCATTACTTCAATATATGTACAAAGCCGTATTGGATGAACGTGGCGATGATTTAGCTTTCTTTAACCAACGTATTGATAAAACCGTTATTGAACGTCTTGAAGGGGTCGTCAATAATCAGTTCGAGCGTATGGATTACACAGAGGCGGTTAAAATTCTGCAAAACTGCGGTAAGAAATTTGAGTTCCCGGTTGACTGGGGAACTGATTTGTCTTCAGAACACGAAAGATATTTGGCTGAAGTTCACGTGGGCAAACCTGTCGTATTAATGAACTATCCAAAAGATATTAAAGCATTTTACATGCGCATGAACGATGATGAACAAACAGTTGCTGCTATGGATATCTTAGTACCGGGCATTGGCGAAATGGTCGGAGGTGCTCAACGTGAAGAACGAATAGATATGCTCGATAAACGAATGGATGAAATGAGTGTCGACAAAAATGAATTGTCTTGGTATCGCGATCTAAGACGCTACGGCACAGTCCCACACTCTGGTTTTGGTATTGGCTTTGAACGTGCCGTACTTTACGCTACAGGGATGCAAAACATCCGCGACGTCATTCCTTTCCCTCGCTCACCAGGCAGTGCTGACTTTTAGTTTTAGATTTAACAACAATTTAATAAACGTGACCCCGGTTGAACATTAGTCAATTCGGGTCACGTAATCGGAAATGTCAAATTCCTTGGCTTTTCTTTTTTCACCTTGTTCTGTGCCTAGATAAATAAATCCTACAATTTCTTCATTATCTTTCATATCTAAACAATTCATTAAATATCGATCAAAAGCTAACGTCCCGGTTCTCCATATAGCACCAACTGTTTGAAAATGAGCGGCCATCAATAAATTTTGCACACTTGCACCAGCGGAAAGTACTTGCTCAATTTTAGGCACTTTTGGATGTTCAACCACACATACTGAAGCCACTATAACCATAGGAGCTCTTTTAGGTTTATTTTTAATTTTATCAATTTTATCTTGAGATAAGCTTGGATTAGTGTTTTTAGAAGCTTTAACAAAACAGTCACCAAGAAAATCTAATCCTTCTCCAGTATAAATTCGATAACGCCAAGTTCTTAATAGAGCGTGATCTGGTGCGCGTAAAGCAGCTTTAAACATAACTTCTAACTGTTCATCTGTTGGCGCTGGCGCTACCAGCTTATTATGGGATTTTCGAGTAAGTAGTAATTGAATAGGATCCATATTTTGAAAATATTTATTTGAAATAAAACCTATGATAATTGATTCAGCTAATAAATCCTAAAAATTATTGCTGTTTATTGAGTTTTTGTAGCCAATTATTACCATTAATAATTGGCTTTAACCCAGTCAACAAATTCCGCAAAAGGCATAGGCTTAGCCTTGAAATATCCTTGAATTAGATCACAGTGATGATCTATTAACCATTGTTGTTGAGCTTCAGTCTCAACCCCCTCGGCCAATACTTCTAGACTCATCGAGTGACCTAACTTAATTATTGCTTTTGCAATCGATGCACTATCTTCATCAGTCACTATATCGGTGATAAAACTTTGATCAATTTTAATTTTATTGATCGGAAATCGTTTTAAGTAACTGAGCGAAGAGTAACCAGTGCCAAAATCATCTATCGATAATTTATAACCAGCACCGTTAAGGTTATGCATAATTTCTATTACACGCTCAACATCATCCATTACCGCACTCTCAGTAATTTCGCATTCAATTCTTGTCGGTGATACGTTTTCTTCAGAAGTAATTATTTGTAAAGTCTCAAAAATATTCTCCCGCTTAAACTGAATAGGAGATATATTCAAAGCGATTCTTATTTGGGGCAGTTTAAGTTCATCCATTTGATTGATCAACTGACATACACGTCGAATAACCCAAAAACCAATTTCATTGATCGCTTTCGTTTGCTCTGCTATTGGAATAAATTCGGCTGGAGAAATAAAACCTTTCTCTGGATGAAACCATCTTATCAAAGCTTCTGCGCCAACAATTTTATTTTGTTTTAAATCAATCAATGGCTGAAAATGCATTGCGAACTGGTTTTGTTTAAGCGCGATTGAAATATTATCTAAGATCTCTCTTCGATTTTGGATTTCCCGATCCATTGCTTCAACAAAGAACCGAACCGAATTCCGACCGTCCTCCTTGGCTCTATACATAGCCATATCTGCATTTCTCAATAAATCATCCGCCTCATGTGAATCATCAGGAAAAACAGTCACACCAATACTACAACCTACTTGAAATGTGTTTTTATTGATTGTCGTGGTTTCAGCAATAGACTCACGCAAACGAGATGAAAATAATAATACCTGTGAAGGATCTGTGATATTAGTTTGCACCACACCAAACTCATCTCCACCTAAACGCGAAATCGTATCTGTAGCGCGCTTTTCTCTCAGAAGCTTTTCTGCAACACTCTGTAATAACAAATCACCGGTTGCATGGCCTAAAGTATCATTGATTATTTTAAAGTTATCTAGATCAATAATCATTACTGCAACAGAAGTTGCATCTCGCTTTGCTTGGACTAACGCATGACTTAACCTGTCATTAAATAAACTTCGATTGGGTAGCTGAGTTAATGGATCATGCAAAGCTTGGTGACGCAACTTATACTCAGCTTCCATTCTCATTGATATATCTCGCAAAAATATTGAGAAAAAACGGCCTTTATCAGTTTTCCATGAAGTCGCAGAAAATTCTGCCGTAAAGAGCAAACCATCGGCTCGTAACGCTTGAATTTGAATAAGAGGCGTATGAAGTGAGTCTATGTCTCCTTTTATATACTGGTCAATATCAATCAACTGTGACTGACTTTCGTCAGGTACAAACAAACGACTAAATAATCGACCTTTAATTTCCTGTTTTTTGTATTTAAAAATCTTAGTCGCCGCGGGATTCCAATCAATTACTCTACCACTGCCATCAACTGAAACGATTGCATCAGGCGCATTTTTTGCAATTGCTTTAAATCGCTTTTCTGACACTCTACGTAGTTTGTCAGCCTGCTCTCGTTTTTCCATAACGATAATGATTTCTCTATTAGCTTTGGTTAACTGCTGAGTCTTATGATTTATATGGCGAGCTATCAACCCGAATTCATTTTTAGAACTTTCATCGAGTTCCCGTTTTTTATTTGAAGAGAGTTGCGAAACTAAATGGTGAAAAGGATTTACTACGCTTTTTCCTAATAACCAGTAGCCTAAAAGGAACACCAATAAACTTACACTTATCAAATAATAAAGAACTTGATTAACAACTGAATCAACTCTTTCACTAAAAGTTGAAACTGGTGTTACTAGTACGACTTTCCAATAAGTTTCTGGTATCAAAAATATTTGAACTATGGCTGCTTCGTTCAACAATAAGTCATTTGCAATATGGAAATAGCGAATAAACGATTGTGGCGTCTTACTCTCAATCTCATTTTCAAGTATGGCAGCCAATAATAACGATTCACTTGGTGCAATTTGATAGCTTTCCTTGGCTAGCTTTTCAGAGAGCAATCTAAGACCTTCATTTTGATTAGATTTGAACTCAACAAAATCCTGATTAATATTCTTTAACTCATCCGCTATGGGCTGATAGTTTGAGAACTTTTTCGAAAATTTTTCTGCCGTTAAAAAATCTTCTATTCGTTGTCCACTGTCATCAACTGAAATATCTTTTGCACTTATTTTGTCTGACTGAGGGTAAGATAAGAATTTATTATTTCTATCGACTACAAATGCATAACCATCAATTGACTCTGTTGTCTGT
>Ga0114899_1001443_pt1 | contig 13942 bp, 15 predicted proteins | sample MalvireepMed_215_FD_83497 | JGI IMG/M metagenome (GOLD analysis project Ga0114899, IMG submission 83497) | Marine viral communities from the Global Malaspina Expedition - Malaspina viral metaG DeepMed_215 | ecosystem: Environmental > Aquatic > Marine > Oceanic | place: Mediterranean Sea... | reverse complement strand
TCGCGTGGCATGCGGCTGTCGGCTGCAACGATACGGTAGAAGGGGCGCTTTTTGGAGCCGCCGCGGGCGAGACGAATTTTCATGGCCATGATGAGTAGTCCTTTGAGTTGGTAAGCAAGAAGGGGCTGCGCCCTGTCTTACGATTGGTGGCTTTTGTGGTGCTGAATGACTTCAGCGATGATGAAGTTCAGGAACTTCTTGGCGAATTCGGGGTCGAGGTCGGCCTCTTTCGCCAAATCTTCGAGCCGTGCGATCTGGGCCGCTTCGCGGGCTGGATCGGACGGGGGAAGGTCGTGTGTGGCCTTGAGTTTCCCCACGGCCTGTGTGTGTTTGAACCGCTCGCCCAGCGTATAGACGAGGATCGCGTCGAGCCGGTCGATCGAGGCGCGGTGCCCCTTCAACAGCTCGGCGGCGCGGTTGGCGGTATCTGTGGTGGTATCGGTCATTTCTTTTTCCCGAAACCGCTGAGCCCGCCGGGCAGGCCCATACCGCCGCCGCCCATGCCGCCCAGACCGCCGGGCAGCTTGCCGCCCATCTGCTTGGCCGCCGCTTCGAGCGCCTTTGGGTCCATCTGGCTCGGGTCCATGCCGCCGGGCATGCCGCCTTTGCCCATCATGCCTTTCATGGCCTGCTTGAGCATGCCGCCTTTACCCATTTTGCCCATCTTCTTCATCATGTCGGACATCTGGCGGTGCATCTTCATCAGCTTGTTGAGGTCGGAAACCTCCATGCCGGCACCGCGTGCGATACGCTTTTTGCGGCTGGCCTGCAGCAGGGCAGGGTTGGCGCGCTCTTTCTTGGTCATGGACTGGATGAGGGCGATCTGCTGCTTGAGGATCTTGTCATCGAAACCGGCGTCTTCGACCTGTTTCGCCATTTTCCCCATGCCGGGCATCATGCCCATCATGCCCTGCATGCCGCCCATCTTGATCATCTGTTCAAGCTGCATCTTGAGGTCGTTCATGTTGAACTGACCCTTGGCCATGCGCTTCATCATCTTCTCGGCCTGTTCGGCCTCGATGGTTTCCTGCGCCTTCTCGACGAGGGCAACGATGTCGCCCATGCCGAGGATGCGGCCCGCAATGCGCTCAGGCTCGAAGGTTTCGAGCGCGTCCATCTTTTCGCCCAGACCGACGAATTTGATCGGCTTGCCAGTCACGGCACGCATCGAGAGCGCCGCACCGCCACGGCCATCGCCGTCCATCCGGGTCAGCACGACGCCGGTGATGCCGATGCGCTCGTCGAAGTTCTCGGCCGTGTGCACGGCGTCTTGGCCGGTCAGGCCGTCGACCACCAACAATGTTTCACGTGGATTGGCCACGTCACGCACGGCTTTGACCTGTTGCATCAACTCTTCGTCGATGGACAGGCGGCCCGCGGTGTCGAGCATATAGACGTCATAGCCGCCCAAACCCGCCTGCGTTTTGGCGCGCTTGGCGATCTGCACCGGGGTCTCGCCTTTGACGATCGGCAGCGTGTCGACACCGATCTGGGTGCCGAGAATCGCCAACTGCTCCATCGCCGCAGGGCGGTTTACGTCGAGCGAGGCCATCAGCACGCGCTTGCCGTCACGCTCCTTCAAGCGTTTGGCGAGCTTCGCGGTGGAGGTGGTTTTACCGCCGCCCTGCAGACCGACCATCAGGATCGGGGCGGGCGGGCTGTCGATTTTCAGCGCGCCGGGCTCGCCTTCGCCTTTTAGCGTGTCGATCAGCGCGTCATGGACGATTTTGACGACCTGCTGGCCCGGCGTGACCGATTTGGTCACCGCTTGGCCGGTGGCCTTGTCCTGCACCGTTTTGACGAATTCGCGCGCCACGGGCAGCGAAACGTCAGCCTCCAGCAGGGCGACGCGCACTTCGCGCAGGGCGGTTTTGACATCTTCGTCGCTGAGCGCGCCTTGCTTGGTCAGGCGGTCAAAGACACCAGAGAGCCGTTCGCTGAGATTTTCAAACATGGGCACAGGGCCTTTCGGGTCGGTTGCACTTGCCCCTACTTAAGGACGCGCGCGAAAATGCACAAATGCCCCAGTGGGCGCAACGCGCTGACTGGGGGCGATCCCGACGCCATGCCGGGACCGGAAGGCAATGCTTCCGGAGATTGAGGGGCGTTTACGCGCTGGCGCGGCGCGAGTCAAGCCGGGCAGGGCGGGCGGCAAAGCACCGCCATGCAAAAGCCGCGCCCCGGTGACGGGACGCGGCTGTTTCTGAGCGTGAGGCTGCTTAGGCCGCGTCGCGCAGCGCGTCGATCTGGGCGTTGGCGCGGGCGATGGTGCCTTCGGCGTCAACGGCCAATTGGTCCGCCGCGACAAAGGTCACATCGGTGATGCCCAAGAAACTCAGCACGAAGCGCAGGTAGCCGCTGGCAAAATCAGCGGCGGAATCGATGCCGGTACCGCCTGAGGCGAAGGCGACGATCACGCGCTTGTTCTCAAGCAGGCCGACGGGGCCGTCTGCCGTGTAGTTAAAGGTCACCCCGACGCGGGCGATCAGGTCAATCCACGCTTTCAGCGAGGCGGGAATGGTGAAGTTGTAGATCGGCGCGCTGATGACGATGGTGTCGGCGGCTTGGACCTCGGCGACCAGCGCGTCGGACAGGGCGAGGGCTTCTTGATCCAAGGTGCTGCGCTCTTCGACGGGTTTCACGCGGGCGCTGGCCCATGTGGAATCGATCAGCGGCAGGGGCTCGGTGGCGATGTCGCGGGTAACCACATCGCTGTCACCAAGGGTTGAGATGATGCGGTCTGTCAGCTTACGGGTGACAGAGCTCTCGCGGTTCACGGATGTTTCGATACGCAGGGTGGCCATTTGGCGGCTCCTTGTTCCAAGGGTCAATCTGATGACATGGAATTGGGCATTGTGCTCCCGAACGCAACTGCCAGAATGAGCGTGACCATGTTCGTAAATGCACAGGTCAGGAAGGCAGGGTGAACCATGGACAATTGGGATGAGATCAGGACGGCCTATCAGGTCGCGCAACTTGGCACCGTCAGTGGCGCGGCAGAGGTGTTGGGCGTGCATCATGCCACCGTTATCCGCCATATCGATGCCTTGGAGGGGCGGCTTGGCGTGAAGTTGTTCCAGCGTCACGCGCGCGGTTATACGGCGACCGAGGCGGGCGAAGATCTGCTGCGGGTGGCGCGAGCCACGGATGATCAGTTCAGCCAGTTGGCCGGGCGGATCAAGGGGCGTGGCAGTGATGTGTCGGGTGAATTGGTGATCACATCGCTTGATTTCCTTGCCCCGCAACTGGCGCCGTTGTTAACCGAGTTCCAGCGCCAGAACCCTGAGTTGGTCGTGCGTTACCTAATCGGGGATCGCCTGTTCCGGCTGGAGTATGGCGAGGCGCATGTCGCAATCCGCGCCGGGGCCGCGCCAGACCAGCCCGACAATGTGGTGCAGCCCTATGCGCAACTGGCGGTGGGCGCCTATGCGAGCCGGGATTACGTGGCGCAATTCGGCATTCCGCAGGGGCCGGAGGACTACCACAAGCACAGCTTCATCGCTGCCGATAACCGCGATAGCCGCGCGCCCTATCACAAGTGGCTCTGGGCCACGGTGCCAGAGGAAAGCGTGACGTGGCGCAGCACCAGCGGCGCGGCGATGGAGGCGGCGCTGCGGGCTGGGGCAGGAATCGGTGGCCTGCCCGCTGCCATGGGGCGCAATGATCCGCAGTTGGTCGAGATTCACGCCCCGCGCCCTGACTGGAGCAGCGCGCTGTGGCTGGTCACCCATGTCGATCTGCACCGCACCAGCAAGGTGCAGGCGGTGCTGCGTTTCCTCAAAGACCATGCCGAGGATGCCGTCACATGTCCCGACTGAGCGCTTCGGCGCAGGGACATCTGGCGATGCTGTGTTTTTCGGCGCTGGTGGCCGGGTCATTCTCGCTCGGGGCGCAGGTGGCGAATGAGATCACCCCCACGGCCCTCAATGCCGTTCGGTTCGCCTTGGCCACGGTATTGGTCGGAGCTTTGGCTTGGGGGCGGGGCGATATCAACCGGGCGGGCTTTGCGGCACCTTGGCGCTATTTCGTGCTGGCGGGGCTCTTTACACTCTATTTCGTGCTCATGTTCGAAGGGCTCAAGACCGCGCCGCCGGTTGCCGCGGCGGCGGTCTTTACCCTTGTCCCGGTCATGGCGGCGGGCTTTGCTTGGGCATTGATGCGGCAGATCATGACGCCGCGCATGGCGCTGGCTTTGGCGATCGGCGGGGCCGGGGCGCTGTGGGTGATCTTTCGCGGCGACCTCACGGCGTTGTTGGCGTTCGACATCGGCCGGGGGGAGGCGATCTATTTCGTCGGCTGCATCAGTCACGCACTTTATACGCCCATGGTACGGCGGCTGAACCGAGGCGAGAGCGCGGTGATGTTCACCTTTGGCACCTTGCTGGCGGGAACGGTGCTGTTGGGGCTGTACGGCTGGCAGGATATCCGCGCGACGGACTGGGGTGCGCTTCGGCCCTTGGTCTGGATCACTATTCTATACGTTGCGGTCTTTGCCACGGCGGCCACGGTGGTTCTGTTGCAATTCGCGGCGCTGCGGCTGCCCTCGGCGAAAGTGATGGCCTATACCTATCTCACGCCAAGCTGGGTGATCCTGTGGGAGCTGGGCTTTGGCAATGCCCTGCCGGGCGGGCTAATTTGGGGTGGCGTCCTACTGACCATTCTGGCGCTTTACCTCCTGCTGCGCGACGACAGCGCGGAAAAATCACAAAAATTCAAAAAGATGCAGATTTGATGGAACCGGACCGCGTGATCCCGCGTTGGGGCGTGAAATCAAAGTGAAGGACACAACCATGCGTAGTATTATTTACCTGATCGGGTTGATCGTAGTGGTATTGGCTATTTTGCGTTTTGCATTCGGCGTCATCTGACCGTCGATTGATCCTCCCCTTGTCTTATTTACCTCGTGGCAAGGGGGGATCACTAACTTTACTCAGACCCAGAGCGCGTCACGCCTTCCGCAGCCTCAGGCAGTTCGATTTCCAGAAATCGCTCGAAGGCATCAAGGTTCACCGGCTCAAACTGCCCGAACCCCTGCATCCAGACCGACGCATTCCGCAAGGCATCCGGCTCCAGTTTGCACCATTTCACACGCCCCCGCTTTTCCTGACTGATCAGCCCCGCCGCCGTCAGCACGCCCAGATGTTTCGAGATCGCGGCCAGCGACATCTCGAACGGCTCGGCCACGTCGGTCACGGCCATATCATCCTCCAGCAGCATCGCGAGGATGGCGCGGCGGGTGGGGTCCGCAAGGGCGGCAAACACCTGATCTAGGTCTTGGGTCATGTGCCTGCATAGCGCGGGGCGCGGGGGTGGGAAAGCGGCCATTGCGGCTAACTTAACCACCGGGTTGAATAAGCATCCGGCGCGGTTTCAATGGGATTTGCTTGCGCTGTTTCAAGGGTGCCACCGTCTCGCTCCGGCTAACCTACTGTAAAGACTAGAAAACCTGCGATGCCCAAGGTTGTTGACTCTAACCCGCCCTGACAGTAGCACCGCAGCAGATATTCCTAAGGGGATTTTGGTGTGACCAGCCCGGACCAACGGCAGCAGATGGAGCAGCTTGAGGCCAAACTGGCGGCTGCGAAACAACGCGGCGCACCCAAGCCCCGAGCGGATGAGCATTATTCTCAGGCCAATATGGCATGGCGGATGGTGATCGAACTTGTGGCCGGTCTTGGGATCGGTTTCGGCATCGGATACGGGCTTGATGTGCTCTTTGGCACGCTGCCCATTTTCATGGTGCTCTTTGTAATGCTGGGCCTTGCGGCGGGGGTGAAGACGATGCTCCGCACCGCTGAGGAAATCCAGAGCAAACAACAGGCCGAACCGGCCGAACAGGATACGCCCCATTCGGGCAAGGACGAGGGAGCCTGAGATGGCAACAGAGATAGACGGTGCCGCAGCAGGCGGTCTGGAATTCCACCCGATGGACCAGTTCATCGTATCGCCGCTCTTTAGCGATGATGCTTCCGTTGCTTGGTACACCATCACCAACGCCACCTTCTGGATGGCGCTGGCGGTTCTGGCCACTTTCGCGATGCTCGTTCTGGGCAGTGCGCGCCGCTCGGTCGTTCCGGGCCGGATGCAATCGGTTGCAGAACTGGCTTACGGCTTCATCCACAAGATGGTCGAAGACATCTGCGGCAAAGAAGGGCTGAAGTTCTTCCCCTATATCATGACCCTGTTCATGTTCATCGTCATGGCGAACTTCCTTGGTCTGATCCCAACAGCCTTTACCCCCACCGCGCATTTCTCGGTGACCGTGGTGCTGGCGCTGGCCGTGTTCATCACCGTGACCGTCGTGGGCTTCGTCAAGAACGGCGCGGCTTTCCTGAGCCTCTTCTGGGTGTCCTCGGCCCCTCTGGCGCTGCGCCCGGTGCTGGCAATCATCGAATTGATCAGCTACTTCGTGCGCCCGGTTAGCCACTCCATTCGTCTGGCGGGTAACGTCATGGCGGGCCACGCGGTTATCAAAGTTTTCGCCGGTTTCGCTGCCATCGCAGTGATCTCTCCGGTGTCGGTGCTCGCGATTACCGCGATGTACGGTCTCGAAGTGCTGGTGGCCTTTATCCAGGCCTATGTCTTTACCATCCTGACATGCGTGTACCTCAAGGACGCGCTGCACCCCGCACACTAACAACCCCAACAACGGCGGGGCTTCCCGTCAAAGTTTTAACTTCCAATCGTAAGGAGATACCCCAATGGAAGGTCAACTCGCACATATCGGCGCAGGCATCGCAGGTCTCGGCACAGGCATCGCAGCCCTGGGTGTCGGCAACGTTGCCGCCAACTTCCTGTCCGGCGCTCTGCGCAACCCGTCGGCAGCCGCAAGCCAGACAGCGACCCTGTTCATCGGCATCGCGTTTGCAGAAGCTCTGGGGATCTTCTCGTTCCTCGTCGCTCTGCTGCTGATGTTCGCTGTCTAAGCTCTCGGAACTGTAATCCTTACGAGCGGGCAGGCGCGCATCGCCGTGTCTGCCCGGCTGTAACGGCAAAGTTTCCAAGGAGAAGCCACGATGGCAACTGTAACAACCAGCGACGGGCTGGCCGACGCGACCGGCATTGCGACCCATGCTGCCGAAACGCCGGGCATGCCGCAGCTGAACTTCGATCACTGGGGCAACCAGATTTTCTGGCTGATCCTCGCGCTGATCGCCACCTACCTGATCCTGTCGCGCGTGGCTCTGCCCCGTATCGGTGCGGTTTTGGCTGAACGCCAAGGGACCATCACCAATGACATCGCGGCTGCCGAAGACCTTAAAGTCAAGGCACAGGAAGCCGAAGTCGCCTATGACAAGGCCCTGATCGACGCCCGTGCCGAGGCACAGCAGATCGTGGCCCAAGCCAAAGCGGACATGCAGGCTGATCTGGATGCCGAAATGGCCAAGGCCGATGCCGAGATTGCCGCGCAAGTGGCGGAATCGGAAAAAGCCATTGCCGAAATTCGCGCGGGCGCCATGGACAACGTACAAGCCGTTGCCAAGGACACCGCAGAAGCTCTCGTCGCCGCCCTTGGTGGCACGGCAGATGCTGCAACCGTTGATGCCGCCGTCGACGCGCGGATGAAAGGATAAGCCATGACCAAATCCATGCGCCTGACACTTTCGACCCTGCTCGCCGGTTTTGCGGCTTCGCCGGCGCTTGCCGCCACGGGGCCTTTCTTTTCGCTGCGCAACACCGATTTCATCGTGTTGCTGGCGTTCCTGCTGTTCCTCGGGATCTTGATCTACTTCAAGGTTCCGACGCTGCTGATCGGCATGCTCGATAAACGTGCCGATGGCATCAAGACCGAGCTGGAAGAAGCCCGCGCCCTGCGTGAAGAAGCGCAGACTTTGCTCGCCTCCTATGAGCGCAAGCTGAAGGAGGTGCAGGATCAAGCGGACCGCATCGTGTCTTCCGCCAAGGAAGATGCCCGTCTTGCTGCCGAACAGGCACGGGCGGATATGGCCAAATCGCTTGACCGTCGCATGGCCGCCGCGAAGGACCAGATCAGCTCGGCCGAGGCCGCCGCTGTGAAGGAAGTCCGCGACCAAGCCGTGACGATCGCTGTGGCCGCTGCGCGCGATGTGATCGCCAAGCAGATGACCGCTGCACAGGGTAACAAGCTGATCGACGATGGCATCGCCCAAGTCGAAGCCAAGCTGCACTAAGCCAGCGCCCCATCGAATTTTGAAAGCCCCGGTCTCGCCGGGGCTTTTTCTTTTGCGTTAGGCTTTTATTAACCCAACCGCGACAGGCTCAAGCCATGCGTTTGCTCCTTATCATTGCGGTCGTGATCGGCCTTGCGGCCTGTACGGCGCCTAGTCGGGACTTCAGGGGCCTGCCGGCCCAACGCATCACCGTGGAGGGTTCGGTGTTCGATGTGCGTGTCCGGGGGGAGCGGGCGGAAGCGGTGCGGGTGAACACCCAATACGCGCCGCGCTTTGGCCCCATCCGCGCGCGGGCAGGGCGTGCGATGGCACAGGCGAGCGGCTGTGAGGTGAAAGAGGTCTTAGGCGATCAGGCGCTGGCCGTCGGCGTGTTGGATTGCGACTAGAGGGCGCTTGCTGTGGCTGAGGCGGGACACCGGGCTGTGACTTGGATGGGTCAGGAAGACGACACGCGCCGATCCGGCGGGGCTGGTGGAAGCCAGTCGCTGAAATCGCCGTGATACGACAATATCTTGTGGATAACCGCCGACCGCCCCCTGTCCCTTGGGGCTTTTGATTGACTCGGACCCGTGCCAAACGGCAAGTTCGCCGCTCAGGCAAGAATCAATCACGGCAGGGCAAACTTGCGTTTTTCCAAACTCAGATTAACCGGCTTCAAAAGCTTCGTGGACCCGACCGACCTCGTCATCTCAGACGGGCTGACCGGGGTCGTGGGGCCGAACGGCTGTGGCAAATCCAACCTGCTCGAAGCCTTGCGGTGGGTCATGGGCGAAAACCGCCCGACCGCCATGCGGGGCGGCGGCATGGAAGACGTGATCTTCGCCGGTGCCGTCTCGCGCCCGGCGCGTAACTTTGCCGAAGTGGCGCTGCATCTCGACAACAGCGACCGGCTGGCGCCTGCGGGATTTAACGAACAAGACGCGCTTGAGATCGTGCGCCGCATCACCCGCGATGTCGGCAGCGCCTACAAGGTGAACGGCAAGGATGTCCGGGCGCGGGATGTGCAGATGCTCTTCGCCGATGCCTCCACCGGGGCGCATAGCCCGGCGCTGGTCCGGCAAGGGCAGATTGCAGAGCTGATCAACGCCAAGCCGAAAAGTCGCCGCCGCATTCTGGAAGAGGCCGCTGGGATCTCGGGGCTCTACCAGCGCCGCCATGAGGCCGAGTTGAAACTCAACGGGGCCGAACAGAACCTCGCCCGCGTCGATGATGTGGTTGAACAATTGGCCGCTCAATTGGCCACGCTGGCCCGGCAAGCGCGGCAGGCCGCCAAGTACCGCGAGATTGGCGAAGCGCTGCGCCGCGCCGAGGGCTTGTTGCTTTACCGCCGCTGGCGCGAAGCGGACGAGGCGCGCGGCAAGGCCGAGGAGGAACTGCGCGCCCGTGTTGCCGCAACGGCAGAGGCCGAAGCACAGGTGCGGCGCGTGGCCGAAGGGCGTGAGGAGGCCGAGACCGCTTTGCCCGCATTGCGCGAGGAGGAGGCGATTGCGACCGCGATTCTGCAACGTCTGACCACGCAGCGCGACACGCTGGCCGATCAAGAAACCCGCGCCGCGGCATTGATCGACACCCTGACCAGCCGCATCACCCAGCTGTCCCGTGATATTGAGCGGGAAGGCGGGCTGAACCGCGACGCGGAAGAAACGATCGAGCGGCTCGAAAGGGAAGCATCCGAGCTTGCCACAGCCGATGAGGGGCACGACAGCGCCCTTGAGGCGGCGGCAGAGGCCGCGCGCGAGGCGGCGGAAGTCTTGCAGACCCGCGAGGCGGACCTTTCCCAGCAGACCGAAGATGTTGCCCGTCTGGCGGCGCGGCACAGCTCAGCCGAACGTCTGCTTCAGGACAGCCGCAAAACGCTGGGGAAGTCGGAAGCCGAAGCCCGCAAGGCCCGCGATGCAGTCGCTCAGAGCCAAGCGACCCTCGACAAAGCGGGTGTGGATTTCGCAGCGGCCCAGCAGGCCGAGGCGAGCGCCGTCACGGCCTCAGCAGCGGCGGATGCGGCCCTTTTGGCCGCGGAAGAAACCCGCGCCGACACGCAGTCGCGCGAAGCCGATGCCCGTGCAGAGCGGTCCGAGGCCGAGGGCGAGGCGAATGCGCTGCGCGCAGAGGTTGGCGCGCTTGCAAAGCTGGTCGAACGCGACACGGCGGAAGGCGGGCAGATCCTTGACCGGTTGCAGGTTGAACATGGGTTTGAAAAGGCGCTTGGCGCGGCTTTGGCCGATGACCTGCGCGCGCCAGAAGTTGCTACCGATCGGCCCTCCGGCTGGTCGATTTTGCCGGGCTACCCAGAGCCGCAACCGTTGCCCGAAGGGGCGACGCCGCTGACGCAGCATGTCACGGTCCCGAAGGTGCTGGAACGCCGCATGAGCCAGATCGGGCTGGTGGATCCTGAGGCGGGCGCGCGGCTTCAGGCGCAGCTGCTGCCCGGGCAACGGCTGGTCTCGGCAGAGGGTGATCTTTGGCGGTGGGACGGGTTCCGCGCCATGGCCGAGGATGCGCCATCGGCTGCCGCTCTGCGCCTGCAGCAGTTGAACCGGTTGGAAGTTCTGAAACAGGCGCTGGAACAGGTGAGCGAACGTGCCGATGCGGCACGGGCCGCGCATGACGCCCTGCAGCAGCAGTTGGCCGAGCAGGCCGAGGCCGACAAACGTGCCCGCGAAGCGCGACGCGACGCGGATCGACAGGTGGCCGAGGCAGGGCGCGCCCTGAGCCGGGCGGAGGCGGATCGTAACCTTGCTCAAAGCCGCTTGGAATCCCTTGGCCTTGCCGTGAAGCGCCATGAGGAGGCCGCGATTACCGCGCGGGCCGAAGTGATGGACGCCGAACGTACCTTGGCGGGCTTGGACGATCTTGCTGCTGCCCGTGCGACTGTCGAAGATATCCGCATGACGGTCGAAGCGTCCCGGATCACCATGATGTCGCGCCGCTCGGCCCATGACGAATTGCGCCGCGAAGGCGAAGCCCGCAGACGCCGGGTGCAGGAAGTCTCGAAAGAGGTCAGCGGCTGGCGGCACCGGTTGGAGACAGCGGGCAAGCGCACCGCCGAATTGGTGGAGCGCAAGGCCGCCTCCGAGGCGGAGTTGGCCGAGGCGGGTGCCGTGCCGGCGGAAATCGCGGCGAAGCGGGAAGAATTGTCCGGTGCGATCACCGCCGCCGAAACGCGACGCACCCATGCGACCGACACGCTGGCCGCCGCAGAGGCCGCGCTGAAGGCGGCGACGGATGCCGAACGCGACGCGGAACGGCAGGCCTCGGACGCGCGGGAAGCCCGCGCCCGGGCCGAGGCCCTTCGCGATGCCGCGCGCGAGACGGTGACCCATGCGGCGGACCGCATTCAGGACGAGCGACAAGTCACGCCCGAGGCCCTGCGCGATGCGCTGGACATCGAGGCGGATCAGACCCCGCCGGTGGACGCGCTGGAAGAGGACGTGAACCGTTACAAACGGCAGCGGGACTCCTTGGGCGCGGTGAACCTGCGCGCCGAGGATGACGCCAAAGAAATACGCGAAGAGCACGGCGCGCTGCTGACCGAGAAGGCCGATTTGGAAGAGGCGATCAAGACCCTGCGCAGCGGCATCGCGGGCCTCAACCGCGAAGGGCGGGAACGTCTGCTGACGGCCTTTGAACAGGTGAACGCGAACTTCTCGATGCTGTTTACCCACCTCTTTGGTGGCGGCGAGGCGAACCTCGTGATGGTCGAAAGCGATGATCCATTGGAAGCCGGGTTGGAGATCCTGTGCCAACCGCCGGGCAAGAAGCTGAGCACCCTGAGCCTGCTGTCGGGCGGGGAGCAGACCCTGACCGCGATGGCGCTGATCTTTGCCGTGTTCTTGGCCAATCCGGCGCCGATCTGTGTGCTGGACGAGGTCGACGCGCCGCTCGATGACGCAAATGTGACCAGGTTCTGCGATCTACTGGATGAGATGTGCCGTCAGACCGATACGCGGTTCCTGATTATCACGCACCATGCGGTGACGATGGCCCGGATGGACCGGCTCTTTGGGGTGACCATGGCGGAGCAGGGGGTCAGCCAGTTGGTTTCTGTCGATCTTAAGAAAGCGGAAACCCTGGTCGCGTAAAGGTGGGAGACGCCGGTTGCGAGGACCGGCCCTTAAAGCGTGCGCGCATCAGGTTACCGCGGGGTTGCGTGCTGCCGTAAAGCTGCTGCAAGCCGCGTGACCGAGGCCGTAGTTAGCGTGGACAGAGAGCCGCGATCAGCTTTTGCGCGACACTGTGACGCCAGAGACGTCCTCAATAAACGTTAGAATTCGGGCCTTTACCGCATCGTCCTTGATGGAGCCGATGGCATTCACGATCTCAAGGGAGGGGTCATTGCTGTTCTCCGGGTGGTCGTCGTCCAGCCCTTCGAAGAAATAGCCGGGGGTCACATTCAGTATTCGGGCAAGCTCATGCAGGCGGCTGGCGGCAATCCGGTTGGAGCCGATTTCATACTTCTGGATCTGCTGAAACGACAGCTTGAGTTCACGCGCCACATCGGTCTGGGATTGCCTTCGCAGGGTGCGGGCCTGCTTGAGTCGGCGACCGACGTGAACGTCTACAGGGTGGGACATAGTTCAATACCTCAGGTTGAGTACAATACATTCACTACCCGCAATGTGTTGAGGATCAATTGCCTAGATATGGCCCCTTTGGGTTAACCGATTTACCTTGGCTGGATGGATTATGTTGCGTTACCGGATGATTCATGTACCATCCATTGCCTATGAACCAACATATGTCCGATATTGAGCCGGTCGCACCCGTGCCCCCGACCCCGCAAAAGGACCCTGCGCCGGCCCTTTTGTTCGAGATGATACGCTCATTCGTGACCTTGGCGCAAACGCTGAACCTCAGCCATGCGGTCGCTCAACTGGCAAGCACGCGGCAAACGGTTCGGCGGCATATCCAGCAATTGGAAGAGGCGATGGGCGCGCCGCTGTTCACCATTGAGAACCGGCGCTATTCCCTGACTAAGGCTGGCGTGGAGGCCTTGCCCGAAGCGCGCGATATCATTGACCGGGGCAAGCTGTGGCTGGATGGCAAGACGCGCCACGCCGACGGGATGCTGCGCCTTTCGCACGAAGAGCCGAACGGATGGAGTTTTCACCAGCAGCAGCAGCCCTTGTCACTGATCTGGGATGGGGGCTCCGCGATGATGCAGGCCGCGCTTCAGGCGTGGTGCATGAGCCGGGGAGAGTTGGAGAGCGAAGCCTTTCGCGCCATGCGCCCCTATGTGCTGGTGTATCGCGACTCGCCCAATGGATGGATCTGTACCGAAGTTGGGGAGAAATCGTTCTACACGCAGTGGTGGGGCTGGACCAACGCGCGCAGCAGCATCGGACGGCCGCTGAAGCTGTTTCCGGGCGGGCCCGAGTTTGAGAATATGCTGAACTTCCCCTTTCGGGAGGTGGAGGCGACCTGTGGCGTTCGATTGGACGAGGTGGCTACCCAAATCCCACGCGAAGAGGGGGGCGAGCCGGTGCCATTGGCCTACAAACGCCTACTGATGGCCGGGCGGTATCCAGACAAAAGCTTTGCCCTGATCGCGGCGGTGGACCGGTCGACCTCGGTGAATATCGCCGGTGTGGATGACAGCTTCCTGAGCGAGATGCCGTTGGACGCAAAGGTAACATTTGCAGGCTGAAGAACATTGAGGACACGATGCAAAAAGGGCCGCCCATCAAGGCGGCCCTTTCTAATTTGAATGCTAACGCAAAGGCTTAGCTGATCGCTGCGGCTTTCACATCGTCGTCGATATAGGGCAGGTATTGTTCAAAGTTGTCCGAGAACAT
>Ga0114899_1001436_pt1 | contig 13989 bp, 11 predicted proteins | sample MalvireepMed_215_FD_83497 | JGI IMG/M metagenome (GOLD analysis project Ga0114899, IMG submission 83497) | Marine viral communities from the Global Malaspina Expedition - Malaspina viral metaG DeepMed_215 | ecosystem: Environmental > Aquatic > Marine > Oceanic | place: Mediterranean Sea... | reverse complement strand
ATATAAGGCATACCATTCATGTCGTCAATCTGCCATGGTTGTAAATAGCCGTCCAGGTCCACCAGTATGCGTTCCTGATTTGCCTTGTTTTCAAGAAAGATGGTGGTTCTCCCGTCCTTGCTTCTGAGCTTCATATGCCAGGAATATCGGTGCCCACCCTCTGTCCAGTGCACATTACCGGGTATTAGCCAATGACGGAGTGGCAGAATGATTTGAATGGCAGCAAAACTTGCCAGGCTCCAGATAATGAGTCGCTTTTTGGTTTCAGATGGTTCCGTGAATAACTTCAGTTCTGCTTCACCCAAAGACTTCACCTTGTCGGAAATTAGCTGAAGCGCTTTTCTTGGCCATGAAGGAGGAAAGAACATAGTGGTTGCTCCTATCATAAACCAGGGGAAGATTCCAATGCTGAAGAGCTGCGAATTCATGAGGTGAAAAAGCGTAATGAAGATAAATGCCGGCCATCGCGTTTTCTTCCAGATGAGCAGAGGAACAATTAATAAGTCGAGCAACAGGCCGCTGTAGGAGATAAATAACACCATCCATTGCTCTTCAAAATACTGGCCAATCACAGGAAAGTCTGGATTCAGCCATATAGCCAGTGGATAGCCCTGAAGCCAGTCTGAATTCAGTTTGGCAACCCCTCCAAAAAAGTAGGGAACGGCAATGATGAACCTGATCAGCCATAAAGTCCAGAGAGGGGAGAGGGGTGTTTTGATTTTCTTCCAAATTCTGCAGTCTAAAGAGAAGTTTCTGTTGGCAGGCAGGAATATCATCAGAAAGCTTATCAAAACTACCAGGTAAAAGTGATTGAGGTAGCGGGCCTGTTCCAGAAGGTATGTGTAAGTGAAAAGGAGGAAGAATAAAATGCCCGATATTCTGTAAAGAAAGCCTAAGGCAATAAAAATGGCCAATGCGCCAAGCACGAGCCAAAGAATAAACATACCATCTCCGGGAAGCGGCTGAAAATTGAAAGGAGCATAACTGAAATTGAAGTATGGCTCCATCCAATAGCGATAAATCCAGCCATATCGGAAGTAACGGGTAACCTCCCAGAACATGATTCCCCCGAAGAGTATTCTGAAGAGTATCAGAAAGGAGTTATCAACTGGTTGGAAGAGGTTAGTCTTCCAGTTTCGGTTCCATATTTCTTTGAATTCCCCTGTCAGCATGTTATGGTCCAGTGCTTAAAACTATATATTAATAGAATGGTATTGAAGCATTCAACATGTTTTGAAAACCTCAATGGTATAATTTTTTTCTTCAAGAAGTGAACAATGAGAAGATAGCTCCGTCACTAGGGCGAATTTGATTTTTAGAGATAGTCAATGTCAACCACAACACCCGACAAACAGGAAAAACTCAAAGCGCATTTCTTGGTGCTTAGGAGTCAGGTGGGTGATAATGAGGCGTTTGCTCAACTCTATTCTATGTTCCGGCAACGCACCTTCAGACTTTTGACAGGTCTCTTGAAAAGCGATCTTGCCAAAGACCTGAATCAGGAGGTCTGGCTAACAGTCTACAAGCGGATAGTCTTTTTGGAAGACCCGGGAAGGTTCAGAACATGGCTTTTTCAAATTACCAGGAACATCGCAATAGATTATTTCAGAAGCTCAAAGAGACAGGCTGAGCTTTATGAAATACTAAGCAATGACATACCTCAAAACACAACGGGCCAGGATGAATTTGAGATGCCTTCAGCCAATTGTCTCAATGAAGTTTTGGAGAACCTATCAAGCCGTTTAAGAGAGGTAGTAGTACTCAATTTTTTCGAAGGGATGGATTATGAAGAGATGGCTTTGATACTAGGAGTTTCTCTGGGTACAGTAAAGTCCAGACTCTTTAATGCAAAAATGAAAATCAAGGAATTAATAAACCTAAAAAATTGAATTATGGACAAGATGAAAGATGCAAACGATCAGGTTTGGAACATGATCAACAAGGAAAAACAAAAAGACAAGTTCTTAAAAGTGGTCAATTGGGTAGCCTGGGGTATGACCCTTTTAGTGCTGATCATATTCGGGGTGTATACCTGGATGGATTTTAGCAGGGCTCTAAGTCTCTACAACAGTAGGGTGGTATCTTATGACAGTGTGATTCAAACCACAGTGCCATTCCTGATTACACTCGGGTCGATAAGTCTGCTTTTGGCAATTCTTGCAACAGTAGGCAGGTTCTTAAGATTGAGGACAACCAGTTTACTGGAAATTCAACAGCGACTGGCTGGCCTGGAACAACTGGTTACTGGCAAGGATTAGGAAACCCGGCAGTCTTCAATGGCCTTTTCTAAAATACCGAGAATTTTATCGATGTTCATGCCAATCATGGTGGCCGGAAAACCAACCTCAAGGTTTTCGATGGTCAGGATTTGGGCTGCCTCATCGAAAGTATAGTCCAGTGAGATGCCGTTTTTGCTGAGGTAGCCTGAATTGCCAGACATTTCGAGTCCCTGGCTTTTTAGTTTTGCTGCCAGACAATTGAAAGTGGCTGAGCTGATTTGATCAAACTTCTTCGTCATCTTCCTCTTGTTCTACTTCGGCCAATGGTCTGAAATTACCTTCCGGCAATCTCTCTTCCTTGTAATGATGGAATACTTCCAGAATAGGCGATTCCTTCACTTCAGGTACCACAAAGGTTACCAGCATGTTATTCAGGCTTTCGTGGATCCTCTCCCAGGCCATTTTAACATCATGGGCGGTAACCAGCATAATATTGGTCACTTTTTTCTCCTTGCCACTATCGGCATCAGCCACCATATAAGATACTTTGGCCTGATAGAATTGGTCAGCATCTTTATATTCAAAAACATCGATGATTTTGCTCTTGGCAATACTGGTTACTGCAAATTCACCCATTACCCGCTGCCCCATTTCCTCGTAGATACGAGCTTCTGCCTCAGTAAACGATAAGGCATCGGCCAGATAGGCTTCAGTCACGTTTTTCAGGCGTCCGTGTTCGTCTTCTTTTTGATACTTTACTTTGCAGGTAAACCAGGTTTTCATTCGATGCTTTTTAATTGGACTGCGAAGTTAAGAGGGGAGAGATGAAAATGAAATGTTTTTGCAAGGTGTGAAGAGAGTTTCTTCATGAATCTGAAAATGGACGATGACCAGCTAATGTAATTTTTATGGAAATGATTCTCGTACACGTCTCTGCGAGTCTCTATTCTTTGCAGTGAATTGTCGGACACGTCACTGCGAGGCACGAAGCAGTCTCATTGTCTGGAGACCTGCCTGCCGCAGGCAAGTTGCTTCGGTCGTGCCTCCCTCGCAATGACGTGACCAAGATGCTTCTGCCAGCCTTTTGAGTAGAGCAGATTCGGGAGTTTACCAATATTGAACTTCAGTCAGGAAAAGGTCATCCCATTTAGGATTCAGCTCATTGATCAAATCGAGCTTTTGCTGTCTTGATCCACCTTTCAACCTCTTTTCTTCTTCGATAGCCGATTCGATGTGATCGAAGGAATTGAAGTAAACTAATTTGATGCACTTGTATTTTGCCGTAAATGACCTTGGAAAATGCTTTTCACGATGCTGAATAATTCTCGAGACTAAATCAGATGTAACACCAACATATAGTGTTGTGTGGTGTTTGTTGGTCATGATATAAACGTATCCTCCTTTTGGCATTGTGTAATTTAAATATACTAAGATGTCGATATTTATTTTGATACATTGTCGGACACGTCACTGCGAGGCACGAAGCAGTCTCATTGTCTGGAGACCTGCCTGCCGCCAAGTTGCTTCGGTCGTGCCTCCCTTGCAATGAGGTGACCGAAGCCTTGCTGCTTAATTCAGAGAGTATACTTAAGAGAGAAGTCTCTTCTTTAAAATTTTTTAATCCGTCATTTCTTCCGTATTTCGCTGCAATGAGTTCTGTTTTTCCCTACAAATCAGCCATAGTCATCACCTGTTTCCCCCAACAAAGCCCATGGCTGGCCAAAGAGGTTGAAGCCCTTGGTTTCGAGGTAAAGTCAACGGCAGTTTCGGAAGTGGAAACAGAAGGTTATATGGACGACTGCCTTCGCCTGAATATGCAGCTAAGAACTGCCAGCCGCGTGCTGTTTCAGATTCAGCGATTCAAGGCCAACAATGCAGATGAACTGTACAAGAGAATCAAGGCTATTCCCTGGGAAGACTATCTGGACAATAACGGCTATTTCTCCATTACTTCTTATGTCAAAAATGATACAATTCTGGACGATCGTTTTGCCAACGTTAGAGTAAAGGATGCCATTGCCGATCGGATGACAGAAAAAACGGGAAGTCGCCCAAACTCTGGCCCCGACCGCGACAAAACAGTCATCCATATCTATTGGAAAGAAGAAAAGGTCAGGGTTTATTTCGATACCTCGGGAGAAACCATTGCCAAGCATGGTTACAGAAAGTTGCCATTTAAAGCACCTATGATTGAGTCTTTGGCTGCATCTACTCTGTTGGCTACTGAGTGGGATAAGGCTTCTCCTTTTGTTAATCCGATGTGCGGTAGTGGTACACTGGCCATAGAGGCGGCATTGATGGCTATCAACAAAGCACCCGGCCTGTTGAGGGATAATTTCGGCTTTATGCACATTAAGGGTTATGATGCAGACTCCTGGGCAGATTATCAGCGATTGGCAAAGCTGCAAATCAAAGAGCCGGCAAAGGGGGTGAGGATTATAGCTTCAGATATGAGCAAAAGTGCACTTTTCTGTGCCAGGGAAAATGCCAAAACTGCTGGTGTTGAAGGCCTGATAGAATTTGAACTAGGTGACTTCCGCGAAACCACTGTGCCGGAAAGTGAAGGTGTAGTAATGCTGAATCCCGAATATGGAGAAAGACTGGGTGAAGAAGAGCAACTGAAGGAGGTTTATCAGGCCATTGGAGATTTCTTCAAAAACAAGTGTCAGGGATATACAGGCTTTATTTTTACCGGTAACCTGAATCTGGCCAAATTCATTGGATTAAGGACATCTGCCAGAATTCCCTTTTACAATGCGAGAATTGAGTGTAGATTACTGAAGTACGAAATGTACCAGGGATCTAAAAAAGCCAAAGCTTGAAAGTCTTAAACGCCTTCCTTAACAGTTTTCCTATCAAACTTTTGTTGGTGCACATCAAGCACAACCAGTTTCTTCTGCTTTATTGGATATTTCTTTTTTCAACCGTGGCAGGCGGATTCGGAAAGGCCTTGGGTATTCCTTACCTCTTTCTCGATCCCATTTACCTTGATTCAGTTGGTTTCTGGGGATTTTTTGTGGTAGGCATTACACTGGGAGGTTTTGCTATGGCCTTCAACATCACCTCCTATATTCTGGACGGATTCAGGTTTCCGTTTCTGGGTACCTTGCCAAGGCCATTTACCCACTTTTGTCTGAATAATGGTATCATTCCCTTGGGCTTTCTCACTTTTTATGTGATCAAAGTAATAGAGTTCGAGCGTGATTACGGACTTTATAGCAGCACCCATATTGTCATGTCCATTATTGGCTTGCTGGCCGGATTCATAGCCATGCAGGCCCTGCTTTTCACCTACTTCACCATGACCAACCGCGACATTCGGGTGGTAATGCAAAAAAGGGCCAGAAAGCAGATTAAAGCAGGGGTGAACCAAAAAAGAAATGCATTCAAAAGGCTGCAAAGACTCAGGCGGTCAACTGTGCCCTGTTCCAACTATGTTTCGTTGAATCTCAAGGTTTATTCCACCAAGAGATATGAAAAATATTACGACCGGGTAGCGATACTCGGCATTTTCAGACAAAATCAACGAAACGCCATTATAGCCGAATCTTTCCTGCTGGTTACCATCTTTTTGTTGGGCCTCTTCCAGCAATCACCGCTCTTTCAGATACCTGCGGCCGCTTCCAGTATTATACTTTTAACGGTGATTATCCTGGCCACAGGAGCTTTGAGCTTTTGGCTGAGGTCATGGGTGGTTTCTGCCGCAATTTTTCTACTGCTTTTCGCCAATATCATCTCATCCAAATTGAATATTGGCTACGAATACCCCGCTTATGGTCTGGATTATTCACAGGAGAAAACACCCTATAATCTCAACAGTATTCATGCTATTTCTAAACAATCCGATGTAGATGTTTCTAAAGGCTACTGGCAGCAAATGCTTGAAAACTGGAAATCCAAAACTGGAGAGGAAAAACCCGAAATGTTTTTGGTAGCTGTAAGCGGAGGAGGCCAGCGATCTGCCCTATGGACAACCAATGTACTTCAACACATAGACTCTGTAAAAGAAGGTAGATTGATGGATAACACCTTCCTCATTACCGGGGCATCGGGTGGACTTATAGGAGCAGCGTTTTACCGTGAACTGTTCTGGAAATCAGATAACCCAAGAAAGAGCATTCATAGAAATGAAATCGGTAATGAAATACTTAATTCGCTTATTTTTAAGCTGTTAATAAATGATATTCTTTTCAAAGTAAAGAACTTTGAATATGCCGGACAGACTTACAAAGTAGAACGAGGCTATACTTTCGAGCAGAATCTGGCCAAGAATCTGAATGGAGCGTTGGACAGGCCACTTTCAGCCTACAGAGAGGCAGAATTCAACTCAGAAATTCCCGCTTTGCTCGTGAGTCCATTGATCACCAACGATGGTCGAAAGCTCTATATCTCTCCGCATCCCGTCAGTTTTCTCAACTATGGAGCCGAAGAAAGTACTGTGATTCAAGGAGTTGATTTCAGGTTTCTGCTCAGGAATCATCAACCGGATAGCCTGAGATTTCTGACCGCACTGAGGATGAGTGCCACCTTCCCTTACGTGGTGCCCACCATTACTTTACCTACTGAGCCACCTGTTCAGATTGCTGATGCAGGCATCTCTGACAATTACGGTATTGTGGATGCGCTCATCTTCCTCAATGTTTTTCAGGATTGGATCAAGGAAAATACGAGCAAGGTCACACTCATCACCATTAGGGATTCGGCCAAAGAAGAGGAGCTCTCTGCACCAGAACCACAGAATATCATGGAGCGCTTTTTCTCCCCAATTCAGTCGGTTTACAAAAGTTGGGATAAAGTGCAAACCATCAAAAATGACCAGTGGTACGAACTAACCAAGGAAATTTTCAAAGACCATCTGGATAGGGTCGAGTTCGAATATACCTATGGTGAAGATGCCAGGGCTTCACTCAGCTGGAGGCTTACAGAGTTCGAGAAGCAGAATATTGTCGAATCCATCCACTTCCTCGATAACCAACGCGCTCTTGAGCGGTTGAAGTAGAGAAGGGCCTCAAAAGCCTGTGTTTTGCGTTATTCCTGGCTTGATTGGGAATCCCCAAGGGTTTTTGCAGTTTATTCGGGAGATTCCCGATTGGGGCCGGGAATGACGATAGCTTTTGAGGAATTTTTGAGACAAAACCGTTGGCTATAGGATTTATCAGCGACATGCCTAACAACTGTTAGGAAAAAGTTGTTTTATAGCTAAATTTGCCAACTCAGATTAGTAATACCTATGCAAGAAGTATCTCCTTATCAACCGAAAAACAAAGTCAGAATAGTCACTGCCGCGTCACTTTTCGATGGTCACGATGCAGCCATCAACATCATGCGCAGAATCATTCAGGCTACCGGCTGCGAAGTAATCCACCTTGGGCACGACAGAAGTGTGGAAGAGGTAGTGAATACCGCTATCCAGGAAGATGCACAGGCCATTGCCATGACTTCGTACCAGGGCGGCCATAATGAGTACTTCAAATACATGTATGATCTCCTAAAAGAAAAAGGAGCAGGTCATATCAAGATCTTTGGTGGGGGTGGGGGAGTAATTCTTCCCGAGGAGATCAAAGAGCTCATGGAATATGGAATCACCAGAATTTATTCACCGGACGATGGCCGTTCTATGGGTTTGCAGGGTATGATCAACGATATGGTAGAGAAATGCGATTTTCCTACCGGCCAGAACCTCAACGGAGAAGTCAATCACCTGAAGGAAAAGGATGTAAAATCAATTGCCAGGCTTATTTCTGCTGCTGAGAATTACCCAGAAGACTCTCAGGGTGAACTGGACAAAGTTCATGAGATTGCCGCAAAAGTGAAAACCCCGGTACTGGGAATTACTGGAACCGGAGGGGCAGGAAAATCATCATTGGTTGACGAATTGGTAAGAAGATTCCTCATCGATTTTGAGGACAAAAAAATAGGGATCATCTCTGTCGATCCTTCGAAAAGAAAAACAGGAGGGGCCTTGTTGGGTGATAGAATCCGAATGAATTCCATCAACAATCCGAGAGTATATATGCGCTCTCTGGCCACCCGTCAGTCGAACCTGGCCCTTTCCAAACATGTGAGAGAAGCAGTTCAGGTGCTGAAAGCTGCTCAATACGATTTGATTATCCTGGAAACATCGGGAATAGGCCAGTCCGATACTGAAATTCTGGATCATTCCGATGTCTCTTTATATGTAATGACTCCGGAATACGGAGCAGCCACCCAGTTGGAGAAAATCGATATGCTCGATTTTGCCGACATCATTGCGCTGAACAAGTTCGATAAAAGAGGAGCTCTGGACGCGCTTCGCGATGTGAAAAAACAGTATCAGAGAAACCATGGACTGTGGAATGCCAAAGTGGATGATATGCCAGTATTCGGCACCATTGCTTCACAGTTCAACGATCCGGGAATGAACTCGCTCTACAAGTCTATCATGGATAAAATTGTGGAGAAAACAGAAGCCAACCTGAACTCCACTTTCGAGATTACCAATGAAATGTCGGAGAAGATATTTGTCATTCCTCCGAAAAGGACCCGTTACCTCTCTGAGATTGCTGAAAACAACAGGGCGTATGACGATTGGGCGAATAAGCAATCAGAAATTGCAGATAAACTTTATGGTCTTCAGTCATCTATAGAGACCTTGAGAAACTCCACGATTGCCGACCGAGATCGATTGATCAAAGGCCTGCAAGAGTCTTTCGAACAAATTAAACTCGATTTCGATCCGCACAACTGGCAACTCATTGAACAATGGGAGGCTAAAAAGAAGACTTATACTGATCCGATCTATAGCTTCAAAGTGCGTGATAAGGAGATCAAAATCAAAACGCATACGGAATCGCTTTCCCATTCTCAAATCCCAAAAGTGGCTCTGCCTAAATTCAAAAGCTGGGGAGATATTCTGAGATGGTCTTTGCAGGAAAACGTGCCTGGAGAATTCCCATATACTGCCGGAATTTATCCATTCAAAAGGGAAGGTGAAGATCCAACCCGTATGTTTGCAGGAGAGGGTGGTCCGGAGAGAACGAACAGACGTTTCCACTACGTGAGTTTGGGAATGCCTGCTGCCCGTCTTTCAACCGCATTCGACTCTGTTACCCTTTATGGAAATGATCCGGATTACAGGCCAGATATCTATGGTAAGATTGGTAACTCAGGGGTTAGCATTTGCTGCCTTGATGATGCCAAAAAACTCTATTCCGGTTTCGACTTATGCGATCCGACTACCTCCGTATCCATGACCATCAATGGTCCCGCACCCATGTTGCTTGGCTTCTTTATGAATGCTGCCATAGATCAGCAGTGCGAGAAGTACATTAAGGAAAATGGTCTCGAAAAGGAGGTTGAATCCAAAATTGCGAAGATTTATAAAGACAAAGGCGTAGAGAGGCCTAAGTATCAGGGAGATTTACCGGAGGGAAATAACGGTCTCGGACTAATGTTGCTTGGAGTCACTGGTGATCAGGTGCTTCCGGCCGATGTATATAAGGAAATTAAATCCCGAACGCTTTCGGTAGTGCGCGGAACTGTTCAGGCCGATATTCTAAAGGAAGATCAGGCGCAAAACACCTGTATTTTCTCTACTGAGTTTGCCTTGAGGCTTATGGGCGATGTGCAGGAGTATTTCATCCAGAAAGCAGTAAGAAATTTCTATTCCGTCTCAATCTCAGGTTATCATATTGCCGAGGCCGGAGCTAATCCGATTACCCAATTGGCTTTTACCTTGGCCAATGGATTTACCTATGTAGAGTATTACCTGAGCAGGGGAATGGATATCGATGCCTTTGGGCCGAACCTTTCCTTCTTCTTTTCCAATGGTATCGATCCGGAGTATGCCGTAATAGGTCGTGTGGCAAGAAGAATCTGGGCCAAGGCCTTGAAGAATAAATATGGCGCCAATCCAAGAGCGCAAATGCTGAAGTACCATATTCAAACTTCAGGAAGATCACTTCACGCCCAGGAGATAGATTTTAACGATATCCGAACCACTTTGCAGGCTTTGTATGCGATTTACGACAACTGTAACTCTCTCCATACCAATGCCTATGACGAAGCCATCACCACCCCTACAGAGGAATCTGTAAGAAGGGCAATGGCCATCCAATTGATCATCAATAAGGAGCTCGGACTGGCCAAAAATGAAAACCCAATGCAAGGCTCATTCATTATTGAAGAGCTGACTGATTTGGTAGAAGAAGCTGTACTCACTGAGTTCGACAGAATTACTGAAAGAGGCGGAGTACTGGGAGCCATGGAAACCATGTATCAGCGAAGCAAGATTCAGGAAGAGTCGCTTTATTATGAGACCCTGAAACATACCGGTGAATTCCCGATTATTGGAGTGAATACCTTCCTCAGCTCGAAAGGTTCGCCAACCATTTTGCCGAAAGAGGTGATTAGGGCTACCGAAACTGAAAAGGAATACCAAATCAATATGTTGGGTAATCTCCAAAAGGGTAATGAGGCCAAGGCTTCAGAAATGCTCAAGCGAGTGCAAAGTGCAGCCATTCAAAACGAAAACATGTTCGAAGAACTGATGGAAGCCTGTAAGTACTGCTCATTGGGTCAGATTACCAATGCCTTATTTGAGGTGGGGGGGCAGTATAGACGCAACATGTAGTTGCTTTGGTTATCAGTCAATCAGTCAATCAGAAACCAGGAATTCGCTGATGGCACAACCACTGGTCAGACCAGTAAGCTAAGGTCTCCAAACCAACCGGATTTTGTCATTGCGAAGGAGTCCCGAAGACTCGGGACGACTGAAGCAATCTGTCTGTTTTTTGCATTTATCTCCCTAACAGAGAGATTGCTTCGTTGCAAAATTTCACTGTGTTCATTTTGCGCCTAGCAATGACGGTACTCATGCTGTTTCCTACTTCGTTAACCCCATCACCATTCCTTCTGCTATTTTACCAAGCTTTGAAATATACTTTCCAAACCACTTTTTCAGTTTCATGGTTGTTTTACCGGATTGTTGGAGAATCTGAAATTTCTGGCAGATGCTGGTTCCGGTAGCCCAGGCTTACAGTCCGAGTTAGGTACCAGTCTGGCAGGTTGTACCTGCAACTCCAAAACTCCCGCCCAGACGTCCAGGTCATAATCTGCTGCCTCGTCTGCCGCTTCCACTTCTCTCACCTTAGCGGAGGCATCTTCAATATCAATGGCCATCACCAATGTGCCATCAAGCTCTTTTTGGTTAGGTATTCTGGCTTCTGCCCATCGCCCGGGAATGATGTTTTCAGTGATGATTTCCAATGCTTCCATCTTTTCTGCATCATCTTCAATCAATCTGGCTTTACCGAAAACATTCACAGAACGGTAATTGACAGAATGATGAAAGACCGATCTGGCCAGAACAATGCCATCCAGATGGGTGACATTGAGGCTTACTTTTTCATAGTCCAGAAGAGAAAGCATCATGCGGTTTTTGAGTGAACCATGAATGAGTATGGTATCTCCTTTTCTGCCATAAGCTGTTGGGATGACGATAGATGTTCCTTCGAAAACATAAGGAATCTGACAGATAAAATGAGAGTCTAAAATGTTGTAAATGAGTTCTTTGTCGTATTGGGCTCTTTTCGATCCTCTAACCACTTTGTTAACAGGTTTTTTACTGAATTCTGACATGACCTGATTTTTATTGAATCAAATGTCTACTTTTAACGGACTACTTAAGTCATCCGGTTTTTAATAAATAAATAGTCCGGTTATGGTGGCGCTTCAAAACTTAATCAGCATTAACAGGCAGACGGAATTACCGGTCTATCTGCAGATCAGCAATGGGTTAGTTCAACAGATCAAGGCAGGTGTACTGGCCAGCGGAAGCAGGCTGCCCGGAACTAGGGCTCTTGCCGACATCTTTCAGGTACATCGTAAAACGGCAGTGGCTGCCTATGATGAATTGCTCAGCCAGGGCTGGATTGAAGTCAGGCCATCTCAGGGAACCTATGTGAGCGAGAGCTTGCCAACCATTGCACCAAGGAGTATAGGAGAAGTGTCAAATGGTGTCAAGGGACAAAATGCCGGATTCAGTTTCTACCAAAAGCTGAATTTGCACCGCATTTTGCCACTTATTCCCTATGGGCTAACCCTGGATGAAGGCATTCCGGACGTCCGAATCACTCCTGTAGACGAGATTATCAAACACTATAAAAGCATTGTGGCAAGATCTTACAACAGGCGCCATTTGAGTTATGGTTCAGTTTACGGGGATGATCTGCTTCGGGAAACCCTGGCAGAATTTCTTCAGGAAACCAGAGGCATGAAGGTTCAGAAAGAGAATGTTATGATCATTCGTGGCAGCCAGATGGGGATGTTCCTTTCTTCCCAACTCCTCTTTAAAAATGGAGAACTGGCGGTAGTGGGAGAGACTAATTACATAGCTGCTAACCTCACCATGCAGGAGGCTGGAGCAAGTATTAAGACAATTCCTGTGGATGAAAGGGGAATCGACACGCAGCACCTGACTGAACTCTGTGAAAAGGAAAAGGTGAGAGCAGTTTTTGTTACCTCACATCACCATCATCCGACTACGGTAACGCTTAGTGCAGAAAGAAGAATCGAATTGCTGCAGTTGGCTGAAAAGTACGGCTTCGCCATTCTGGAAGATGATTACGACTATGATTTCCACTATAGAAATGCACCTTTGCTTCCGTTAGCCAGTGCAGATCGATCGGGTCAGGTGATCTATATGGGAGCTATCTGCAAAATTGTGGCGCCAGCCTATCGGGTCGGCTATCTGGTCGCCCCCAAGAATTTTATCGAAGAAGTTGGACACTTCAGAAGAATTATTGATAGGCAGGGCGATGCGATTCTGGAAAGATCAATTGCCCTGATGATCCGACAAGGTGATTATCAAAGGCATACCAAGAAAGCTTTGAAGATCTACAGGGAAAGAAGAGATCATTTCTGCCGGTTGCTGGAAACTCAATTGGGTGATTTTGTTCGGTTCAAAGTGCCTGAAGGAGGGCTTGCGGTATGGGTTGAATTGAGGGAAGAGCTCAACTGGTTAGATATTGCCAGGGCTTGCAAGGAGAGAGGGCTTATGATTCCAAATTATGATACCTACAACTATAACAATACAGCCAAAAATGGCATCAGGATGGGGTTTGCCTCGATCAATTTCGAAGAGCAAATTCGGATTGTTTCTATACTGAAGGAGGTGATGACTAACTGCATTTGACCTTTTTAAGGATGCCATCCCTCAAAGGGATGGCATCCTTACCACTTTTTCCATCCCGAGCAAAGCCGAGGGATCTGCCAAGCGGTAAGTTGGGTAGAGCCTTCGACAAGCTCAGAATGAAAAAACTGTTATCTGATCCCTGTTTTCTTATTCGCTGATTACTAATCACTCAAACCGAAACAGTGAAATATTTTTTATAGATTCTGTCCCGAAAGGTCAAAACGTTCGTCAAACCCACGAATCGCGATTTTTTTTAACGAATTATCAACTCATAATTTTTAAGCAATGCAAAAGTATTTATACCTGTTTAGAGGTGGTGATGCCAGAATGGCCACCATGTCGCCAGCTGAAGTTGAAGCTCATATGGATGAGTGGAGGGTCTGGATGCAAGGCCTGGCCGAAAAGGGCCAGCTCATCGATGGTCTTCCGCTTAAAGCTGAAGGCAAGCAAGTTTCCAAAGGCGGGTCGGTGGTCACCGATGGTCCATTTGCCGAAGGCGCAGAAATCGTTGGAGGTTATTTAATGGTTAATGCTACTTCTTTGGAAGAAGCCACTGAATTGTCCAAAGGTTGCCCGATTCTCGATGCTGAAGATGGT
>Ga0114899_1001433_pt1 | contig 14008 bp, 13 predicted proteins | sample MalvireepMed_215_FD_83497 | JGI IMG/M metagenome (GOLD analysis project Ga0114899, IMG submission 83497) | Marine viral communities from the Global Malaspina Expedition - Malaspina viral metaG DeepMed_215 | ecosystem: Environmental > Aquatic > Marine > Oceanic | place: Mediterranean Sea... | reverse complement strand
GCAAGGTCATTGAGCCAGATTCAATACCGGTTCGACTCATAAAATCGCCATGTACGTAATACAAAATCTCTTCACTATCGATATTAGTATGATAATAAGGTGCCGGAATGGATTCAGGATGGAAGTCATATAAACGCGGAACGAAGTTACATACGACAAAATTATTAGCTGTGAAAACTAAGTGATCACTTGGTGGTAAATGGATCTTGCCTACCTTCGGAGCGTAATCATCTATATTAAAAGCCCAAGGGTAAAGTGCACCATCCCAACCGACTAAATCATAAGGATGCCATTCAAGAACACTCTTTTGATACTGATCGCCATATTTAATAACTAGATCGAACTCGCCTTTCTCGACTACCGCTTGTTGCAACTCAGGTGTACGAATATCTCTTTCACAATAAGGTGCATTTTCCAACAATTGGCCTGTTGGCGTGCGGAAGTGTTTGGGTATAGTCACCATAGTCGGTGACTCGATTACAAATAAACGAACTTCATCATAGCTATCAAATTTGAGTTGATAAGTAGTGCCTTTAGGGATAATCAAGTAATCCCATTTTTTAATTTCGAGGTTTCCATACTCTGAAGTGAGGGTACCTGTACCTTCGTGAATAAAAACGATTTCATCGGCGTAAGCGTTACGATAGAAATCGTCTGTGTCTTCGGTGACTTTGGCGGTGTACATCGCAACGTCATTATTAAATACATGAGAACGCCTGGCACTATAGAAATTACCGCTACTATTTCCACGCTGAGTATGAATTTTATAATTCTGTAATAGCGTATCTTTCCACTCTTCACCATGACTCAGCTTATACGGCTCGACTCTAAGCATTTTTGTCGGCATATTGTGGTGATACTTGTTTGAATAAATATTTGAAAATCCATGTGTCGAGAACAACTCTTCTCGGTATAGCTCACCATTGTCCTTTTTGAAGGTAATATGTCTTTTGCTTGGGATCTCTCCCCGCTGGATGTAAAAAGGCATCAATAAGCTCTCATTATGAATTAAGCCGATAAGGATACCGATTAACTCAAACAAAAAAAAGGATAAAGATTTTCACATAACCATCTAAAATACTTATCAAGTTTATTTAACTAATTATTAAGTGTTTTTTTTTGATAAATTAGTCTAAGTTTATGATTACTATCAATATATGGCAGATTAGATATGGCTAACATACTCGGATTAGGCGGTGTTTTCTTTAAATCAGACGACCCGGAAGCTCTAGCAAAATGGTATCAACAATGGCTGGGCATGGATTTGGCATTTCCTTATGGACTCAGTTTCAAAAAAGACACTCTGCCCAAAAACGGACATCAGGTCTGGAGCCCATTTAAATCCCAGACAGAGTACTTTCAGCCGAGTAACAAAGCCTTTATGTTTAATTTGATCGTTGATGATCTAGATGAAATGCTGACTCAGTTAAAGCCAAGTGGTTGCCAGATCATGGCTGAAACCGAGCGCGGCGAATACGGTGATTTTGGTTGGTTTATTGACCCTGACGGTAACAAAGTTGAACTGTGGCAACCGCCACAACAAGCTCCATCTGAATAGGATGATAAGATTTACTAGCTTTAGAAGTTATCATCCATATCAAAAATACTTCTAAGCTGATCCAACTGATAATTTTTGCTCGCTTCAAATAATTTATTCATTAGTTCTCGAGGCTCACTGCCTGCATTTACTTGTTCGATTGCAAATTCTCTAATTTTACTCAACTGCCCTTGGCTTAACCAATCGATTAGTTTTTCTTGTGTGGACTCTTCTAAACTTAAAAAATTCTGATAATAGTATGAATCATCTTTTTCTTTCCCAACTAACTCATTGACTTGATAAACTGTTTTGATTTTTAAGTATTGATTTAATAGACGATAGATCGCTTGTTTTTCCACAGGCTTAAACAAGTAATCATTGAAACATTCTGACAACTCAGTACTACCTGTTTCATCAAATATATTCGCTGTAAATGCCACTATAGGCAATTGAGGATAAGTTGATCTTATTTTTGTGGCCGCTTCAACACCATCTATTTCTGGCATTTGAATATCTAAAAAAATAAAATCAGGTAACCGTGTTTCTATTACAGCATAAGCCTCTTTTGCCGAATTTGCCTCAACAACATTAAAATCTACGCCTCTTAATATTGCGCTCAATACGATTAAGTTATCTTTATTATCATCTACGATTAAAATAGAGTACTTTTCACAACCATCTAATCCTTCAATCGTTTTCATTTCATTATCTTTATTGATGCTTTGAACTTTATCTAATTCAAGGGTAAAGAAAAACTGAGAACCTTTATCAACCTCGCTTTTCAATTCTAACTTTCCCCCCATGTGCTCTATAATACTTTTGCTAATTGACAATCCTAACCCGGTACTTGCATCTTGGGTTACGGTATGGGCTGACTGTTGATAATCTTCAAATATCGAATTTTGATCGGATTCCGGGATCCCTTGACCACTGTCACTCACGATAAAGCAGTATTTATTATTATCTAGTTGCTTTACAGTGAGACTAACAAATCCCTTATCGGTGAACTTTATCGCATTAGCCAATAGATTTATCAAAATTTGTTTTAGTTTTCCTACGTCCACTAGAACAGGTGTTGAGATCTCTTTTGAAATATTAACTTCGAAATTAAGCGCCTTACTTTTGCACCTTGGAAATACGATGGTTTTTATTTCATAGATCATTTTTTCAATCGATGCTGGGATTAATTTAATTTCTATTATGCCTGATTCAATTTTATTGAAATCCAAAATATTATTAATCAATTCAAGTAAATGCCTACTGCAGCGCAAAATATGAGATATGTATCTCTCAACATCTTGAGTTAATTCTTTTTCAGCGACGATTTGAGAATAACCCATTATGCCATTTAGCGGCGTTCTTAGTTCGTGAGTGATGTGAGACAAAAAACGTGTTTTTGCATTATTAGCAGCTTGCGCTTCTGTTTTTGCTTGCTGCATATTTTTTTCACTTTCAATTCGACTCCTTATTTCTTTGCGCATTAATTCATTAGCATTCTTTAGCCCAACTGTCCTATTCTCTATTTTTTGTTCGAGACTATCTTTATATGAGCTAAGCTGAGAATAAACACGTGTATAAGTCATCGCCAATTTTTTAATTTCATTATCGGGTAAGTCATGTTCTATATCGACATTCATATTCTCATCGTGACTTAAACGATCAACCGCTTGATAAAGTGTTGAAATAGGCTTGACCACAAATTGATTAATAAAATAATAAAACAGAATAAGTAATATAACCGCCATCACAAATAATTGAATTAATAAACTGAACAATTCATTTCTTTTATTAACTTGATAAAAATTTTCCGAGAAGTAAAGTGAAACTAAACCGATAATCTCACCTTCACGCTTTAATTCTAGATTAACTTCTACCAAATTTTTAAGTTGTGATGGTTTGTTATTGACGGAGTGAAAAATATTTTTTTCATTTCGAATAAAATAATTTTTAGCGTCAATGTCGATACCTGGGGTCGAGATCACATTGAGACTTTTGATATTATTTTGGGCAGCAATTAACTCATTAATTAGCGCAGTATCAAAATCCCATACAGGCTCGACTAAAACTAATGAAAAGTAATTGGATGCAAGGTTTTTGTCTTCTTCAAAATCATCAACTGCTTGCTGACTCAGTTGTTGATATTGATAACTACCTAGAGCAATTAGTAAAATAATGATTAAACCAAAAAGTCGGCTAAAAACACTGAACCTCAGCGAGTGTTTCGGAGCAAAAAGTTGTTTTATCATCTGCTGATTTTTTCTTAAACTTAGTCAGTTTCAACTAAGCGTGTTACAGGATCGACTTTTTCGGCATTAGAATCATAAATATTGGAAAATTTGTAGCTGAATCGTTCAAATATAACTAACAGCTCAGGGTCAAAATGTTCTGGGCGAGTTCGTCCATCACCTTTAATAATTATCTCTACAGCTTTTTCATGGGTAAAAGGATCTTTATAAGGACGTTTCGACCTTAGTGCATCGTAACAATCAACCAGACTAGTTATTCTGGCAGACATAGGAATATCCTCTCCGGCCAATCCATTGGGATAGCCACTGCCATTCCATTTTTCATGATGACATAATGCAATTTCAGCAGCAGTCGCAATATGTGGGCTTTTAGAAATATGGTGGCGCAATAAAATTTCATTACCATAAATAGTATGGCGTTCCATCTTGGACATTTCTTGCTCGTCCAGACGGCCTTTTTTTAACAGTATATTGTCAGGTATCGCAATTTTTCCAATATCATGCAACGGCGCAGCGAGTCTAATATAATTACATTGTTGCGGATTCCAGCCCACCAATTGTGCTAGTAGAGCGCTATACTCTCCTATACGATAAGTATGTTTACCGGTATCAACGTCACGATACTCACCTGCGACTGATAATAGAGATAAACTTTCCGAATAAGATTGTTCGAGCTCTTTGTGAGTGATGGATAATATTTGAGATTTGGCGATAACTTCTTGCTCAAGGTGATGTCTGAGATTGTGCAATTCAATATGATTTTTGACTCTATGAGTCAACTCTTCTCGATTAAAGGGTTTTTGAATGTAATCCATTCCACCCGCTTTAAAACCATGATTGATATTTTCTTGAGAGTTTTGTGCCGATAAGAATAAAATCGGAATATTGGCAGTGAGTTTATGATTTTTAAATTCCCGACAAGTCTGATAGCCATCCCAGCCGCCGGGCATATTCACGTCCAATAAAATCAATGTGGGCGGTGTGGCCTTGGCTAATTCAAAGCCACCTTCACCGCTAGAGGCAGCCATCACATCGTAACCACAACTTTCTAATATATCGCCGAGAACCGCCAAATTAGTCGGCTCATCATCTATCATTAATATTAAACCTGTTTCTAACATTTAATTATCAACTTTATTGTATGTACGATAAGTTAAGCAACAATTGGTAGGTTAATTAAAAACTTTTTCCTATCGTAAAATAAACACCTTCTTCTGCAGTTTCCCAGTCATCAATATTGGTATCACTATAATTTAACTCTATGTCAAACTCATCAAAGGACTTCGATAAACCTATCTGATAAGCACCATAATTATCCTTTCCTCCCCACATATCCCATTTTGTTTTCCAATGATGATAAGAAATATTTAGACTGTATTCATCTACCAATGAAATACTATGGGCAACTTTTAAACGGATTGAGCTGCCACCAAATGCCTCATCATCATCCGCCAACCAGGCAGATAAAGTGGTGCTTTCCTGAAAGGTTAAACTGCCATAAATTTCTTGATAGTCATATCCATCAAAACCATCATTATCATCATTCAAATAGACGTAATCAACAAACCCAATATCAAATGCAAGGTTCGAATTCACTTCAGCTGAATAACCAAAATACAAATCAAGCTCTAACCCTTCTGCGTCTCCGCCAAAATCAACATTTGAAGCCCAAGCGCCAGCATAAAACCCAATATCATTGCTATAATCGATACTGCCCTGTAGTGCAGGGTCTTCCATCGTTTGAGTTACACCTTCAAAAACATAATCTGAAACAAATGTAACCGTATAAGATACTTCTGCGTTGGCGTTATAGGCGCTGGCTAAAAATAGCGAGGTTATTATAATTTTGAAACCTCTTTTCATCTTAGTTTCCTTTTATTAACTAATTGTTATAGTTTAAGTTTTCTTCCGAAAAACAATGATTTCAAGTAAGTTAATCAACAGCGGTATCCCACTAATTACAATAGAGATCACCATAAATATAATAATTAATTGTAGACCAGAAGCTTTATATTTTCCAAATATCAACAGACCCTAGCCTTATAAGATGGTAGCATTAGCGCTGTTTATAACCTGTAAAGATAAGTGAATTAGATGTCCGAAAAATCATCGGGAAAAAATAGCCTATTTGGCTGGTTTGGCAAAAAAAAGCAAACTCATGAAGAGACTAACGAAACGAGCTCGAAAGTTAACGAGACGCCTGTAAATAACACTCCAACAAACCCTTCTTTACCTGAGTCAGATAATTCGACTGCCTCTGAGCAAAATGAAACACCCGTTGAAGTCACTCAAACAGAAATAGATTCTTCTCTGTCAAAAGATCAGCTGGTCGAACAACCAACTGAAACTGAACAATCTAAAACAAGCTTTTTTCAACGTCTTAAAAATGGCCTATCTAAAACTCGCACTCAATTTTCAGATGGACTAGCCAACTTAGTTTTAGGTCAAAAAGAAATAGATGAAGATATTCTCGAAGAAGTTGAAACTTTATTATTATTAGCTGACGTTGGGGTTGATACCACAACAAAAATTATTGACGATTTGACTGAAAAGGCAGCCCGAAAAGAACTCAAGGATACTCAAGCCTTAACCTCCCGACTGAAAGAATTATTACTCGAAATAGTACAACCTGTTCAACAAACATTAGATATACCGAAACAAGATACACCATTTGTTATATTAATGGTCGGGGTCAATGGCGTTGGCAAAACCACTACCATAGGAAAACTAGCCCACCAATTTATGGCTGAAGGTAGGTCTGTAATGCTAGCCGCAGGAGATACTTTTCGCGCAGCAGCAGTGGAACAATTAAAAACTTGGGGTGAACGTAACCAGGTTCCTGTAGTAGCTCAGCACACAGGAGCGGATAGTGCCTCGGTCATTTTTGACGCAGTTGAAGCTGCTAAAGCAAGAAATGTTGATATCGTTATTGCTGATACCGCTGGCCGTTTACATAATAAAAGTAACTTAATGGAAGAGTTAAAAAAAATCAAACGTGTGATGGGGAGAATAGATAGTAACGCGCCTCAGGAAGTAATGTTAGTGGTTGATGCTGGTACAGGTCAAAACGCACTGGTTCAAGCAGTAGAGTTTGATAAAATAGTGGCGTTAAATAGTGTGACAATTACCAAACTCGACGGCACCGCAAAAGGCGGGGTAGTTTTTGCATTAGCCGATAAAATGAAATTGCCTATTCGATATATTGGCGTCGGTGAGAGTAAACAAGACCTTCGCAGCTTTGACGCCAAGGATTATATTGACGCATTATTTGAGCAATAATCTAAACAAACGATAATAATAAAAACAGGTTAACCGATGATTGAATTTGCAGAAGTTTCCAAGCGTTATCCTAATGGTCAAGAAGCACTAAAAAAAGTCAATTTCGAGATTAAAAAAGGAGAAATGGCTTTTTTAACTGGTCATTCTGGCGCTGGTAAAAGTACACTACTTAAACTCATTTGCTTAATGGAGCGCGCTACTTCCGGCCAAGTGGTTATCAACGGTAAAAACCTTAATCGTACCAGCCGTAGAAAAATTCCTAGCGTGCGCCGTGATATCGGCATGATATTTCAAGATCACCGTTTATTATTCGACCGTAGCGTATTTGATAATGTAGCACTTCCTTTGATGATCGCCGGTTACCCTCATCGTGAAATTGGCCGTCGAGTCAGAGCAGCACTTGATAAAGTAGGCCTGCTATCCAAAGAAAAGAACTCTCCAATAATGTTATCTGGTGGTGAACAACAACGCGTGGGTATTGCCCGAGCAGTTGTTAATAAGCCACCATTATTACTCGCCGATGAGCCAACCGGTAATCTAGATCCAGAATTATCTGCAGAGATAATGCACTTGTTTGAACAGTTTAATCAGGTTGGGGTGAGTTTATTGATCGCTTCACATGACTTGAGTTTAATCGCACGAATGCACTATCGCACCCTAGTGATGAAAGAAGGTCGGCTAGTACAAGATCAAGTCGACTCAATGCAACAGGAATTAGGCACAGACTCAGGCTCAACTATTGGAGGCGAGTCATGAGTAACGAACAACTCGCCGGCGCAAGTCTATCCCAAGGAGCGACCCTCGGCGCTCGCTTTAAAATGTTAGGTAGGTTGCACAAAATTGAAGCTCGACGGGGTGTTGTTGAGATATTAGCTAACCCTATCTCTAATTTCATGACCGTTTTGGTAATAGCGATTGCACTAGCTTTACCCGCAGGGCTGCAAATTTTATTAGAAAATGGTAAATCACTTTCTAGCAGTTGGGATGGAGCTAGTCGAATTTCCTTATACCTTAAAACTGACCTAAAGCAGACACGCTTAAACGAGCTGGCTGAGATAATAAAACAACAAGACGGCGTCGCCAAAATTGATGTTATAAACCAGCAGCAAGCACTCGACGACTTTAAACAAGATTCAGGTTTTGCTGACGCAATAGCACAATTAGACTCTAACCCACTCCCACCAGTGTTAGTCGTACAGCCATTACCAAGCCATACCACACCTGAAGCTTCTGAAATGATGTTGGCTCAATTTAACACCATAAAAGAAGTCGAGTTGGCCCAGTTAGACCTTGATTGGGTACGAAAATTATATGCATTATTACAACTCGCAGAAAAAGCTGCTTCTGCATTAGGGGCTGCTCTCGCATTGGCAGTTTTATTAATTGTGGGGAATACCATCCGCTTATCAGTACAAAATCGACGGGATGAAATTGAAGTGATCAAACTGATCGGTGCGACTGATGCATTTATCCGAAGGCCATTTTTATACACCGGGTTCTGGTACGGCTTTTTTGCCGGATTGACTTGTTGGATGATCTTAAACGCTTCGCTGATCTGGCTCAAAGATCCTGTTGCCAACCTGGCAGGACTCTATCAAAGTCAATTCCAAATCCAAGGACTAAATTTGCAACAAAGTTTACAGTTGCTCGGGATTAGTTGCGGCTTAGGATTATTGGGATCTTGGCTCAGTGTGGGTCGACATATCCGTCAGATAGAGCCTAAATAGTAAAAAAGATAGGGTTAGTCCGTAGGTGCAGCCGATTCAAGCCAGTTGCTGAGCATTTGTTTCATATTATCCAACTGAAGTGGCTTATGTAGAACATCATTCATGCCAACCTCCAGACACTCATCATTGACTCCGCAAACCACGTTGGCGGTTAACGCAATAATAGGAATATCTTTGTTGGGCCCCTGGTTAGAGCGTATTTCTTTGGTCGCTTCAAAGCCATCCATAATCGGCATCTGGCAATCCATAAATATAAGCTGATAAGCATTGGATGTTGCTAATGTTAAGCCTTCGCGGCCATTTTCAGCGACTTCAACTTCATAGCCCAGCTTCTTTAAGAATAAACTGGCGACTCTCTGATTGGCATAATCATCTTCTACTATTAAAATCTTTAACGACATTCAAAAGACCTATTATTGATAAGTAAAAAGAATTGCTTTAAAACGAAATTTATCGCTTAAAGAGATTTAGATAGTAGAATACCACAAAAAATACAAGCGCCAACCCAATTGTTATTAATGAACGCGGTAAAACATTTGCTCGGCTCTCGGCGTCGGCAATGAAATAGCTGCCACACGATAAGTGCTGAAGCAGCAGCCAGACCAATGTAATACCAATGATTTAATTCAAATCGAGAGCCAATCAATAACATTCCAAAAATAAAGAAAGCCTGAATTGTAGCGATTATCTGTAGATCGGCTTCTCCAAAAAGGATCGCTGTGGATTTAATCCCCACTTTAAGATCATCTTTTTTATCAACCATTCCATACAAAGTATCATAAGCCAAAACCCATAATAAATTAGCAATATACAATAACCAGGCAGCGCTGGAAATCTCTCCATTGGTCGCAGCAAATGCCATTGGAATTGACATCGAAAAGGCCGCGCCTAACACTATTTGTGGAAAGTAAGTAACACGCTTCATAAAAGGATAAATAATAGCTATCGCTATAGCGACAACTGATAAAACGATTGATAACTTATTTAGGATTAATACTAGAAAAAACGCCACTAAAGCTAACACAACAAAAACTGCCAAGGCTTCTCTTTCAGTTACTTGACCCGTTGCCAGCGGTCTATTTTTAGTCCGCTGAACTTTGCCGTCAAAGTCCCGATCAGCAATATCGTTTATCACGCAACCCGCCGAGCGAGTTAAAAATACCCCGATTGTAAAAATGATGACTAATGAAATATCGGGAGCCCCTTCCGACGCAAGCCATAAAGCCCATAAAGTCGGCCATAATAACAATAATGTACCAATCGGTTTATCGACTCGCATTAATCGAGCGTACTGCTGAAAACGATGTTGCCAAAATGGAGATGGTTTAAATTTTCCCAAACTAATTTTTTTTAGTGGTTGCAACAACTCTTGCAAAATTAAACCGAAAGTCCCCCAGAAGGTAATATCTGAAGCACTCTTTTTACTATTTTTTTTATTTTCAGGCATAATTTTTAATCGACATAAATGGGGCTGTCAGGCAGAAAAATTTCTGTCACCATTAATGGTCCAGTTGCAAATTCAAAAATTGAGCGCCTTTGCCATAGTGAGATGTCAGCTGACACACCTAATTTAATTAGAGATTGAGGCAACTCGGAAATTAATGAAATATCCATAGAGTGACGTTTAGCGCCATTCCTGCCAAACAAAATATTTCCAATCGGCCTATCGTTCAAGTGTGCAATCCGTCTCGCAGAGCCTTTTAGAGTTCTCTGTGGTATTAGCGTTCGAGCGAAAAGCCAATTTGTATCACCAGCCCCCATGATAATCTCTCTTACCAAAGCCATTTCACGGTTATTAATCGTTAATAAGCGCCTTTCTTGTTTTGATACAAACTGATGACCTTGACTCAAACGTGACAAACGAGGCTGTTCGCCTATCATTTGCTTAAACCGCTCGGTCAAACTGCCTCTGTCGGCAAGTATTGCAAAAACCTGTGGATTCAATTGTCACTCAAGCATAGATTAAGAATTGAAGCTGATTATACCTAATTGACCGTTATTTTTGGCACTAATTAAATTGATTTTTAACTCATGCTTGCAGTAAGTTATAAAACTCTCTATAAATGCTGCTGAATTGAATATTTTAAGGTTAAAGTTATGAAGAAGTGGGAATGCATCGTTTGCGCTTGGATATACGACGAAGCAAAAGGCTGGCCGGAAGACGGCATTGCACCAGGAACTAAATGGGAAGATGTGCCCGATGATTGGATGTGCCCTGAATGTGGGGTTGGTAAAGAAGATTTTGAGATGGTTGAAATTTAAATCTCTCTTTAAAAAAACGGCCATTTAGTCTTACTTATTTGACTAAATGGCCGCTTGATTTTTCTAGATTTAATTAAGTTCTAATTAAATCTTTTTTATTAAAGGTGTTCTTCTAGGAATTTTTCAATGCGAGTATACATCTCAATTCGATTTTCCTGCTTTCTGAATCCGTGACCTTCGCCTGATTTAACCATCTTCTCGTATGGTTTATCTAGCTTGTCCATTTCATCCATAAGCATATCAGCGTGCTTATAAACAACTCTTGGGTCATTCTTACCATGGATAATGAATACAGGCGCCTTAATGTCTTCAACGTGTGCAATTGGCGACATACGGTCCATAAGCTCCTTATCATCAGGATCACCGATTTGAACTTTTAGTGCTTCCTTCGCATTTTCCCAGTGTTTTGGCATAGAAGTAAATAATAAACCAACATCAGTTACACCTACGTTGTTAATACCACACTTGTACATTTCTGGCGTAAAGGTTAATCCAGCCATTGTCGCATAACCACCGTAACTGCCACCGTATATACATACCCTGTCAGCATCAACAATTCCTTCTTTGACTAAGTACTTTACAGTATCAGTAACATCGTGTTGCATTTCTGCTCCCCACTTAGCGCCATACCCAGCTTGTTCAAACTCTCTGCCGTAACCACCTGAACCACGAAAGTTTACTTGAGCAACAGCGTATCCTCGACTTGCAAAAAACTGAACATCTTGGCGGAACCCCCAGCGATCTCTTACACCGAATGGCCCTCCATGTGGATTAATAATCAATGGCAATTTTTTACCATTACTTTCCTTGGGAATTGTTACATAACCTCGAACAGTAAGACCATCACGACTTGCAAACTCAAATGGCTTCATTGGGGACATCAATTTGCTATCGATCGATCTCATTCTTGTTGTAAGTTTAGATAGCTTATTAGTTTTACTATCAAACAAATAATAACCACCTGGATCCATATCGTTTGAAACAGAAAGAACTCTCAGGTTTTCTTCTCTATTCATGCTTACGGTTGAAACTATCTTCCCAGGAAAAGTTTTCTTGAATATTCCTGCTAGTTTCTTTTCAGTTTTATCGAAATAAACGCGTTCAGGGTAGTCATCATAATAGCTAACACCAAGCAGTTTTTGTTGCTTCCTCGACATTATTAAACCAGTAACATCAACTTTATCGTTTCCATATATCATATCACCCATCTTATTTTTTTCTGGATCATACGTATAGATTGCAGCTCGATCTCGACCTATGTTTGAGGCTACATAAAGTGTTTTATTATCATATGCGAATCGCAGAGGACTTATACCTTCATCAAAAACTCCAAAGCTTTGAATCGTTCTAAAATCCTTTTCACCTTTATTTTTATATAAGAACTCTCCTTTCAAACCATCAGTTGTTATTGCTCCTCTAACATCACCGTCATGGTCAACCAACCAACCATCAACGTTACCTGGATTTTTTGCAATCAACTCCATAGAGCTATTTGATTTACGTCTCGGATGCCATTTACTGTCCAAGGCCAACTTGTATAAGTCAGGCGCTCTTACATAACGTCTATTATAAGAAACAATCACATGATTAGGCTCATCAGGCAATGTGTTTACAATCCGGGCGCTAACTATACTTCGATCCTGATAACTCGCCGCTAATAATGTGACTATCTCAGGTTTTTTTTCACGTTTAACGGTATATAGACCAAAAGCTTCGCCGCCATTGCTGCTGTCCATAGTGAACACAATGCGGTCATCACTTGCCCAAAAGAAGCTAGCCACTTGCGAGTCTGTAAATCCGGTTAAAAATTGATATTTATTTAAATCGTTAGTTTCCATGACAATAATATTATTTCTATCGTTCACGGTAACTCTTGCCGCCAAGAATTCACCGTTTGGTGATAATTGCAGACTGCTGTAATCAGGGTTCTTAAAAAAATCTTTCACTGCTATATCTTTGGCTGTTTTGGCGAATGCAGTATTTGCACCCAAAACAATCAAACATAAAAAAGAATATTGTATTAAACGTTTCATTATATTTAGAGCTCCTCTCTATTAATTAGCTGTTGAATCTTAGACTACTCAATTAGTCATCGCAACGCTGGAATTATTACAACATATTTCGAGATAATGTTAATAAAAATATTTATTTATGCAAATCAATTGGTTAGAAATGACGCATTTATTAGAATTGTGTATTATTCACACTATTATGAGCAATAGACTATACTTTTCTTTATGTTTCAACAATCAGATATGTATGAACAATATGCTTAAATATTTATTATTCGTTACCTTAATATTAGCTTTTCCATCCACAGTTTCCGCCGCAGCTGAGGAAGAATCAGATGAAGACGCTGAGGAAGTAGTACTTGAGCCTTTGCAGTACTTCAAAATAGCACCTAATATTTTAACTACTTACCAAAACACCGGTAAGAAGATGAAATATATCGTTGTTCAGGTACAAGTCGTGGTTCGAGGTGATGATAACTTTGCGTTAATAGACCTTCATACACCGCTTTTACAAGACGCATTAACCGATTTATTTAATCGGCAGGACAAAAAAGTCATTGAAGATCTCTCGCAAAGAGAATCTCTGCGGTTGCAAGCGACAGAAAGAGTCGCCTCGGTGATGAAGGAAGAGGTCGGTGAGGATATCGTTGAAAACGTGCTATTTACTCAGTATGTTTTTCAATAGTTCAAAACGAGCATTATTCAGCTAGTCGTAACATGTGTTTATGAGGTATATCATCTTCAAGGTATTCTTCAGAAATCACATTGAACCCAAAGCTTTGATAGAATTTTTCTAAGTAAGACTGAGCGCCTATTTGAATTGCTTGGCTTGGAAAGTTTTCATTGGCATAACGAACAGCTTCAGCCATCAACAGCTTACCAACTCCCAAGCTTCTGACATTTTCAGATGTGCAGACGCGACCAATTGAAGCGTGGTTGTCAAAT
>Ga0114899_1001432_pt1 | contig 14021 bp, 9 predicted proteins | sample MalvireepMed_215_FD_83497 | JGI IMG/M metagenome (GOLD analysis project Ga0114899, IMG submission 83497) | Marine viral communities from the Global Malaspina Expedition - Malaspina viral metaG DeepMed_215 | ecosystem: Environmental > Aquatic > Marine > Oceanic | place: Mediterranean Sea... | reverse complement strand
TTTCAGCAAAAATACGTTGTTCTTCACACTCTTCCTTTTCTAAAAATCCTCCAAAACCCCTATAAGCAATAGCGGATAGATTGGGATATGACATTAAAGCCATGAGGAACCAAACTTTTATCACTATAATCTATCTTTTATTTTATATAATTCTGTATTTATTTCATTAAGCATATTTTCTTGTCTTTCATCGCTTCCTTCTTCAATAAATCCTGTTGCTTCACGAAGTAAGATAGCTCTTACTACACTTTCATTTATTAAATCTTGAAGTACTTTATTACTAAAAGTATCTTTATAAATATCATCACTCTCTAATACTTTACGAACTACTTGAGCTAATTCTGGACTTTTAATAAGTTCCCTCATTAGATTCGCTTTTGATTTGCGAAATCGCTGAAGAGATACTTCTGTTGCTACATATTTAGGAGATATAATTCCCCTGTTAATGGAATAAAGTCTACTTATTAGACTTTCTACAGACAGGGATTGTGGTAACTTAGCTTTATTTATATCACTAGTTTTTACACCACTTTTTAGCATTACAACATTTAGTATTGCATCTAGATTGTTAACGTGCTCTTTTCCAAATACACCTACTAAGTTTGCATTATTCTGTTGCATAAAAGCCTTTGCTCCTAAAACATTTTCAAAGAATGAATCATGAACTTTCATTTCCTTGATAGGCTTACCTGAAATAGTACTTGTAATAATTTTATCTTTTCCTTGAGCAGGAATTGAAAAATTTCTAAAGAAATATTCCGCAAATAATTCTTTTGTTAGGGTATCAAATTCTTCTAAACTTATCTTACCTTCACCTGTACCTACAATAACTTCCTTTAGCTTGTTATATTGTGACAGGTCACCTTTACCTATTAAAATTGTTTCAACAAAAGTTTTGCTATCTGTTAAGTCTGTTCCAAAACTTTTTAGAATAGCAGCACCACCTAATTGTGTTTTATTATATTTATATTCAGATAGCTGTTTTTGAGTTTCCTTTTTAGCATTCTTAAATATTTTAGCAAAACTTCTATTGTTTTTTAAGGTTAACTCCCCAATAAATTTATTTCTTGCAAGCAACATCTCAAAGGATAAGTTAGTATTTATTAGATTATTTATATTTAAAATATTTATTTCTTTTCCATCAGCTCCTGTTAACTTAAACCAACTGTTTGCATCATCATCAATTTTTATTTTAGTGAGTCCATCAGTTTTTGTTGTTAATCCAATATTATTTATTTTATCTTCCGCCAATATTTTTTTAGTAGAGTTTTCACCGAGTATTAGCTTTCCTTGTTCTGTTCTTCTAAAATGATTTCCTAAACCGTCTTGTAAAAAGTCTCGAACAATTTTTAATCGTTGAACAGTTTCTGGGTTAGTTAAATCTATTACATAAGGAATATCATCACCTGCCCCCGCTACAATTTTAGAAGGGTCTCTTATTCCAACTAAGGGGGCTACAATATTTTTCATAAAGTTATTGGCGTATTTTTTATCGTGCAATAACTTTCCGTAGTCTATCCACTCACTGGGGTCAGAAGAGTACATAAACTGTGTTAGTTTTGTCTTAGTATCCCCTGTTATTTCTTTATGTATATTTGTTGCGTATTCATCTATAGCTGTAAATTTTTCTAATTGCTTAGTACTGTCACCTTTTTTATTTTGAGTAACTGTTAAGAGAGTCCCATTGTCTTTTGTAGTTGTCCAATTTTGTAAATCCTTAAATCTAGAATTACTATACTTATTGATATAACTTCTAAAAGCATTTACAGCTACTGCATAATTTTCAATTAGTGCGTTATTTCCTGATTTGTTTAAAGAATCAAATAAAACACCTTCTATTTCAGTATGCATATCCATAAATGTTCTTGATTTTGGTATATAACTTTTTTCTGCTGCAGTAAAAGCAAAAGCCCCTATACCACTTTTAAATTCCATAGCTTCTTGAAGATTCATTGTTATAGGTATCTCTATATTTAATTTTTTAGTATTACTAAATCTTAAAAATATATCCCTAATATCTATAGATGTTATGGAACTAGCAGGAATTTCCTTATATAAAGTATTGTTATCTTTTAAAACAACCTTAAATGATTCTAAAATTTGTTGAGCTTCAGTATTACTTAGGTTTCTTCCTTCTGCTCCACCTAAAATTCTGTCTACCCGCTCATAGAAATCCATCATGTCCCTATTAGCTTGCCCACTTAAATCATAATCGCCTCTAGTTTTTATACTATCAAAGGCACCAAAAATATTTTGTCTGTTGGAATTATTTTTTAAGTAATCCACCATGTTTCTGTCAACAGCAGTATTTATAACATCAATAAACTTATTTGTTTCAGAAGTTGAGGGTAGTCTGTTTGCAAGTATGCCAGTAGGTTCTTTTAATTTTCCAAATCTGCCTTTAGGAAATAAACCCCCCATCATATCTTCAAAATATTCAGTAAAGTCTAATTTAAAGTTTACATCTGTTTCGTATAATTTACTATAAGCTTTCGTATAATTTGCTTTGTCTAGTTCCTTAAAAACTGTAATTATACTAGCAAATCCATTTGTCTTATAATTTTCACCATCATGTTTTAAATTACTAGCTATTGCTTCCATGTCATCCAATATTTTTTGGTCAAAATTTTGTAGAAGGTTATTGGCAGTTTGCTGTACACTTTCGCTAAAACCATTTTTTTTAATATCCTCTAGCATTTCCATCATACTTTTTATATTCTTATTTAATGCATCTGGATTATCAAATAAATTTAAACCTTTTTCTAAGTCAACCATTGCCTCTAAAGCCGCTTCAAATTCTTGAGCTTTAGCTGTTACGTCATCATCAATTAATTTTACGTTTTCTAATATTTTATCAGCAAAATTTTGTACTTGTGGATTGTTAGGATTTTTTTCAAGCAATGTAGCCATACTATTACTTACAATAGTTATTAAGTTTTGGCTTTCTGCCATTTCATTATTAATTCTTACTAAGTCACTAGAGTTAAAACTCGTTGAAAGTTTTTCTATGTTATACATTTCTGACACTGCTTGCAAAGCTGCTAAACCTGTATACTGCGATAAGCTAAATTTAACAAGTTCCTTTTGGTCTTCTGATAAATCTTTCATTAAGACTTTTAACGCTTCATCTGCCGTATTCATACTAGCGAGTATTTCTGCCCTTTGGTCAACAGGCATTTCTTTTACAATATTAATAAATTTATTAATTGCTACAGTTTCAGATGTAGTTAATGGTCTTTGCAAACCCGTTACAGCATCTGTTATTAGTATATCCTCCGGTTTTAATTGTAATGACTTACCTAATAGATAATCCCTAGCGGATTTTGAACCGGGTATTGCTGATATCAAATCTAAACCTCTAGCTGTCCAAAGAGCAGCAGATTTTACAACACCCTTGGCTCCTTGTGTAAACATAAAAGGTTCTGCAAAAGCACCTGTTATTTCAAGTCCTGCGGCAAATAAGCTATCACCCCATATATCTCTGCCTACACCCCCAAATACAGAAGCAAAAATTTCATTTCTAAATAGGCTTGTTTGTCCTTTTGTCCAGTAGCGAGGAGTTAAGTCTAGTTGATTTTTAATTAAAGTTTGTTGTCCTGTCTTCAATAGTTTTGCTGTTATGGTATCGCCTTTTGCTAAAGCTGTTTCAATTTGTATACCAACATTATCAATTTCTTTTTGTAAGTTAACTTTTAATGTTTTAATTCCAAAAGTAGTTGCTTGTCGTTCATCTAAACGCTTCATTGTTTTTCTTACAAATTTACTTGGGTTCTGTTTTAATTTACTATCAGTAACGTGTTTTTTAAGAAACCAATTTAATGCCATGATAGGATTAGAATGCCTTAGTCCCTGTCCTGTATTGGCTAAAACATAATCCACTGCATCATTGTATACTAAAGTTCCTCGTATGCCGTAAGCTAGTGCTACCAATTCAATAGCGGCAATATATGGCACACCTTCTGCTATGATATCCGTAGCATGATATAAAAAACTATCGGTAGGATTTTCAAAGTTCTCTAGCATTTTTTCCGTTACTTCAAAACCTGTATTGTTGTATATAATATTTTTATGTAAGTTTTTAAATGGTGCCCACAGAAGTTGTGTTTGTTTTTTCTCGTCAAAGTGGCTTGTAAGCTCTACTATAAAATCTCTTTCTATTTCTTTTTGATTAGCATATGTAAGAACATCTTCTCGAATTTCTTCCGTAGATTTTAATTTATCGGCATCACTTAAAAATAACTCATCCAGTTTACCTTCCTTTATATTTTTTATATCCATTCCAAAGATATTAGTATTTCTTTCTGGGTCAAGTAAGCTTTTATCAGGGGCCAAGCCACTTGCTTGATATTTTTTGCTAAAAGCAGCGTAGCCACTCATGAACATAGATGGAAAGTCATCCACTATATTACCTAATATTTGGCGGTATTGAAATGCAAAAGAATAGTCGTTTACATCTGGTATAAGGTAAGATAAATCTTTTGTTTCTTCATTGTATTGTATTTTTCCATCTTTAATATACCAATGAGATTCTTTTAACTGTTCACGAAGGTCATCTGCCTTATCAGGTGTTAAACCTAATTCAGCTAATTCTTGTTCAACTCGTTTACGATTTTTGGCTTCCTTATTACTGTCTACAAAAGGAAGAAACTTACCAAAAATATTTTTTACAAGACCTCCTTCTTCTTCTTTAGACCAATCAACTAAGAAAGTTCTGCCGTCACTTGTAGAAGACCATGCTTTACCCTCGTTATCTCTAAGAGAACGAACAGCCTCTAGGTCTTTCTTGTCGCTTATAGTTTCACGGTCGTAAGTAACTGTATTATAAATCCATGTTAACTTTTCTGTGTCATTTGCATTTGGTAAAGCCTCATTAATAAATATAGGTTTTCCTCCAAGACTATTGTCGAAACCAATAGGTTTTGTACTATTAAATATACCTATATATTTTTGATAATCTTGTACACCTTGTGCACTCCAAAACTGAGTTGATTCAAAATCTAAGTTACCTATTTCTTTTTCAAGCAAATCTTCAAAGGATATAGCTTTTGTATTTGGATAGTCATATACTGCTGATTCTATTTTAGTAGACGAACCTAAAGCATCCTCCATCTGTTTTTCTGTAGGTTGAATTTTTAAAGTAGGTTCTTGACTAATATGACCTGCTGTATGTACCATTCTATACCCCTATATCCTCTTCTTGATTTAATAAATCTGAAAATAATCCTTTAACTTTAATTCCTCTGTAAGATTCTTTTTCTATATCCAATGAAAAGGTAGGTTCGCTAGTATCAAAAGATTTATTACCTTCATTTTGTGCTGTAGTTTTAAAATTATTCCATTCACCTTCATCCATTAGATAAGTTTCTCTTGTATTAGCTCTTCCGTTTTCATGAACTATGTATATAGGAGTACCATTATCAGTAAAATCTATACTCCATGTTTTACGATAGTTACTGTATTCAGAACCCCAGTCATACTCACCTGTTTCAGTCGTAGCAAAGTCACCTATTCCATTACGTTCTTTCATCTGTTCGTTAAATTCTTCAGCATTTTGTCCTACTCCACCATGATTAGTTAAAGCAGTTAGTATTTCATTTGTTGCTAAGTATGCTCTGTAACCTTTCATTGTATTATTTTGTAAGTATTTATTTCTCAATTCAATGCCTTCTAAAAATTCATTCAATGTCTGCAAGGAAGCAATTGTTTCCGATTTGGTATTTGTTGTAAAAAATCCTTGAGGCATTGCAAGAGCTTCAAGAATATTTTCAACATCTTGGTCAGAAATTGTTCTTCCACCCGAACCACCTTGTAGTGCCATGGATACCTGATAGGCAATAGTAAATTTAAGTAAAGTTAGTTTTGCTTTTTTCTTAGCAGCCTCTTCTAATTGTGGGTTATTAAAAATAGTTCTTGCCGCTTCAATTTCTTTAATATATTGGTCACGTTTTTTTTGGGATATACCACCAGTATCCTTATCTCTAGTTCCATCTCCAACTCTTAGGTTAGTACCAACTAAATTTCTACCACCATCCCAGAAGTTACTTAAATGTTCAAGCTGTTTACCTATTCCGTAGGTTTTGGCAGATAAATTTAAAGCAAATCCTAAATCCTGTATGTCGTTATTTAATACTTCTATCATCTTTTTAGCTGAACCCCTAGCTAAACTAGCTGCATCACCTTGTGATTTAGCATCTTTTGCATTTATAGCATCAGTTAATCCAAAATCATCGGGGCTATTACTTGGAAATTTTACTTTCTTACCTTTCATATATCCAAATTCTTTTCCGGGTTGAACCATATACATAAAATCAATTAGGTGTTCTTCACCTATTATATTTCCATTAGCATCCCTTTTTAATATTCCATGTTCAAAAGCTGCATCTATCATTGCATTCCAATCAGTACTAATATTAATATTTTGATATGTTTGTTCTTGAACTTGATTAAAATAAGGAGTAAGTTTTAATACAGAAAGTGGTATATTTGCATCTTTTAAAGAAGAAATAAGTGTTTCCCTATTTTCAAAAGGGTCTAAATTAGTTTGGTAAGGTGCATTTAATTCCGATTTTCTTGTTATACTAACCAAATCATCTAGTGCACTAACTAATACTCCGCCTGCTGATTGTGTTTCCGTAGCTTCAAATCCATATTCTGTTGCCAAGTCTTCATATTTTACTGGAACTGTTTTTATCTGCGTTCCATTTACTGTTTGTTCCGCTTCAACTAATGCGGTGTCAGCGTCAGGATTTTCTTCTAAGGCTAGTTCCCTTGCTTGGTCTTTTAAACTTAAACCGCCTAAGTGTACACCTAACTCATAAGCATTATCAAAACTATTTCCTGCTAAATCAATTACATCACCTGTAGCTTCAATAACGGAGCTTTTTAAAAATGCTTTTGAAGCAATATTAAATTCACGAAGCAATCGTTCTTTACTCTCTACAGGCATATCATCAATCATTTCTTTTGTCAGGGTATTATTCATCCAAGACAAAAATGCTGTTGGCTGTTCTTTTATGTTATAATCACCTTTATTAAAGCTAAGATTTTGTTTTTCATCAAAAACTATCGTACCTTTCATTGATTCTTCTAGAGCTTTTTTGAGTTCTGCATTTTCTTCATATTCAACTTTCCAGTAATCAAACTCAAGTTTATCTACATTATGCTTATTTCGTATTGTATCCTGCTTCTGCTCCCAGTTTTGGTTTAGAACATCTAGGGAAAGTATTGTCTCCTGCCGTTCATCGTCATTTTTAGCTAATTTTAATTTTTCTTCAATATCTTTTTTTTCTAGAAGGTACTTATCATTCTCTAAACGAAATTCATCATACCAAACTTTCTTTTCAAATTCAAATACTTTTACATCTAAACCATGCGTAAGTTTAAATTCAGTACCTTTTCTTTTTTCTGTTAAACTTAATCTTTCTTCAGCTTTAGCTAGTATATCTATTTTTTCTTGTGCTTGTCCAGAAGTAATATTAAACTGTCGTATATCTTCTTGACGTTCTTGTTCTTCTTTAATAGCTAACGCATCAGCTTTTGCTTTAGCTGCTTTTGCTTGTGCCGCTAAATCCAATTCTTCTCTGAACTGAGTGGAAGCACCACCCATAAATGAAAATAATCCGCTCGCAAAACTCATGCTTGTTCTCCCATCGCTATAAACCCTTTATTTTGTTCTGTATCTTGTTCCGGACTTTGTTTTACTCTTCCTTTCATCGTACTGATTAGCTTATTAAATTCTTCTGGGTTACGTTCTTTCATCATATCTACAGTATCTCTTTTAGAAACCATTACATTCTCTTCTTTTGCAGCTTCCTTGTTAAACGCCACAACCGGAACCTTGTTTTCTATAGCTAGACCAATAAAATAAACTGCCAATGGTGGCTTAATAAGTTCACCAACATCGGGGTGAAACTCTCCCGCACTAAATCCTCCTAATGCCACAGTATTAACTATCTCTTCTATTGTCGTTCCTCCTGCCATAAGTCGTAAAAAATGTTCTTTTGTTTCTGGATTGTTATCAACTCTATCAATAACAAAATCAACAACCTTATCTGGGTCGCTCATTCGAGGTGGTTTATCCCAAGGCCACTTGTCAGGTGCATCTGTCAATGAATGACCGGGAACAGGAAAGTTAAAGGGGTCGTCTCGTGCAGTAGCTGCACCTTGTGCTAAATTATTATTAGGGTCGTTAATATTATCTTTCATGTTTACCTATCCTACTGATTTAAGTGATGCTAAATTTGATGAACTAAGTTTTATTGTTGTTCCTTTGGGGCCTTCTGCATACAAAGCACTACTATCAATTCTTCCATTATCCTGTAAGTCAGCCATATATGCTGCCATATTCCCCAGTGATTCTTGTACCCTATTATTTGAAAATCCGGGAGATGATATACGTGTCGCTTGAAACTGACCTGAATGAACAGGACTGCCACTAAATTTATTGGAAGTATAACGAGTTTCTAATGCCCGCATATTTGCTAGGTACATATCATTTTCGGCTTTAGTTTGTTCTCCTGTTTTACTATCAATAGTAGTTCCTACCATGCCTTTACCAAATTTTACTAAAGGGTTATCTTTATACTTATCAAATGTTTCACCTATAGTAGACATAGTTTCCATAAATCCACCAGAACCTATTTTACCTTTTGTACCGGAAATATACCCTCTAGTAAAACCTTGAACTGGAGTACCAAATAAATATTCACTAGTTTTTGGAAGTCCGTACTTTAAACCTTTGTATCCAAAATAAGTTGCAGCACCTATAGCTGCAATTTTACCTAAATTACCTTTTAACTCATTAGGTATTATATTACTTAACCAATCGTTTAATCCGCCCATATATTCTCCTAAAATAAATTAAATATTCCCTTAATAACTCCACGCCCTAGCTCTGCTAATGCAATGTCCTTTGTCTTTGTTTCATACATACTCTGGTCAAAACTTGATTCTTGTGCAAACATAGCAACTTGATGTGCTCTAGCTTTTGCATTTTCAGAACTTTGCATCATCCAACTTGCTTCATCACGATAGCGTTGCCAAACATTATTTAGTTGGTTTTGGTTCATCTGCAATAAGTTCTGTGTATTAATTCTATTAACTTCATTTTGAAGACTTGTATTAGCTGTATTTATATTTCGTCTCCACTGTGCATTATTTTGATTTATTTGTAGTTGCATATTTTGATTAAACTTTTCACGTGAATCTTGAAGTTGTGAAACAAAACGTGATTGGGCATTTGATTGGTCAGCATTAAATTGACCTTGTGCCGCTACTCTATTTTTATTTGCATTTTCTACTTGTGTTCCTAATTCATCAAAAAACATATCCACTTCATTTTCTGTTTTTGCATTAAATTGCAAAGAAGCATTTGTTGCTGCTTGGTCAGTAAATAATTTTTGTAAAGTTCCTTGATAATTTACTTCATTTGTTTTCTGTTGATTTGTTAAGTTAGCTAAATCAATAGATAAAAAATTACGAGCGTTATTTGTTGCCGCATTCATACGGGCATCTAAATTACTTCTATCCATAGACGCATTTACCATCGCATTTTGCATTACAACCTGCTGTTTATTAGAAAGATTTTGTATACTCATTGCCGAATACGTTTTTGCATCGGCTGCGGCAATAGGAATAGCTGATTCCATTATTGCTTGTGTCATTGCGGCTGCTGCCATGCTAGATTGTCCCAATCCTCGTTGAGCCATAATAGCATTAACTTTTTGTACAGCAGGTGAAGCCCATCCCGGTAAGTTTGTACCTGTACCAATTGCACTAAATAATTGTTCTAGTTGATATTTAACAGTTGCCTTTTGGTCTACAGTTCCTTGGGCTGCTGCTGCTTGTGATGCACTGGAAACAGCACCTTGTATATTTCCTATAATAGCTTGTGAATTAAGTGTACCTGTTACGGCTGCTGCTGTAGGAGAATTAGATGAAGTATAAGCACTATAAGTTGAAATATTTGGGGGAGGAGGAGCTGCTACATTTAAATTAGCAGTAGAAGCTGCAGTAGTAGCTGTAGTTGGAGCAGTTCCTAAAGCTGTTTGGCTGATTATTTCAGGAGTTTTTTCAGTTAAAGTAGTAGGAACTACTTCTGTTCCCGTAGGTAAATCTGCAGGAGTTGTTCCTAAACCTGCTTGTTCTGTAACTCTCTCTTCTAATTTTTCTGTTACACCACCTCCTTGCATTCTAATAGCACCACCCTTTTTAGCTTCTAGTATAGGATTACCTTTATTATCAAATCCAACAATTGAATAGCGTTTTCTTAGAGCATCCATGAATACAGCAAGTTCTCCATCATCACCACCTGCTTTTAAGCGTTTATAAGCACTATAAGCACGTTGCATATTACCACCTTCTTCAATGAGTGGAGTACCTTCATGCCTTTGTTGCATTGCTCTTCCCATATCTGTTTCTTCTACAGGAGTTTTACCTTGTTGTTCTAATCTTTGCTGCGGTATCGCCATTATTTTTTATCCTTATTCTCCTTAAATAATTTGTTTCCTTCGATTGTCGCTTTTAAACTTTGTATTTCCCTTCTATTAGATTCAATAACTAATTCTAACTGAGCAATACGGTCATGTGCGGCATTTCGTTGTGTAGAAATCTTTTGGTTTATAGCTTGTAATAACTCTACGTTTACTTCTGCTTGAGTTTTTTGAGTTTTTTCTTTAGTTGTAGTATTAGTCATTAGTCCTCCATTTTATAGGCGACCACTCCGTAATTTCCTTATCCAAGTAGCATCTATTCCTCATTAGGGTCTGTTGGAAATTCACCCAATGGCCTTGTTGTACTTCCATCTTCTTGTTCTGTATAGGTAAATAAAGCCGCCAAGGCATCCACGTTAGCTGCACCATCTACCTGTGCCTGCATAGAATTGCACTTAGCCCTAACTGCTGTTCTATAATCTGTAATAGCACTTGGTATTGCCGTACTTGCTTCCGTGTTTCTAATAATGTACCAGTCATATTTGGCTAATAATCCTGCCGCCTGTCTGTCAAATATTTCCTTTTTAACTGTCTTCAGTCCTTTAATAACTACAACAGGGTCTAATTCAACACCATCTTCATCTGTTCCGTTTCTATCCGCAATGGCTCTAGCCGTAGCTGTACCATATGTTGCCGTTACCTTGCCACCTGCAAAGGCCAAAGTCTGGTTGGTATTTATATACCATTCCTCATCCTTCTTATTGGTGTCATCATAGACAACCGTGTAAATTCCTATAGCGTTCAAATCCGATTCCGTCCACAGACTATGAATATTCTGAGGATACTGAACGCCGCCTATCGTCATCCCTCTAGGATTGTTATAAGTTTTTGTTATTGTATTATCTTCTACTAAAGCGTACATTTTTTCTCCTTAATTAAAATGCCGTACATGGTACTCCTCCTGATGTTACAAATGGTTGTTCTGCGAATGCCGCATAAATGTGGGTATCACCATCATTATTAATCAATGCTGATGCTCCTCTTAGCTTAAATCCATTAGATAAAAAATCTACTATTTTTGTTTCGCCATCTGCTTCCGCATCGCTTGTATTTGGTTCAAGATAATCATCCATTGGGTTGTGTGTACTTCTTTTATTATCAAACAAACACCAGTTTTCTCCTGTATCTGCATTTTTAAGTATTACCCAAGCAGGCTTAAACCCTGTGTACACAAATGGCCCATCCGCATCTCCGTTTCCTTCATAGGAACCGAACTTGGAGTAGCCTTGTATTTCCGTAAAACAGTAGCAAATATAAGTTCCACTTTCATTATTAACATTACTGTGGTCATTTAAAGTTATTAAAGTTGATGTAGGTGTTGCTTGATAAAAGCTTGATGATTCAACTGCCGCATTTGTACTCAAAAACAAAGCTTTATCTGCTCCCTGACTTCGATGATAAACTGGCCATCCATTAGTTCTATTTCTTGCCTTTATAATTATAAAATGTGGCACAGCACCTAAACCATGACCAAAAGTTGCATCATCAGTAGCATTACCTGTATAAGTAATAATAGAAAATCCAGAAGTTGTATTCGCCTGTACTGTACTTGTTATTGAACCAGAGGTATTGCTTGATGTTGTTCCGCCATTGGCTTTCCATTGCCAAGCTACATAGGTATAACTACTATTATTTGACCTGCTAGAACTCGCTTGCATAGTAAATCCATCACTATTAAAAGATTTTAAATGGTTATCATCATCATGAGCTTCAGCATCAGTATTGTTTGGTTCAAGATATAAAGAATCACTATCTCCATTAAAACCTCTTGTTGAATCAAAAACTACATGGTTTTGTGCGGCACCTCTATTTTTTACCCAAATAAAATCTGGTTGTAAATCAGAATTTCCATCATTAGTAATAGCATTATCGCTATTATTACCAGTATATAAAGCTGTCTGAAAATGTGCTGATGAGTCGTCTATTGTTGTATAAGCCATTATCCATACTCCGCTAGGTTTTTTGTGCACAGGGCGTAAAACCCTGCAGGAACATCGTACTCAAAATTTCCGTATCCTGCATCATCAGCTTGAGAACTTGATATAGCATTAGGTGGATTGCCTAAATTTAAAGTACCTGCTGCCGCAGTTCCACTGTAAACTGTTGCAGGAAACCAAATTCCTGCTTTCATAGCTGTAGTCCAAGTTGCAGCGTTACTTCCTGCCGCAGGGTCACCTGTACCAGAACCATAATCTAGCCAAGTGCCATTAACTCCCCACCATATTTTAGCACCTGCACCATCACAGGCACACATAATAATATCATTTGTCGTTGCTCTTGTCAGTCCTGTTGTCACATTAGTACCAGCACCGTCTTGTGTTTTTCCATCATTTGAGTTTGTATAGAATTTTGCAGTTGCATTTGCAAAATTAGAAAAGTTATCATTTGTTGCTAATTCATCTTCATGTATTGCACCAAGTCGTATTCCACCACCAGAACCATCATAATTTTCATCAACTTTCCATTCGTAGTACCATTTCATATCGCTACCAAAAGTTGCCACATCATAATTATTATCTGATTCTCCAGATACTTTTAAATTACCTTCTGTTAATGTTGAACCTCTACCAGTCATGAATTGATTCAAGATAGCAAAATTATTCGTTGGCGTGTCTGTTGTCTGGTCAGTTGCGGCTAGATTAGTTACTGCCATGTGATTATCATTACCACTTGTATCTGCACCTAATCCGCTAGCATTAGTTCCTGTACCTGACTGTTTAAATTCTAAAAAAATTCCATTAGTGCCCCAAGTTACATCATCCTTAAAATCTTTTGGCTTCCATATTCCACTATCCTCATCTGTTTCTGCAAAGGTACCCGGAGCATAAGATGTTCCGTCAATATAAGCAACATCAGCCATATAACCATCCCAATATCCTCCACCTCCTATATTTGCTCCACCAAAATAAATACTTGAACCAGTAGCGTTAAAATAATCATCATTTTGGTCTGGGTCAGTTGTATGTGTCAACTTACTAGATATATCTTCACCATTTATATAGAACCTTGCCCTACTGGCAGCAACTGCTTGAGAACTATCCATTCTCGCAACAACATGATACCAAGCAGCACTATCTCTATATCTGAAACTGCCGGGAGCACCCCATCTTATTCTATAAGCATTGGCAACTCCATCATAGGCATTAAAAGCAATTCTACCGTAGCCAATATGTGGATTAAAGGTAGTATTGCTTCCTGCTTCTCCTGTTAGTGTTTTGCCAATTTCGCAAAAAGTAGTATTAGCATCGTTGTAGACTATTTTAAGCCACATTGATAATGTAAATATATCAGTATTTGGAGAGCTTAACGCATCTGATAGATATGCACTATCTCCCTTTTCAATTCGTAAGGAATTTTCTATATCATATCCTGTATCCGCCGCTGAATTAGCTCCACCTATTAAAAATACCATATATTAAGCCCTTGTTAAGTTAAGGTTCCTTCCAACTTCTATCCAATGTGAATTGTGATATCTAAAGGTAAATAAATCACCCTTGCCTGCCGTTGTAGTGGCTGTAGGAGCAGTACCAC